>Ga0074046_10000354_pt1 | contig 41191 bp, 38 predicted proteins | sample BogForMeECP23OM3_FD_94441 | JGI IMG/M metagenome (GOLD analysis project Ga0074046, IMG submission 94441) | Bog forest soil microbial communities from Calvert Island, British Columbia, Canada - Bog Forest MetaG ECP23OM3 | ecosystem: Environmental > Terrestrial > Soil > Wetlands ... | reverse complement strand
GCCGTCGCGTGGCTGCCCGACCGAACCTGGATTCAGCAGATAACGCTTTTCATTTTCGATTTGCAGGGCGCAAAGCAACTCGTTAGTTCTCGGATGCAGTTGCAGCACTTCCAACTGCGAATCCAGATAAGCAAAACCGCCCTGGTGATGAGTGTGCCCGTAGAAGGTTACCTGCGAGGTGGAGTCCAGCAAACCTTCGAGCGCTTGTGAGGGTGTAAACACATATTCATCTTCGTCCTGGACCGCGCCATGCACAAGCATCAGGCCATCTGTCTCCAATGGCCCTTGCGGCAAAGCCGCCAGCCAGTCCAGGTTTTCGTTGGATAGTTGTGCGCGGGTCCAATCGACTGCCATTTTTGCGACGGGGTTAAAATCGTCGGTAGCCATCAGTTCGGCGACCGCTTTGTCATGATTGCCCCGAATTGTCACTGCTCCTAATTCTCGTATCTGAGAGGCAACCTCATTAGGGTCGGGACCGTAACCGACTACGTCTCCGAGACACACCGCGCGGTCCCATTTCCCCTCCGCTGCTTTCAGGGAGGCTTCGAGGGCCGTCAAATTGGCATGGAGATCACTTAGGACTAGAGTTCGCATCCCGCTTCCGGACCGCGACCAAGAGTATAGATGAACCGGGGTGCCGATGCACGGCGCAAAGTGAACATTTCCAAGGCCTCATGGAAGGCGTGATGCGTGTAAAAATGATACAAAAAAAGTGCAATCCCCCGCGAAACATATCCATAGTGCTTTTCGTCTATACCAGTGCAGCCGGCATTCAGGCTGTAGCGGGATGGACAGAGATTTCGGAAAGAAAAACCCCGCGGTGGCAGCCGCGGGGTCAATGACACTCAGTTGTTCCGGCTCTTGACCAGGACGAAGAGGTGCCTCGTCCGTGAGGCTACTCCTCTCCTATTTGTGTGTCAACTCTTCCCTCCAGGCAACACGCTTCCGGTTGACTCGAACTTGGAAAGGAAAATGACTCACATGAAAAGACAATCGCTCCTCGCTAATCTTGTACTCGCAGGTGCTCTTGCCGTAGCCGTACCCGTTTTCGCAAAGCCCATGTCCGCCAATCTTCCAATCAGTCACAACGTCAAAGTAGGACAGACCGAGGTCAAGGCTGGAGACTACCGGTTCTTGATCGATGGCAATCACTTGACCATTTTGAATGGCAAGAAGACGGTTGCTGAAGCCGAGGGCCGTTGGGAAGACCGCGACGCCAAATCTCAGTACAGCAGCGTCGTTTCCAATGCAGAAGGTAACGTCATCGAACTTCGCTTTGAAGGAAAGAAAAGCGTTTTCGTACTGCCTCAGTAAGAGGAGACTCCGTGCGCTGGAACGACCACTTTCGAGGGGGGCTCTCGGTGATCTCAGCCTCCCTCCTTCTTCTTCTCTCTAGTGAACTGCTGAAGTGGCAGTTCCCCATCAACGCCGTCGTCGAAAAAGCTGCAACGCTTGCAGTTACTCTTCGGTTTCTCCTTTTGCCTGCTTCGCCCCAGCCCATCCGCCGCTAACGAATCAACATACAATCCCCATAGCTATAGAAGCGATATCGCGCCGCCACTGCATGACGGTATGCCGCCAGGACATGGTCTTTGCCGGCGAACGCGGCAATCAGCGCCAGCAACGTGGATTTTGGCAAATGAAAATTCGTCAAAAGCATGTCCACAACCCGGAAGTTGTAGCCAGGAACAATGAATATTTGCGCTTCGCCACGCCCGGCACACAGTTCATTCCTGGCTTTCGTCGTTACACTTCGCAACGCTGCATCTTCCAATGTACGCACCACGGTTGTACCCACGGCCAGCACCGGGCGCTTTTCTCGTTTGGCCGTAAGAATCTTTTGCGCGGTTGTTTCGCTGATCTCATAGGCCTCGGAGTGAATTTTGTGCTCTTCGAGAATTTCCGCGTGAACCGGTTGAAATGTTCCCAGACCTACGTCCAGCGTTACCTCACACGTTTCGCAGCCGCGCGCGCGGATTCGCTCTAATGTGTCCTCGGTAAAGTGCAGTCCTGCCGTTGGGGCGGCCACCGCGCCCGGTATTCGCGCAAAAACTGTCTGGTACCGTTGTTTGTCTGCCTCCTCGTCGGGCCGATCAATGTAGGGAGGCAGCGGCACATGGCCCAGCCTTTCGATGTTCCACCCAATCGTTTGCTCGTTGCGGGCATGAAAACGGATCGTTCGCAGCCCACGCTCCCCGCGGGAGAGAATCTCGCACTCGAGTTCTCCGGCGCCAAAGATCACACGTTCTCCTACCTGCATTTTCCTTCCCGGTCGCACGAGGGCTTCCCACACACTTTCATCGAGTTGCCGGCTCAGAAACACTTCCACTGTGCCACTCAAGTGCTCTCGAGCCGTTTTGCGTGAAGGAGCTTGTGCGTGCGCGCCCGCGCGATGTCCGAACAAACGCGCTGGGAGAACTCGCGCGTTGTTGAACACCACGAGCTCGTCCCCACGCAATAGATTTGGCAACTCAGCAAATTGACGATCCTCCCAAGCAGGGCTGTGGCGGCTGAGTAGAAGCAAACGTGAAGCGTCCCGCGCGGTCAACGGGCGTTGCGCGATCAGATCTTCGGGCAATTCGTAGTTGAGTTCGTCCACCCGCATGGTAAACCATGTCAACTATAACAAAACCATAGCGCTTAAGGTTGATGCGGAGTCGGACGCTTCCAATACCGGCGCACCATATGGAGCAATAAAACCACTACGCTAAAGCACTTAGCTAAGGATTGAACGGTCCCAAGATAGTACTTGACAGTGTAACACTCATATTTTATTATGCTTTCGATATCACTTATGGAGGATATCCCATGAGAGCTACTCTCACTCAGTTCCAGCCCTTTCGCGGGGTTTCTACTCTTCAGGACCAGATCAACCGCCTCTTCAGTGAGGCGTTTGATCGCTCCTCAGATGAGGCCAACTTGACGCCATGGGCGCCGGCCGTCGATATTTTCGAGACCGAGCACGAGCTTGTCGTCAAGGCCGATCTTCCGGACATTAAGCCGGAGGAACTCGACATCCGTGTCGAGAACAACATCCTGACAATTCGCGGTGAACGCACGTTCGAGAAGAAGGTGGATGAAAGCAACTATCTGCGTGTTGAGCGCGCCTATGGTTCGTTTAGCCGCAGCTTCTCGCTGGCGAACACGGTGAATACGGAGGCGATCAAGGCGGATTACAAGAATGGCGTTCTGACGCTAAGCATACCTAAGCGCGAGGAAGCCAAGCCGAAGCAGATCAAGGTTCATGTGGAGGCCCCGGTTGCGGCTGCTGCCGCAAAGTAACCCGCGAAAGGTCCACGCGGCAGAAGCCGTGGTGGGTTAGCATATGGGGGCTGGCCGCGCGCCAGCCCCTTTTTTGTGGGGATTTTGTCCGAGAGAGGGACTTATGTTGAGATTCGACAAAATGACGGTGAAGGCCCAAGAGGCGCTTCAAGAGGCCCAGGAAGTTGCCGCCCGTCATGAAAACCAAGCCGTAGAACCGATCCATCTGCTCTCCGCGCTGGTCCAGCAGCAGGATGGCGTTGTTCCGCCACTGCTGGCGCGCTTGGGCATACGCGGTGAACTGCTGGCTCAAGACATTGAGCGGGAGATTGGCCGTTTGCCCAAGGTTCAGGGATTTGCGCAACAGCATCTGGGGCGTGCGTTAAACGATATTCTGGAAAACTCCTTCGATGAAGCAACGAAATTCAAGGACGAGTACGTATCCACCGAACATCTGTTTCTGGCGATCGCGGGAGCGGATCAGGATCCTGCCGGAAAACTGTTGAAGAAGCATGGCGCGTCTCACGAGGCAATTCTGCAGGCGCTCGCCGGAGTGCGTGGGAGCCAGCGGGTCACTTCGCAAAACCCGGAGACGACGTACGCCGCGCTGGAAAAGTACGCCCGCGATCTGACGGATTTGGCGCGCCGCTCGAAACTCGATCCGGTGATCGGCCGCGATGAAGAGATCCGGCGAGTCATGCAAATCCTCGCCCGGCGAACCAAAAATAATCCAGTGCTGATTGGCGAGCCTGGCGTGGGCAAGACCGCCATCGTAGAGGGTCTTGCACAGCGCATCGTCTCCGGCGATGTGCCAGACGTGCTGAAGACCAAGAAACTGGTAGCGTTGGACCTAGCCGCACTGGTGGCGGGCGCAAAGTTCCGCGGAGAATTCGAAGATCGACTGAAGGCCGTTCTGAAGGAGATTTCCGAGGCGGAGGGTCAGATCATCCTCTTTATCGATGAGTTACACACTCTGGTTGGAGCTGGAGCCGCGGAAGGTTCGATGGACGCGTCCAACATGCTGAAGCCTGCGCTCGCTCGAGGAGAGTTGCGCGCGATTGGCGCCACGACCTTGAATGAATATAAGAAATACATTGAGAAGGATCCCGCTCTGGAGCGCCGCTTCCAGCCAGTTCTGGTGAATGAGCCGACGGTGGAAGACACCATCGCGATTCTTCGTGGGCTGAAAGATCGCTACGAGGTTCATCACGGAGTACGCATAAAGGACGCGGCTATTCTCGCAGCGGCCACGCTGTCTCACCGGTACATTTCCGATCGCTTCCTGCCGGACAAGGCTATCGACTTGATCGATGAAGCAGCGGCCAGTTTGCGCATGCAGATCGACTCACTGCCAACGGAAATCGACGAAATCGAGCGGCGCATTTTGCAACTCGAAATCGAGCGCCAAGCTTTGCTGAAAGAAACGGACGCGCATTCCGTGGAACGTAGAGCACAGATTGAAAAAGAACTTGCCAAGCTTCGCGAAGATTCCAGCGGGCGAAAAGCGCGCTGGCAGGCGGAAAAAGACGCCATCTCCAAAATCCGCAAGCTCAAGGAGCAGATTGAGCAATTGAAAGCGGAAGCGGACCGATATGAGCGTGCGGGGGATCTGGCGAAAGTGGCGGAGATTCGATACGGCAAGATTGCACAGGCAGAGCGCGAGGCTCAGCAGGCTCAGGAACGGTTTGCGGCCATGCAGAAAGGCGCGCGCATCCTGAAGGAAGAAGTCGACGAAGAAGACATCGCTAAGCTGGTCAGTAAGTGGACCGGTATTCCGGTTGGCCGCTTGTTGGAAGGCGAAGCGCAGAAACTTGTTCACATGGAGGAACGCCTACGTCAGCGAGTGGTAGGCCAGGAAGACGCGCTCGCACGTGTTTCCAACGCCGTTCGACGGAGCCGTGCTGGGCTTTCCGATGCTAAACGTCCCATTGGTTCTTTCATTTTTCTGGGGCCGACGGGAGTTGGCAAAACCGAGCTTGCCCGGGCTCTTGCCGAATTCCTTTTTGACGACGAAAAGCTCATGATCCGCATCGACATGTCCGAGTACATGGAAAAGCACACGGTGTCACGCCTGATCGGTGCGCCTCCGGGATATGTCGGCTACGAAGAGGGTGGCCAACTCACGGAGCAGGTCCGCCGTCACCCGTACTCGGTGATCCTTTTCGATGAAATCGAAAAGGCCCATCCCGATGTGTTCAACGTTCTGCTGCAAATTCTGGAGGATGGCCGGCTGACCGATGGGAAAGGCCGCACCGTCGATTTCCGGAACACAGTTCTGATAATGACCAGCAACGTGGGCTCGACTGCCATCTATGAACTTGCCGGGAAAGATCCGGAACGCGCGCGGAAGCAGGCTATGGAAGCGCTCCGTCAAGCGTTCCGTCCGGAGTTCATCAACCGCATTGACGAGATCGTGATTTTTAATCCGCTGGGCAAGGAACAGTTGGAACGAATCGTTGGACTGTTGCTGAAGAACGTCGAAAAACTTCTCGCCGAACGGCAGATTACGCTGGAGCTCACGCCTGCGGCGAATGAGCTACTGCTCAGCGAAGGATACGATCCGGCATACGGCGCGCGGCCATTGCGCCGCACCATTCAGCGCATGATCCAAGACCCGCTGGCGATGCAAATCCTGGAAGGCGCGGTTCTGCCGGGCGATCACGTGCGCGTAGATCGCGACGGAAAGAAAGATGCCATGCGATTTGAACGGATACCAGCTAGAAAGCCGGCGGCTGCGGCAACCAAATAAGAGTAACCGTGAGAGAAGAGCGTGGCGGCTTGACGCTCTCGCTCCTGCTTTCTAAACTGATTCTTCCGCCAGGAAGGTTACTTTCATGAAGATTCTTCGTACTGGTGCCATTCTCGTTCTTCTCAGTGTCGTTCTGGTTGTGGTCGGCGGCGCCTTAGGCGGACGCGGCGGGATGCAGATCGCGCTGGTCATCGCGGTGGTCATGAACTTTGTGTCCTACTTCTTTTCCGACAAGATCGCGCTAAAAACCAGCGGCGCCCAGCCGGTAACTCGCGAGCAACTGCCGCGACTCTATCAGGTGATGGAGCGCCTGGCCGCTAAGGCTAACATTCCCGTACCGAAACTGTATGTCGTGCCAGATGCCGCGCCGAATGCGTTTGCCACGGGCCGTAGCCCGAATCATGCATCTGTCGCGGTCACTCAGGGTCTGCTTCAGATCATGAATGACGATGAACTCGAGGGAGTGATCGCGCACGAACTCTCGCACGTGCGCAATTACGACATCCTGACCAGTTCGATTGCCGCGACAATTGCAGGGGCCATCACGTATATGGCCCAAATGGGTAAGTGGGCCATGCTGTTCGGCGGAATGGGCGGTAGTCGGGATGATGAGCGGGGAGGTGGCGGACTTTCCGCGCTTCTCATGATATTCCTCGCACCATTTGCGGCGCTCCTTCTCCAGCTTTTTCTTTCACGTACACGCGAGTACGCCGCAGACGAGACCGGCGTCCAGATGGTTGGCCATCAACAGGGACTGATCAGTGCACTGGAAAAGCTTGGCGCCTACAACAAACGCATTCCCACGTCAGCCATTTCACCGAGTACTTCGTCTCTTTGCATTGTTAAGCCGTTCTTTGGGACGGGTGCGCTTAGTTCTCTGTTCAGCACGCACCCTCCGCTTGAGGACCGCATTGCTGCTCTGAAGGAAATGTCGGTTACCCCACTCCGCTGAGCTACCGAGGTCGGGACGCGTTGCATTGCATGAGCAGCAATCGTTCAAGTCTCGGTAAAGTTTTCCGGTCCTAGGTCTTGCCTGGTGATATCAGGTATTTTCCGTGGCCGATCTAAGATACTTTTCCTGAAGGACTTAGTGCTTTCCAAATGAAAACTTTCGTTTGGTGCGCCAAGTGCATCAAACATATCGTTATAGTCTTCTATCGGATGGGGACTTGGGGAGATGGGAAATGAGCTGTCGGGACACTATCCATTTGATTTGCATGTACTTAGAGGGAAAGCTCTCTGCCCCGGTCCAAACAGAGATTGAGCATCACTTGACATCGTGTGCGGATTGCAGGTTAGTCCTGGAAGCAGCCACGAGCACACTCGATCGATATTTCAGTACAAGTAAAGTGGCAGCAAGTTCGCAAGCAGCCTAATCCCCCATTTAATCTCTTCAATTTCAAAACCTTATGGACGTGTGTGCAATTCGTTTCGAGCCTTTTCGGGGCGTAGAATCGAGCCTGTGGCCTCTCGGTGAGTCATCAAAATCCTGCAAAATTTACTTTTAAATCCTGTAGAAAGTAATCTTTACTGGTACTAGTACTTATAGATGCTGCCCAAGGTGCCTGCCGCATTCACATCATCCCCTTTTTTATCTTTGAATTATGGGCTGAACGGGTCTTTGCCAGACTTTGGTTGTTAGGATGCCCTTTTTCCACAGCACAGGGCGCAGTGCCCAAAGGAGATGAAGGCCATGAGTGAGTTTCAGGAAGGCAATATTCAGAGCAGCGCAGGCACGCCTCGGTGGGTTGGGCTCGCTGTCGCCGCTCTAGGTGGGATTTCATTGTTAGGCCTAGGCGTTGGGTGGAGTGCGCTGAATCAGTCCAAGTCCGTAGAACAATCGCTTCAGGCGTCCCTGAAACAGCAGAATGATCAACTGACGCAACGTTTGGCTAAGGAAGACGACCAGAACCAACAACTGCAGAGTGACCTGAAGGTCGTTACCGACAAGTTGAACGTTACCCAGGAAGACCTGCAGAAGGCTCGGCAACAGTCCAAAGCGTCCGTGGTCGCCTATAACAAGAAGCTCACAGGTCTGGAATCGAACGTCAATACGCAGCTCGCCACAAAGGCCAGCGCGGAAGACGTCAATAAACTTGGCGGTGACGTAACGGGCGTAAAGAACGATTTGGAAGACACCAAGTCCAAGTTAGAACGGGCAACCGGCGACATGGGCGTGATGAGCGGTTTGATCGCGCGGAACCATGACGACTTGGAAGAACTGAAGCGCAAAGGTGATCGAAACTACTACGAATTCACACTACAGAAATCCAAGACTCCCCAGCGCATCGGACCGGTGCAGATCTCGCTGAGCAAAGCCGATCAGAAAAAGTCCAAGTACACTGTGACGGTGCTCGCAGACGATAAGTCTATCGAGAAGAAGGACAAGACCGCGGGTGAACCCGTACAGTTCTACGTGAAGGGCACAGCACGGTACGCGCCTTACGAACTGGTTGTGTTCGACGTGGGCAAAAACCAGGTGACTGGCTATCTGTCCACGCCCAAATCGGCAGGAGCGGCTACGGCTGCGAGCAACACACCTGCTCAGTAAATCCGGCAGCGAAGAGTACCTTTGTTTCTTGAGAGAGTAGCGAAAGGGAGGATCCGCAAGGTTCCTCCCTTTTCTTTTTGGCGCCAATGGCTTTAGTCAGGACTCTCTGGACTAGCGAATTTGGGTTGTGCAATCCTAAATTGGGACTGACGGGGTGGTCTTAGAGTGAAGGTAGGGGGAGGAAATATGAAAGTTAAAGCAGTAGCAGGTCTCGCATTTCTGCTTTCTGCGGCAACATTTGCTTTCGCAGCGGATAGCACCATGACGGGATATATTTCGGACAGTCACTGTGGTGCGAAAGGTGCGAAAGCAGGGCACGAAGAGTGCGCCACGAAGTGCGTGAAGGAACACGATGGGAAGTATGTGTTTGTGAATGACACAGACCACAAGGTCTACAGTATCGACGCTCAAGACAAAGTCGCCGCCCACGCCGGCCATCACGTAACCGTGAGGGGCAGCGTCGAAGGGGATAACTTGAAGCTGGCCAGCATCGCCATGGCCAAGTGACACAAACGCAATTTGTCGTGATAGGCAGGGCCTGCGTCCTGCCCATTTTGTTTGTGCGAACGCTTCGGTTTCCGATACCATGATGTTTCCGCCATGAGTACAACACTCCTGCATGTCGGCCGCGCTTTCACTTCCAAAGGCGAGCTTCCCGATGCCGGCATTCTCATTCGCGATGGCGTGATTGAGTCAGTCGGCCCCCGCAGTGCGCTGAATTTGCCTGCGGGCGCTGAAGAGATCGTCGCCACGGACAAAAGCGCTTCGCCCGGTTTCATCGACGTTCATATTCATGGCGCTGGCGGGCATGACGTCATGGAGGGGACGGAAGATGCCTTGAAGGCAATTTCTTCCATGATCGGTGCGCATGGCACGACCTCGTTCGTAGCCACCACCGTAACAGCGGATCCCAACGCCATTTGCAAGAGCAGCGAAAACATTGCCCATTACATCGTAAGTCAACATTCCCGCTCGCAGCCCGGGGCAGAAGTTCTCGGCATTCATTTCGAGGGGCCCTTCATCAGTCCCGCACGTCGGGGCGTGCATCCTCCGGAGTGGATCAAGCTGCCCTCCGCCGAGTTGCTGGAGAAATTCGTAGCCGCTGCCCAAGGGCACGCTCTGATTCTGACTATCGCTCCGGAGCTTCTGGGAGCCATGCCGTGCATCGACGCCGCGCGAAAGGCCGGGATGGTGGTCGGAATGGGCCACACGGATGCCACCTACGAACAGGCGCGTGCCGGACTGGCGAGGGGTGCGCATCACGCAATTCACACCTATAACGCGATGCGGCCATTTTCCCACCGCGACGCTGGGGTGATCGGTGCCGTCCTGACTTCACCGGAAATCTCCGCAGAGCTCATTGCTGATGGGGTACATGTCGACGAAACCGCGATGCGGCTGTTACTGCAAGCCAAAGGCGCTGGCGGCGTAATTCTGATCAGCGACGGCATTTCCGCAACCGGCATGCCGGACGGCAAATATATTCTGGGTGGATTCGAGGTCACGGTTAGCGGAGGAGTTTGCCGCAATTTGGAGGGCAAACTGGCGGGAAGTACGCTCACTCTTGATCGTGCTTTACGAAATATCGTAAAGCTCGGTTCTACCCTTGGAGATGCATTGCAGATGCTGACCTTCAATCCCGCCAAGTTGCTCGGCATAGAACATAAGAAAGGTGTGCTGCATCCAAATGCCGACGCAGATGTGGTTCTGCTTAATGAGGCCTTGGAAGTCACGCAAGTCTACACCCGCGGATTGCCTGTTTAGGCGCGGTTCTTCCGAAATTTACCTATTCAACGGAATGTTTAATTCTTCGGCGAGTTTTTGTGCACTGAATGGACTGCAAGCAAAGTAGCGTTGCCCGACCTTCAGGGTTGGCACTTTGCGCATTCCGTGATTGGCGCGAATGACAATCTCCTCGGCGTCGGCATCGTGCTCTATGTTCACTTCCTGAAATTAGATGCCACGTTCTTTCAGAAAGGATTTGGCGCGCCAGCAATCGGGGCACCAACCTGTGCTGTAGATCGTAATCGTTTCCATGCTTGGAAAAATGTGCGCTAGTGGACTTCGATTGGCACGCCGCGGTGTTTCTTTGCGACTTGAATGCGGATGACAGCACGTTGCAACGCAACTGTCGCGCGGTCCCAGTCAATATTCGTGTCGTTCGACGCCAGACGCTTTTCTGCGCGAGCCTTGGCCGCTTCCGCCCGTGAGAGATCGATTTCTTCGGCGCGCTCCGCCGTTTCTGCCAGGAGCGTCACGCGGTCCGGTAAAACTTCCGCGAATCCGCGCAATACTGCCAGCAGGATGGGCTGACTTGAAGCGGCGGTGCGGTAGCGCAATTCGCCGATGCCCAACTCTGTGATCAGCGGCGCGTGGCCGGGCAGAATACCCAATTCCCCGTCCAGGCCGGGAATGATCACTTCGACAACGTTTTCTTGCAGCAGTTGCCGCTCCGGAGTGACCACGCTTAATTCGATGGCTTCTGGAAACATTTTCCTCTAGACGCCCGCCTTCATTTTCTCGGCCTTCTCCAGAACTTCTTCAATGGTGCCCACCATGTAAAACGCTTGCTCCGGGATTTCGTCGTACTTTCCTTCGACAATATCCTTGAAACTGCGCACGGTGTCTTCGATCTTGACGTACTTGCCTTCCAAGCCGGTAAACTGTGCCGCTACGAACATGGGTTGTGACAGGAACCTTTCGATGCGGCGCGCGCGCGCCACGGTGCGCTTGTCTTCGTCCGAAAGTTCTTCAATACCCAAAATGGCGATGATGTCCTGTAGATCCTTGTAGCGTTGCAAGATGGACTTGACACCGCGCGCCACAGCGTAGTGGTCTTGACCTACGACGCGTGCATCCAGAATTCTCGAGCTACTGGCCAAAGGATCGACCGCGGGATAAATGCCCCGTTCCACGATTTGGCGGCTAAGGTTCGTGGTCGCATCCAGGTGAGTGAAGGTTGCTGCGGGAGCTGGGTCCGTATAGTCATCCGCCGGTACGTAAATTGCCTGAACGGAGGTGATGGATCCCGTCTTCGTCGAAGTAATACGCTCCTGCAATTCGCCTATTTCAGTATTGAGGTTCGGCTGGTATCCCACGGCCGAAGGCATGCGGCCAAGAAGCGCGGAGACTTCGGAGCCAGCCTGTACAAATCGGAAAATGTTGTCAATGAATAGAAGAACGTCCAAATGTTCTTCATCGCGGAAGTACTCCGCTACGGTCAAACCTGTCAGGCCCACGCGCAAACGCGCTCCGGGGGGCTCCGTCATCTGTCCATAAATCAGCGCGGCGCGCGATTTATCAGGTTGCCCAGGGACAATGACTTGGGACTCCTGGAATTCCTGGTACAAGTCGTTGCCTTCGCGGGTGCGTTCTCCGACGCCTGCAAACACAGAAACACCGCCGTGCTTCATGGCCACGTTGTGGATCAATTCCTGAATCAACACGGTCTTGCCGACGCCCGCACCGCCGAATAACCCGATCTTTCCGCCCTTCAAAAACGGCTGGATCAAGTCCACCACTTTTATTCCGGTCTCAAACATTTCCAACGTGGTGGACTGGTCATCGAGAGCCGGCGACGGCCGATGAATCGGATAATGTGTATTGGTAATGACTGGCCCGAGTCCGTCTACAGGCTTACCAAGCACATTCAGCACGCGACCCAAAGTGGCGCGTCCTACTGGTACCTCAATCGGGTTGCCGGTATCAAACGCCTTCATTCCACGAACCATCCCCTCGGTGGGCTCCATGGCAATCGCGCGGACGCGCCCTTCGCCCAAATGTTGCTGCACTTCCGCGGTCACGTCCAAAGGCTGCGGGGAGTTATAGCCTTCGCTCGTGATCCGCACCGCATTGTAAATGGAGGGAAGATGTCCGGCTTCGAACTGAATGTCCAGCACAGGTCCGATGACCTGCACCACATGTCCCACTGCTGCGTATTGCTCTGCCATGCCTTCTCCTACGCGGTGTAAGATGCACCGCTGACAATTTCAATGATTTCCTTGGTGATCGCCGCCTGCCGGACTTTATTCATATGCAGCGTCAACGCCTCGATGACGTCACCCGCATTCTTTGTCGCTGCTTCCATGGCGGTCATACGCGCCGCGTGTTCTGCCGCGGACGATTCCAGAAGGGCGCGGAGGACCTGCGTTTCCACATAGCGCGGCAACAGGCGGTCCAGAATCTGTGCAGCCGGTTGCGCGTAAATGTAATCGATTTGATTCGAGGCACCCTCTTTTGCACTTTCTCCAATTGCTTCCGTTCTTTCCACGGGCAGCAGCTTTTCCGTCACGAGGGTTGGCGCAATCACGTTCTTAAATTCGCTGAAAACGGCATAAACCGCGTCGACTTTATCCTCTGAGTACAAAGATGTGACTAGGTTAGCGATTTCCCGTGCAATCCCAAAATCGACACGGGCTAAAACGTTGACATACTCACCGGCAAATTCAATGCCGGTCTTGCGCAATGCGTCACGCGATTTCTTTCCTATCGGAATCACTACAATTTTTTTGCCCTGCTTGCTCTTGATGAATTTTACGGCTTCCCTAAGTATGTTCGCGTTGAATGCCCCGGCGAGGCCACGTTCTCCGGCGAGCACCAAGACCAAAATGCGCTCCTCCGGCCGCTTGGCGAGCAGCGGGTGTTGCGGAGTTTCAATTCTGGCCATCGTGGAGCGCAAGACTCTCGCCAGTTCCGTGGCGTAAGGTCTGGCAGCAAGCGCGGCCTCTTGCGCTCTCCGCAACCGCGCGGCAGACACGAACTTCATCGCACGGGTAATCTGCTGCGTGTTCTTTACCGAACGGATGCGTCGCCGAAAATCGAGTAAGGTGGCCATGAGTTCCCGTTATTAGCCGTTACTGGGACGCTCCCACGGCAATTGTCGCGGAGAAGCGGTCTTTGAATGCGTCGAGCGCGGTTTTGATGCTGGCTTTGATGCCGTCATCCAGCGCTTTCTTCGAAGCGATGTCTTTCAGCATTCCACCATAGTTGGTTTCCGCAAATTGTAGAAATTCCTTCTCGAAGCGACGCACCTCGTTGACCGGAATGGAATCCAGGGCGCCGCTGGTCGCCACGTACAGAGCCAGAACCTGCTTTTCCACCGAGAGAGGCGCGTACTGATCCTGCTTCAAAACTTCCGTGAGGCGCTGACCGCGCGCCAATTGTGCCTGGGTCACCTTGTCCAATTGGTCCGAACCAAATTGTGCAAACGCCGCCAGTTCGCGGTACTGCGCCATGTCCAGCCGCAGCGTTCCCGCCACTTGGCGCATGGCTTTAATCTGCGCATTGCCACCGACGCGGCTGACGGAGATACCTACGTTAATGGCAGGCCGGATGCCGGCGTTGAACAGGTCTGCTTCCAAATAAATCTGGCCGTCGGTGATGGAAATTACGTTGGTCGGAATGTAGGCCGATACGTCGCCAGCCTGAGTCTCAATCACAGGAAGGGCGGTCAACGATCCGCCGCCGAGCTTGTCGTTCAGTTTCGCGGCGCGTTCCAGCAAGCGAGAGTGTAGGTAAAACACGTCGCCCGGAAAAGCCTCGCGTCCAGGCGGCCGGCGCAATAGAAGAGAGATTTCGCGATAGGCTTGAGCGTGTTTCGAAAGGTCGTCGTAGAACACCACCGCATGCCGTTTTGTGTCACGGAAGTATTCACCCATCGCGCATGCGGCATAGGGAGCGATGTACTGCAGTGAAGCCGGCTCCGCAGCCGAAGAAGCTACAACGATGGTGTAATCCATCGCCCCCGCATCGGTCAGCGTCTTGATGACCTGCGCGATGGTCGAGCGTTTTTGACCGATCGCGCAGTAAATACAAATCATGTCGCTGCCCTTCTGGTTGATGATGGTGTCCAGAATGACCGCGGTTTTCCCTGTCTGGCGGTCGCCGATGATCAGCTCGCGCTGTCCGCGGCCGATGGGAATCATTGAGTCAATAGCTTTGATACCGGTCTGCAAAGGCTCGCGCACCGGTTGGCGGTCCAGAACGCCGGGCGCGAGGCGTTCCAACGGAATGCGCTGTTTTGCCTGGATCGGTCCCTTGTCATCTTCCGGCTCGCCGAGAGGATTCACCACGCGGCCGACCATTTCCTCGCCAACTGGCACGGACATGATCGTGTTTGTGCGCCGGACCGTGTCGCCTTCCTTCAATTCCGATGATTCACCCAGCAGCACGACGCCGACTTCCTCTTCTTCGAGGTTCAGAGCGATTCCAAAGATGTCATGGGGAAAGGCCAGCATCTCACCATACATGGCCTTTTCCAGTCCGTGAACGCGGGCAATCCCATCTCCCACGCTGATGACCGAGCCGACCTCGTCCACAGAGACTGTTTGCTCATAATTTGCAATCTGCTCACGCAGAATCTTGCTGATTTCGTCTGCCTTGATTTGTGCCATACCTGCTCCGTTCGCGAATACCTACTCTGCAGCCAGCTGCGCGCGCAGTTGATTCAACCGGTTCTGGACCGAGCCATCATAAATCGTGTCCCCAATTCTAACTACCACGCCGCCCAGCAACGCCGGCTCCAGCGAGTACTTTGCCTGAATCTCTTTTCCCGATAGGCGCTCCAGCGTCTGCACCAGCGCCGTCTTTTGCCGATCGCTCAGATCCGCTGCCGAGGTCACTTCTGCCTCCGCCACTCCCTGCCGCTGCCGCAGAACCAGCTCAAACATATCGACGATCTCCGGCAGAAGATGGATGCGTTGGTTGTCGCTCATTACAAAAAGAAAATTGCGTATGATTTTGCTGGCACCTAACCGGGCTATCAGCTTTTCAATCACGCCGTGCTTAGCTTCTCGCGGGATGGCCGGACTGATCAAAAAATTCCGGAGTTCCACTGATTCATCGTACGCTTCCCGAAAATCCCCCAACTGTTTCTTTGCGGGCTCCGCCGCTCCCTGTTCAAGAACGATGTCCGCCAAAGCCGTCGCGTATTGCAAGCTAGCCGATTTCAATTCGGCCTCCCCTGCAACGTCTGTACAAAATTGTTGATCATTGCTTCCTGGATCGCTGGCGTCATTTGCTTGGCCACGAGCGACTCCGCGCGATCTACAGCCAACCCTGCCGCCAGCGCCTTCAGTTCCACACGAGCGGCTCGCTCCGCTGCTTCAATCTCAGCTTTGGCAGCCACACTGACCTTTTCTACATCGATCTTCATTATCGTGCGAAGCCGTTCCAGTTCCGCAGCAGCATCTTTCTGCGCCTGGGCCCGAAACTGGGCCACTTCCTGTTCCAGGCTGGTCAGTTTCGTGGCTGCTTCCTTCAGTTGCCGCTCAGCCTCAGCCTTTGCCGCTGCGGCCTTGGTAATCGCGGCGCTGATTCTGTCTGCATTGTGACGAATATGCGGGGGCAAGACCTTCGCGAATAACCAATACGCCGCTATGGCGACAATTAAGAAATGAATCCACTTGAAGACATCCCCAACGGATTGTTCCGCTGGATTTCCGCCTTCGGCGGCTCGCGCCGCCGCTGTGCACGCCGACAGGATCGCCAGCACAAGGAAGCCGCGTACGATTGTCAGCCTGCGAATCATCTTGCTTCTCTCGAAGGACTACCCGGCCCGGGCGACACTTGCAACGCGCGTCCTGCGATCTCCGCAGCCAACTGGGAGGCGCTTACGTCAATATCTTTCTGGGCAGTTTCGAACTCGCCGGTCACACGTTGTTTGGCCGCGGCCACTTCCGCCGACGCCTTCTTTCGCGCTTCCTTGAGAAGGGCAGCTCGTTCATCCAGGAGTTTCTTGCGCTCCGCTTCCTGCTCTGCATAGACCTTGGCTTTGGCCTGGCGCAAGGCTTCTTCGTATTGCCTGATCTTTTCGGCAGCCGCCGCCTGCGCGGCTTCGGCAGACTTTTGCGCACCAATGGTTCGAGCCTCACGTTCCGCCATTACCGCCAGAATTGGTTTGAAAAAGAGGGCCCGTAGAACGAAGTAAAAAACGAGGACAATGATGGCAACGGGCACAGCCCGGAGGAACAGTTCGCCGATTTGGTGAACCAAGCTTGGCATTGAATTGTGGCGCCTAAAGTTTCAGGTGGGCAGTTACTCCGTCCTCCGACCCGGTAGGAGCGTACGGTGGGCCTGAAGCTGCCTCACAGAACCACTATTTATACCATTCGCTAGAACTCTGCGTCAACGCAACGGAACCCTTCCTTCTTGTTTTGGCAGTCAACTATACTTTGCCTTGTCAGGGTGCAGAACGGCCACGGACAAGAGGAGCGACAAGGATGACGAAAAGCTGGAAGACCAAGCTAATCCATACAGATACGAAGATTCCAGAGGGTTACCTCTCCCTTGCCAGCGCCACGTTCCGTGGGTCCACCACCGTGTTTCGTTCTGCGTCCGAGGTCGTGGACACGTGGGATCAGTGGAGGGTGGGTTACACCTATGGCCTCTACGGCACCCCGACGGTGCTGGAACTTGCCGCTCGCGTTTGTGAACTGGAATCGGGAGTACACACGATCCTGACACCCGGCGGCCAAGCAGCCATTTCGCTGATCAATCTCGCGCTGTTACAGGCGGGCGATCATCTGCTGGTTCCAGCCAGCGTCTATTACCCGAACCGCAAATTGGCCACTCGGCTGCTTTCGCGCTTTGGCATCAGCACCGATTTCTATGATCCCGGTGTTGGACGGAACATCGCTGATTTGATCCAGAAAAACACCCGGTTAATCTGGTGCGAGAGCCCGGGATCGATCACCATGGAAGTTCAGGATCTTCCGGCAATCGTCGCAGCCGCACACGAGCAAAACGTAAAGGTAGTTCTGGATAACACATGGTCAGCGGGCGTGCTCCTGGACGCGTTCTCTCACGGCGTCGACGTCACCATGCAAGCCATCACGAAATACATAGGGGGCCACAGCGATCTGCTGTTAGGTTCCGCCACCGTTCGCGATGATGCGCTCTACCAACGGCTTGGAGCTGCGCAACAAGTGCTTGGCTGCGCGGTCTCTCCCGACGATTGCAGCTTGGCGCTTCGTGGTCTGCAAACACTGGCTGTTCGTCTCTCTGCCATCGAATCCTCCGCTCTTTCGATCGCGAGATGGCTGTACGGGCGACCTGAGATTGAATTTGTGCTCCATCCCGCGTTGCCTTCCTGCCCCGGTCACGAATTCTGGAAGCGTGATTTTCTGGGTTCTTCAGGGGTGTTCTCGATTGTTTTCAAGCCCGGCCCAACGCAGCAGCAGGTCCATGCCTTCGTTGATGCTCTTAGGCTTTTTCGAGTGGGATACAGCTGGGGAGGAGTCGCCAGCCTGGCGGTTGCCTACGATATCGGGCGCATTGCCGGCCGGCCGCCCTACGAACATCGCATAGTGCGCCTTAACATTGGGCTAGAGGCCACTGATGATCTCATCGCGGATCTGGAGCAAGGCTTGCGCCAACTCTCAGCCTGACTGCGGCCGAACTAACGTAGTGTTTATAGCGGTCGTGGTTATCACGAAGCCCGGGCGACGTTACTTTTTTCCGCGCTCTCTACGCGAATGTCCGTCAGATCCGACAGAAGACTCGCGGCCCACCGGTACACGTTGTGCTCGTACACTATTTTGCGCATCCGGGTCATGCGGATGGTCTGTTCTTCCTGACTGAATTCCAGCGCTTGGTGGATTGCGTTCGCCACTTGGTCCATGTCGTAAGGATTCACCAGCAGGGCATCGCCCAGTTCACGCGCCGCTCCCGTAAATGTGCTCAGAATCAGAGCCCCGCGGTTATCGTCGCGTGCGGCCACGAATTCTTTGGCCACCAGATTCATGCCATCGTGGAGAGAAGTCACCAGGCACACCGAAGCAGCCCGAAAGTATCGCTCGATCTCCTCGTGAGAATGGTGCCGCTTCAGCAGCACAACGGGCTTCCAGCGACCGGCCTGAAACCGCGCGTTGATGCGATCCGCTTCAGCCGTAACCTCCTCCAAGAATTGCTGGTAGCGCGGAATGTCCGTGCGGCTGGGTGCACCAATTTGGACAAAACTGAACCTGCGTTGGTATTCGGGATACAGCTCCAGGAATCGCTCCACTCCTCGCAGGCGCTCGACAATTCCCTTGGTGTAATCGAGTCGATCTACGCCGACACCCAATAGGGATGCTTCGATACCCAGTTCGGCAAACAGAGCGCCCCGCCCTTCTCCGGTGATCCGAACCACCTGACTTCCCGCACGTTCCTGCGGGAATGCGACACTGATCGGGTAAGGCCGCACGCGGGTGATGTGGCCCTTGCGGCTGACCTCAAAGCGGTCCCAATCCGACAGAGCTTCGACCGCCCGGTCCACCGTCTGCAGAAAATTATTGCAATGCGTTTGGATATGAAACCCGATCAGGTCGGCTCCCAGCAGGCCATCGACCAGTTCCCGTTGCCAGGGACAAATCCCAAACGCTTCCGCATTGGGCCAGGGGATATGCCAGAAAACCGCGACCCGCGCATCTGGACGGGCTTCCTTGACCATTCGGGGCAACAATGCGAAATGGTAGTCTTGCACCAGAACTACCGGGGATTGCGTTCCTTCCATCTCTTGCAAGACCGCGTCCGCAAATCGCCGGTTGATTCGTTGGTAGTACATCCAATCTCCGGGCCGGAAGAGTGGCCGGGTATGAGCGATGTGGCATAGCGGCCACAACCCTTCATTGGAGAACCCCTCGTAATAGCCACGATCCTCTTCCTCCGACAGCCACACGCGCCGCAAGGTATATGTCGGACGATGCGGGGGTACCCGAAGTCGATCATGTTCGTCGACCACTTCCCTGTCCGCATTCCCCGAGCCATTGGCGATCCATGTGCCTTCGCAGGCCTGTAGGACGGGCTCAAGGGCGGTCACCAGACCACTGGCCGGCACGAGCATATGGATGGCATGGTCTTTGTCGTCGAACACATGCATGTAGGGCTCGCGGTTTGACACTACAAACAGCGCGTCTCCCCGTAACTTCGTTTGCAGGCTCACGCGCAACCTTTCCGGTGTCCACTGCGAGAGTTGCGATTCCCGCAACTGCGCCTCTTCCTGCGCTGCCGCTCGTGCCGAACTCAAATCGCGCGCAAGATGGCGAGCTTCGGCATGAATCTGGTCGAATATTTCTCCCTGTGGCGGTGCCGCAGGAACATCCGAAGGATCCGCTCGCAGGCGCCGCAGCCATTTGGCAGTTTTTGCCAGAGGAGAAGTGAAAGCCCATCGCACCAAGAACACTGCTAATCCCGTGATCAGCAATGTTTGTATAAGCATGCTCAATAAGGAGTCACGAATCGCATACAACACTCGGGTGTGAATGTAACTAGCATCGTAAACCACCATGAGGCTGCCAATCAGTTCGCTCTCGCGATGCAGCGGCACCGCGTACAGATGCAAAGGCTCGCCATTCACGTCTCGGAAGTCTGAAACGCCCTGGTTGGTCGCGGAGGCGCGGGCCGCCGGGGCCGGCTGAGAAGCGAAAGCCGGCGAAAGTCCCTGTGTAATCGCGACGGCCTTTCCGGCTTTGTCGTAAACCGCCACGCCCAGAAGGTGTTCTCGCTGGCCATACTTGTCGACGAAATGACCGAGGGTTCGGTCAGTCGCGTGGCCGGGAGTGTTCTCCAAGTTTTCCTGGAGGGTTTCCGCCAGAACCGCAGAGCGATGCGAAAGGTCGTTGCGCAAGTTTCTCCGCTCCAATTGAACCTGGTAGAAGCCATAAAGCAGAGACACACAAAGAACGCTCACTGTCAGCGGAAGGACGAGTTTGAGCGTCGTGCGCATAGTAACTCCGCTAAACAAAGGAAACTGTGTCATACCGCGTTAATGGACGCCATTCAATACTGTGAATGTTGCAACCGGGTCGAATGCCTAGGCCCTCGCTAGAGCCATGAAAAGCGCAGCCAACTCGTAATCTCTCGGCAAGCTCGCGGCCAACCCAATACACAATGTCCTGTAGACCCGTAAATTACTGAGTGGCCTATTAGATAGGGCATTAGGAGGCTCACATTACCTATCTTTGGATCCCCACTCAACCGTGGAAATATTACCCGTTAGCGCCTGTTGGGAGCTTATGCCTAGGGCTGGTAGAAGTCGATGTATTTCAGCTAAGTGGAGAGTCAGGGAGTCGCCGCGTCCGTCTCCGATGCTTCTGACGGAGGACACCGGTCGCGGTCAATCCCGTTGGGTTCAGAGGGTAAGCCGAGCTCACGTAGATGTTTTATGCGTTAGATCTGAAGCTGCCCTGACGTCTGTCACGTACTGTTCACGATCCTGTTCGCCTTGGCAGGTTAGTCCCCAGACACAGCTTCAGCCGAAACCGCGGCTTTTCTTGCCGAGGGGTCTAGACTGAGTGCATCGTGACAGGAGTGTCCGGGAGATGAATCGCAAACTTATTCTATTGTTGTTGACGGTGTTCCTCATCGCCAGCACTGCAGGGCTCTGGGCACAAGGGTCTTCTGGCAAATCTGGTACCTCCATTAAGGGAATGGTTTTAGGAGCGGATGGAAAACCTGTTCCGGCCGCAGCCGTGACGTGCCAGTCCTCGGCTGGCGTGCGTCCACGCGTCGTGCACACGGATGCGAAAGGGCACTATCTCATTTCCGGATTAAAACAAGATTCCTATGACCTGCGAGCTACCGCGAATGGTGCATACTCCGATTGGGAGAAGAATATTCCAGTGCGCCTGGGGCAAACCAAGGAAGTCACGTTACATCTGCTGAACGGCAATACTGCTCTTAGCGGGACCTTACCCACAAAACAGAATAATTAGAGCAGTTAGACTCGTCTGTATTTGTTGACCGCCTCGCCTATTCTTCTGTTTCGAAACCAGGCTGTGTCTTCGAACACGGTGCTTGTACTCGGGTCGGCAAAAATTTTAATATAATCTACTGGGTTAACATAATTATGTAATAATGTCGGCGCGTTGCTGAAAACGGCTATCGAATGGGGTGGTGATGTGGACGTGGGAGGACCAATTGGGCCTAATTTCGGCAGAAGCTTCTGGGTCCTATAGCGCGTCAGTACCACGACCGGCGTACCGTTTTTTTGGGGCTAGCGGTCCATTGAGAGATTTGAAGGGCACCGTCATTCTAAGGTCCGACGGGTTGGGGGCCGCGCGGGGACAACGGTTCCGCAAGGGGCCGTGTGCGAGCCACCCAACCCGCCAGTAATCTCCTCTGGCGGCCGGTTCGAAAACGACTCGTTGTATCTACCCACATCGAACGCACCATTCGGAACTCCTCGTGCATCCACCTTATAGACAGGCTTGGATCGTATTGTATTGTCAGGGGTTACTGGCCAAGCATATCCCAGGCAGGTGGAAATAGGCGACGGATGAAAGCTCCGACCTCCAAACGTAAAGCAGTATTGAGCACTGGTCTCATAGTGTTTAGCTTGCTGGCAATGGACGTTAAAGCCAGGCCAATAAGGCTTTTCTCTCTTCGACAAGCCACCATCGAAGCATTTGGCAAGTATGTGATTAAGACAGAAGCACAGAACACGACTAGCCTCCGTGATGGTCCCTTTCTTTGGGTGGATGGCTTGCCTGAAAAAGAGCGAACCGTGGCAATGGCCAAGTTAAAGGGCGGAGAAGTGCAGATCCGACGCCTCAGCCAAGACCCCGACGGCGCAAACCTCAATGTTCCGGGTGGAATGATTCACGACTGGGAAGGGATCATCTTCATCCCCGGAGTAAAGATCGATGACGCGTTGAACGTTTTGCAGGACTACGATCACCATGCAAGTTACTATTCGCCCGACGTGGAGAAAGCCCGAATCGAATCGCGAAATGGTAACGAGTTTCGTGTGTTCCTGCGCTTTCGCCGGCACAATATTGTGACTGTGGTTCTGGACACAGAACACCGGGTGACCTACTTTCGAGATTCGCCGGCGAAGGCACACAGCCGTAGCTCCGCTACCCGGATCGCGCAAGTAGAAGATCCTGGCGGATCAAAGGAAAAAGAGAAAGTGCCGGGCGAAGATGATGGCTATCTCTGGCGGATGGAAACCTGGTGGCGGATGGAAGAGCGTGAAGGCGGAGTTTATGTCCAAAATCAAGTCGTGACGCTGACGCGGGATATTCCGACAGGACTGGCCTGGCTCATTGAGCCATTTATCACGAAGATTCCTAAGGAAACCCTCGAGTTCACATTACAGGCAACGCGCAAGGCTGTGCTGAATAACGCCAAGAACTGATTTCGCCATTACGATTGCCATTCGAGTCTGGATCATGCGCCGCTTGCGCGCCGCGTAAGGTGCAATATGCAACAGAAAGATCAAGCTGCGGCTGCTGAGCCATTGTATTGAACGGGGTGGCTTCCGATGGCCAGCACGCGGTAGCGAGGGTCAGGCAAAGGCCACCTCTGCGCGAAAACGGTTTAAAGCAGCATGAAATCGAGGACACAAACTCGGCAGGACGGCCATTCTGGCGGCGAGTATACACGTTTTCGGAAGGCTACTAAGTATGCTAGAATGCATGGGTTCCAGTGAAGATCAAGCGGCGGCTTGCGCTGGGTCTTTCCATGGTACACCGTGGGTCTCCGCACAGGTAACCCCGCAATGCGGGAAGAATGAGCCACGAGTCCATTCCTTGGCAGTGGCGGGGTGCCAATTAATCCAAATTTTGATGGCCATCGTGGCCACAAGCAACAAAAGAGGAATTGTCATGTCTGGGCATTCAAAATGGGCCACCATCAAGCATAAAAAGGCTGCGACGGACGCAAAGCGCGGCCGCGTATTCACGCGTATCATTCGTGAAATCACCATCGCCGCACGCATTGGCGGAGGCGATCCTAACTCAAATCCTCGGCTGCGAACCGCGATTCTTGCGGCGAAGAACGAGAACATGCCGAACGAAAACATTGAGCGCGCCATCCTTCGCGGCACCGGTCAACTGGAAGGCGAGCAGTACGAAGAAGCGATGTTCGAGGGATATGGACCGGGCGGTGTTGGCATGCTGATTCAGGTAGTCACCACCAACCGAAACCGTATCGTTGGTGAATTCCGCCACTTGATCAGCAAGAATGGCGGCAACATGGCCGAGGCCGGGGCGGTAGGCTGGATGTTCCATCGCAAGGGCGAAATCAGCATTCCCAAGGAAGCCGCATCGGAAGACAAACTGCTGGACCTGGTGCTGGAAGCCGGCGCGGAAGATATGAAGGATGACGGGTCAGCATGGTATATCGTCACACCGCCGGAATCGCTGGAAGCGGTGAAGGAAGCGCTGACGAAAGCTGGGATTACGCCAACTTCTGCGGAACTGGGGATGGTGCCTCAGAACTACATTAAGCTGACCGGGCAACAGGCCACGCAGATGCTCCGGTTGGTAGAAGCTCTGGAAGAGCACGACGACGTGCAGCATGTGTACGCGAACTTTGACATCGATGAGTCTGAAATTCAGGCAGCCGTCAGCGCAAACTGACCTGTTGAGTTTTCCCGAAAACGGCCATCTTTGCTACTAAGGTGGCCGTTTTCTTTTTGCGACATTTGGATGGAACGGGCGCGCCCTTCGCCTTAGACTAGCAAGCATGGGTGAAAATCCTCCGAGCAAGAATCTCTCTGGCTGCCTAAGGGTGCTGGGCGTGGATCCCGCAGCAGCGGGACCAACCGGTTATGCGATCATCGAACGTGACGGCAGGAGATGTGAGGTACTGCACTATGGTGCCTTCCAGGTTGCCACGAAACGGCAGAAATCTTCGGCAGGAGCGGCGTTGCAGGATGTGCACACGCTGCTATGCGAATTGATTCTGAAATTTAAACCTCACGTCATGGCAGTGGAATCGGTTTTCACAGCGCTGAATATGAGGACCGCCCTGCGGCTAGCTGAAGTGAGAGGCGTCGTACTTCTCGCCGGCCAGCAACTGGGGGTGGAAGTGCGCAGTTACTCGCCACGGGAAGTGAAAGCCTGTGTTGCGGGATATGGCCACGCGGATAAGAGGCAGATGCAAGCGATGGTGAAGGCGCAATTGGGGATGAAAGAGGTACCCGAACCTTCCGACGCAGCGGATGCGTTAGCGGTGGCCCTTTGCCACCTGCAAGCAGATCAATTAGAGCGCCGCTTTGGCGTGAGAAAGACAGACGTTTCGGGAAATGGAAGGCCAGCGAGAACGCAGAAACGATCAACGCCAAGCGTCCATACGACCATCGAACGCAGTAACCGCATCCAGCCAGTCCGATGAACGCAATGTCCCGCTGCATTCTGGCTGTGTCCTTGGTTCTTTGTCTTGTCGCGGCTGGGGGTGTTTGCTCACCACCAGCAGGGTCAAGTGTCTTTACGTACCGCCGAATTTTCAAATCCAGCACTCCGGAATTCATCGAGATCAGGATCAATGAGGACTCGGACAGGGGTTCTTATGAGATCAGGCAACTCGAGGATGATCCTGGTGCCACGCCATTCGAGGTCAGTCACCCTTTGCGAGCGAAGATCTTTGAATTAACGGCGAAGTTAAATTATTTCAAAGCATTGGATCTGGACGTCCACCGAAAGATCGCCAATCTAGGTGAAAAAACTTTCCGCTGGGAACGCGGGACGGAAGCGCACGAGGTTAAGTTCAATTACACGGTAAATCCAGATGCGACGCAATTGCTGCAAATCTGTGAAGGCCTGGCGCGCCAGCAGGAACTCATCGACCTGTTACAACGCCGAATGAAGTACGATCGGTTGGGTGTCAACGACGCGCTCCTCCAATTGGATGCAGACCTTTCAAAGGGTGTACTGCCGGAACCTCAAAGAGTTTTGCCGCTGCTGGACCAAATCGCCGGGGATTCTCGTTTTGTCGAAATTGCACGTCAACGAGCCCGGGCGCTGGCCGAACGGGTTCGACATCCGAGTTAAGCAGCGGATCACCTCTGCCGCGAGATGTACCATCCAGCCGTCACTTCACTTGTTATAGGTCGAGGTGTGGCGCATCCGTAAGGAGTTGGTGACTACGGCTAAACTCGAGAGGATCATGGCCGCGGCAGCAAAAATCGGGCTGAGCACGCCGGTGATGGCCAGAGAAATCCCGACAACATTAAAGAAGAAGGCCCAGAAAAGATTCTGATGGATAATGCCCAGGGCTCTTTGAGCAAGGTCGAAGATCTCGGGGATTTTGCGCAGATCATTGTCCATCAGGACCACAGAAGACGCGTGCATCGCAATATCCGTACCCGAGCCCATGGCGATCCCGAGATCCGCTTCAGATAGAGCCGGGGCATCGTTGATTCCATCACCGAGCATGGCGATCACGGCCCCACTTTTTTTCAAATCGCGAACGACCTGGGATTTTTGCTCCGGCAAGACGTCAGAGCGGAAACTTTCCACACCGACTTGCCGGGCAATTGTTTCCGTGGTGACTCGTGAGTCTCCGGAAATGAGATGTGGCTCGATACCACGTTTTTTCAAAGCCGTGATCATCGAAAGGGCGTGACGACGCAATGTATCGCCGAAGGCGAGACACCCTTGTAGTCCGCCATTCCACCCGAAAAAAGTTACAGTTCGCCCTTCGGATTCCCAGTGCCGCGCAATCAATTCCGACCGCGCATCAATCGTGATCGCAAGACTCTCGGCCAAGCGACGTCCACCGACGAACATACTTTTGTCATCCACGATGCCGGTAATGCCGAGACCTTTATGGATTTCGACGCACGTGGCTTCCCCAAGCGCAATGCCGCGCTCGCGAGCGAAAAGTACCAAAGCCTTGCCGAGGGGATGTTCGGAATATTGTTCGAGGGAAGCAAGGAGAGCAAAGGTGTGCTCATACGAGGGAGAGATGAGGTCGAACGGGAAATCCGGCGGCAAGGGATCCTGCTCTGAATTGACTGCGTTGGCTTGCATCCAAGCCCGTGAAGAACAGAAATCTGGAACGAGCTCGCAGCCGAGCAACTGAAAAGATCCTTCGGTCATGGTGCCGGTCTTATCCAGGACGAAGTGGTTTACGCGGCCCAGGGTTTCCAGGATACGGGTGTCGCTGATCAGGATGCCACGGCGCGAGGCGGCGCCAAGAGTTGCCGTGATCGCCAGCGGCGTGGCCAGCCCCAGAGCACACGGACAAGCGATGATGAGGACGGTGATTCCGCGCATGAGCGCCGTGCCGAACGTAGTGAAGTGATCCAGCCAACAAGCGCCAAACGTGGTGGCCGCCAGAACCACCACGCAGGGCACGAAGAAACGAGAAACACGGTCAACCGCATGTTCCAGTGGCGAGCGATTGCTGAGAGCGTTCTCCACCAATTTGATGATGCGGGAAAGCGTAGAATGCGACGCGCTGTGGGTGGCGCGGATACGCAGGACTCCATCCAGGTTTACACTGCCCGCAATCACGGTGGCGCCAACCCGCTTGGCGACCGGGGCTGCCTCACCGGTGAGAAGAGATTCGTCGGCGTGCGACTCGCCCACTTCGACCGAGCCGTCAGCGGGAAAGCGCTCGCCCACCTTGACAAGAAATGACTGGCCCGGAATTAGTGCATCTGAGCTGACGAAATATTCCCTATTGTCATTGATGAGGCGAACTTTGTTGGGCACCATTTGATACAGGAGGGTGACCCATTGAGAAGTCCGTTGCTTGGCACTGCGCTCGATCAATTTGCCAGCCAACACGAAGGTAATTATGACGCTCGCCGTATCAAAGTAGACGTGCGACGCTCCGCGAAAAGCCTGGACCACGCTGAAGAGATAAGCGGTTAGCACACCGAGACTTAACAGCGATTCCATGCGGAGAGTGCGGTTCCGCAATCCAAGCCATCCCAGGCGAAGGATGGGATAGCCGCAATAGAAAACGACTGGCGTAGCCAGCGCCATCAGAACAAACGGCATGTACTGACGGACACTGTCAGAAATATGTTCGAAATAACCCACGTAGAGCGCAAGGCTGAACGTCATGATGTTCAGCCAGAAAAAGGCGGCAAGGCCAAAGCGGAGAACTAAGTCACGATGTTCGGCAGAATCTCGCTGCGAACCCGAAGTAAATTCCCTGGCTTTATATCCAAGACTTGCAATACGTTGCACGATTCGGTTCGGGGGAAGTGCCTGCGGCTGATATTTCACTTTGACGAGATCCGTAGCGAAGGACGTATCTGCTGAAAGGACGCCCGGAAGAGAGTGCAGTGCGTGCTGAATCAGCCAGGCGCAGGAAACGCACCACATGCCGGTCACTTGCAAGACCAGTTCGCAACTGCTTGCATCTGACGGTGATGGAACGTTCACAGCGTTCGCCTTGGTCTCCTCGGCGTTGGGCTGAGAGATCAGTCCGAGTTGCAATCCGCGTTTGAATAGTTCCGTCTCGCGAATGTCCTGCCCGCTGGCGAGAACGCCGCTCTCGGCCAGGATGATGTAGACGTTCATGCATCCCAGGCAACAGAAGTAGCGCTCCACATTCCCGACGCAAGTCGAGTGCGGATGCTTGCCACAGGAAAGGCCGCAGAGTTGGCAGTCGTGCTGGATCACGTCCGCATCAAACTCACTTTCTGGGCGGGCCCGTAAAACGGCGCGGTGGCCACGGGTTTGCCATGTTCGTCGAGCATAACCGGGTTGGATTGCTTCGTGATGAAGTACACCACGACCAAGATGCCGATGAAGAGCAAGGAAGCGAAACCGAGGACATAGAGCAGCGGGGGCATTTTTCTTTGCGAAGCAATCGGCGGTGATGGAACGCTAGTCATTGGGTGCTCCTTCGCTTTATGTATTCTTCAATATTAATTGATCCACTAACGCACGCCGCACTCAAGGTGAAGTCTTAAACGGCATAATGAACGTCTCGTCAAAATCGGTCTTATCCTTAGCGGTCCGACTGACGATACGGAAGTGATTGACGCCGGGTGCTAGCGGAGAGCTGGGCGATGCGCCGATATCAAAGTTCACCTGCTTGGTTTCCTCCGGGCCAACAACAATGGCATTTTCGAAAGAAAGAAAACGGGCACCGGGAAGATCCTCGATTGAGAGGACAACAGTGGTCTGCTGACGGCCACGGTTGGCCACGTTCAGTCGAAACGTGTTGTAGATGGTGCCGTCCGGCGTCTGGCGATAGAGAACCGAGCGATCCGGAGAAACCTGAACGAGGACGGTGGTGCGCACCGCAAAGGCCGTGAAAATCGCAGCTCCATAGGCGAGGACGACCAAAGAGACGACGACGCGTTTGGCGTTGCGAAATCCGAGACGGTAAAACAGGCTTCTACTTGCGTCGACTTGGCCCAGGCGTTCCCCTTTTTCGCCCCAAACGTAGTGGATCAGGCCTTGCTTGCCCAGTCGGCCAAGCACATCCACGCAGGCGTCGATACATTCGCCGCAGTGGATACATTCAATTTGATACGGCGAGGTGCGAATATCGATGCCCATGTGGCAGACACGAACACACTTTTTGCACTCGATGCACTCGTGGGTCTCATCGCGATATTGGACCAGCAAGGTATCCCCATCGGCGAGCATTCCCTGCAGGTAACCATAGGGGCAGACGGTAGTGCAGAAACATTGGCGTAAGTAAAGAAAATCAAGAAGGGTGAGAACAGTCGTGACGGCACCAGCGATGCCACCGGCTGTCTTGATGTCCAGGGAAAACAGGCGATGGATAAGGTCGCGCGGCTCGACGAAGTAGGAGATGAAGACGAAGGCAAGCACGATGGAGGCGAGGGAAACGACAAGATAGAACAACGCACGAGAGAGAATGTTGCGATTTCTGGGAGACCAATCCACGTATTTCGTGACCAGGCGCTTAATCTTGCTTTCGGCGGCAATCGAAGCTTCGCTGAAAATCATCTGTGGACAGAGGTACCCGCAGTAGACGCGGCCGTAGAGCATGGACATGGCCACGATGACAAATAACAAAAACATCAAGGTGAAGAAAATCGTCGCAAATTCACTGATCCACAGTTCCTGGCCAAAAAAATAAAACCGCTGGCGGGGAATATCGAAACGCATGAGGTTGGAGAGCGGCAAAGCAAAGAACACAAACACACAGAAGACGTGAATGGCTTTGCGGAAGCGATGGTAGTTAGTGGAATGTTGCAGAGACGGAGTAGAGTTCGCACAATTCGGACGAGGCTTGGGTTTGAGAATTTTTGGATTCGGCGTGGTGTGCTGTTCAGTGGTGGCCATGGCACGCCTGGATTCCTGCAGAGATGCTGAGCGGAAGTGCGCTACGCCAGAGCAAGAAGAGTCCGAGCACCATGACGCTGACCGCGGCCAGGCGGCTTCCAAAGCGGTTAAGGCGAAGCTTGATGGCCGAGGAAAAAATCCCAATGGCCAGCAGGGCACCCGAAGTACCGAGACCGAACGCGAGCATGCAGAGGGCACCCTTGGCGGCGGTGCCGGTGGCGACGGAGCGTAACAACGCTATGTAGACCAGCCCACAAGGAAGAAATCCCAGTGCGAGCCCAAGATAGAATCGGTCTGCGGTATTGTGGGAGGACAGTAAGTTGCGCGGGGGCTTAAGTAGTCGCGAGGTGAACCGGACCGAAGCGCTACCCAACCGAGAGGTAGCAGCGAAAGAGCCAAACATGAATATGCCGGCGAGGATCATGAGAACCCCGCTGAGAATCATGGCCGCGCTGGAAATGCCCGCAAGTCGTCCCACGAACTGGACGCTGCGGCCGAAAAGTCCAGCGAGGGCTCCGAGAGCTGTATATGTGAGGATGCGGCCGCCGTTGTAAGCAAGATGTGGAGGAACCAACGAAGAATTAAAGTGCCGCACCGGCGAAAGCGGTAAGGGGGCAAATCCGGCTGCGGCTGTATACGAAATGACAATCGGCCCACACATCTGAATGCAATGCAAACTGCTGATAAGGCCGAGACCGAACATGATCCAAAAGTCCATCATCCTCACGAGTCATTCGAAGCAGAGTTCAGTGCGCCACAGGTTGCGATTCGCTGGTGTAGCGCAAGTTTGGGTTGCGGGCCGGGACGGTGACGCACTCACGGTAAAACTCAAACTTTTTCATGGTGATGGCGTGGGTGGGACAACGCGTGGCACAAAGCGAGCAGCGGATACAGGTGGCTTCATCCTTCAGCATCACACCACCGATGGAATCGAGTTCCGCACTGCCCATGCCGCGAATCTCTTCCGGAGCCACTTCCAGGGCGTTAGCAAAATAGTTGGCCCAGGTCTCGTCCGAGCAAAGTTGACTAAGCCCAACGAGTCGAATGAGATTTTCCGGACAAACATCCACGCAGCCATTGCAGGCGATACAGGTGGCCGTGTCAAAGACAGTGTTCACATTGCAGCGCAGACAGCGCGCAGCCTGACGCCGGGCCACAGCTTCGGGAAAAGATTCTTCCGTCACATCCAATGAGCCTGCGCGCGTAGAAGCGTCCAGGACCGGCGGGTTCGTGCGCGGAAAACGCTCCCAGCCCTCTGCCATGGTGTACGCGGCGGGGACCCACTGGCTGCGGACAACGATGTCTGTACGCGTGCCACGAAGAAAGTCATGCATGGATCGCGCGGCGATGTGCGCAGACTCGATGGCATCGATGAAAAGCCGGGGGCCATGGGCGATATCGCCGCAGGCGAAGACATCTGGCGCAGTCGTCTGATACGTGCTGCGGTCGACCTTGATGAGCCCGCGTTCGCTCTCTACACCATCTTCGGGCTTGAGAAAGGACAGGTCCGAGGATTGGCCAATAGCGAAGATTATCGTGTCGGCGGGGATGTCTTCGACATCGGACTCGTCAAAGGTGGGATTGAAGCGGCCGTTGGCGTCGAAGACGTCGACACATTTGACGGTGCGCAACGCTGTTAAATTGCCATTTGAGCTGACAATCGCCTTGGGCCCGCGGGCGTTGTGCAGATGTATTCCTTCCTCTTCTCCTTCGTGGACTTCAATGTCGTCCGCCGGCATCTCGGCACGCTTCTCGAGGCAGACGACGTGAACTTCCTTGTCGCTGCTCATGCGCAAAGCGGAACGCGCGACGTCATAAGCGACTTGTTCCCCACGACCCATATCAGATATGGCTTCGGAGGAACTCATGGATTCAAATGGCCGTACCGCGGAGCGCGCCACGTCGTAGGCGACGTTTCCGCCACCGATGACCAGGACACGCTTGCCAAGTGGCATGGGCTTGCCTTCGTTGAAAGCGCGGAGAAAATCCATGCCGTCGTAAACCATAGGATGTTCTGCACCGGGCAAAGGGAGCTTACGTCCCTTCGGAAGGCCAATGCCGAGGAAAATAGCAGCGTAACCGTCGCGGCGAAGATCGCTGATGGAGAAATCGCGGCCCAGCCGCATATTGCATTGGAGTTCGACACCGAGCGAAAGCACCGCATCGATCTCGCGCTTCACGAGTTCGCGCGGAAGTCGAAAAACGGGAACACCAACGGTGAGCATGCCGCCCGGTTCCGCGTTGGCTTCAAAGACGGTGACCTTGTAACCGATTTGAACGAGATCGTGGGCGACGGTGAGGCCGGAGACACCGCCACCGACGATAGCAATACGCTCATAGTCGCCACGATTGGAAGGAAGCATGCGTTGGTCGCACGCGGAGCGATGAATGCTGGGATCGCCGTTTTCCGGGCCGAAACGATCTGTGACGAAACGCTTCAGAGCACGAATCGTCACCGGATCATCCAGCGAGCCGCGGCGGCAATTGGCTTCGCAAGGGGCACCACAAATACGGCCGCAAATGGAGGTGAAAGGATTGGTCGCTCGCGCCATGCGGTAAGCGTCTTCGTAGCGGCCTTCGGCGATGGCCGTAACATAGCCACAAGCGTTCGTATGCACAGGACAGGCGTGCTGACACTTGACCATCTTGATCCAATAGTCGGCGCCTTCAATGGTTTCGAACAGTGGCCTGAGGTTGCTCATAGGGCTTCAGTCTTTGTGAGTTTTCTTGAAAGCAAAAACAATGGCGATGACCAGGTAGATCAAAATCAGCGCGGCGACGAAATACATGAAAGGGCTTGAAGATTGCGTGTGGGCATTCATCTGGCGCACAAGATTCCCGCGCGTCGAGTGATTCACCTCGCCATTCATGAAAAAGAGGATGTAAAGGAGACAGCCACCTCCGATGAAGATGTACGAAAACTTCAGAAACGCCGGGATCTCTGTGTTCTTCCGTTCCGTGATCCAGCCGCCAGCTAGTTCTTCGATGTCATCCGGTACTTTAGGATCGGGCATGTTCGTCTCCTGAGTTCATTTCGAGATTATCGGGAATTCTATCTTCATCTCCCGCCAGCATGATGTACTTGACGTCCTCACTGTTTTTGCCCCAATAGCCGTCGCGCAGAGAGCGGAGAAAGAAGAAGACGGCGCCTCCGAGGCACAGGAAGAAAAGAAGGTAAGAGAGAAAAATGCTTGGATAAACGTAGTCGCCATTCATCAGGCCATCTCCTTACTTTTCGTAGTCGTTATCGGGACGCCAGTTCTTGGCGCGGCCGAGCGTCTGGATATACGCGACCAACGCGGTGAATTCGTCGGGATTATCCACGATCCACGGGAAAGGAGGCATCACGGAACCCTTGACGAGGTCGCGCGGATTCCGGAAGTGCGTGCGATGCCACTGTGTGTCGTACTTGCCGCCGACCCGCGAAAGATCCGGACCTGTGCGCTTGGTGCCGAACATATGCGGTGTGTCATACACGAACTCATCCGGAGTAGAAATGGGCGAATCCACGCCCTTCCAGCCGGAGCGTTTGGTGTCCGCCAGCAACGTGCGCGTTTGTTGCGTGTGGCAATACCAGCAACCTTCGCGAACATAGACGGCGCGGCCCTTGAGCTCGAGTTCGGTGTAAGGCCGGAGCTTGCCAGTCGGACCCTTGCTCGCATCATCGTTTTCGAAAGGCTTGGACCAACTCTTATCGATGAGCGGCGGAACTACGGTGGTGAGCACGCCACCGATGAAGAAGAAGACCAAGGCGGCAACCACGAAGCCAATCGCGCTCTTATCCGTTTTGCCTAGCATGCATCCTCCTTCGGGCCGCTCAAGCGGCGGCCTTGACGGTCTCCGTCTTCGAGCCGCTCAAAACAGTTGCCAACATGTTGTAGAGAAACGTGGTGATCCCCAGGAACATCAGGACTCCGGAGAAGAAACGCACGGTCCAGACCGGCTTCAGTGCCACGACGGTGTCGATGAAGGGGATGGAAGGATTATTCCATTGCCAGCCTTGCCAGAAGCCACCGAGCCACAAAGTCACGAAGAACCCCAGGCCGCCAATCATGAAGAACCAGAACGTCCAATTGGCCAAGGCGTCGGAATGCAAAGTGGTATGGAACATCCGTGGGATGGCATAGTACACGCCGGCAATCGCGAAGAACGAGAAGCATCCAAGAAGTGCCATGTGCGCGTGGCCGGGGATCCAGTCAGTCTTGGACACGATGGCATTGACTGAGCGGAGACTATGCATCGGTCCCTGAAAGCAAGTCAGCAGGTAGAACACCACGCCGGACATGGTGAATTTGAGTGGGACGTTGTCGCCGAGTTGGTGCCATTGGCCTTTCATGGTGGCGAAAAAGTTGTAGACCACGGTCCAGACGGGGATGAGTAGCATCACCGAAAAAGTGATGGCGATGGTCTGTAGCCATTGTGAAATGGGCCCGTGGAGCATATGGTGCGCCCCGGTCCAGACGTAGACGAACGCCAGCGACCAGAAACCGACCATGGAGAGTTTGTGGCTAAACAGCGGTGCACCGGAAGCTTTCGGAATGAAATAGTAAGCCATCGCCAATCCGATGGGCGTGAAGATCAAGCCGACCGCATTATGCACGTACATCCAATTGAGGTTTGCCTGATTGGTCCCGGTGGTGAAGTAAACGGCGATATTGCCGGTGGGGTAGACGAAAGTTGTCCAGAGAATGCAGCCCATCACGTACCACAACGAAACGTACATCTGGGGGTAGCGCCGGTTGGCGATGGTGGCGAAAATGTTCACGCCAAACATTACCCAGGCCACTACGACAAGCAGGGTGAGGGGCAATGGCAATTCTCCGTATTCCCAACCTTTGTTCAGCCCCATCGGTAAGGTGACAACCGCGCCCAACACAATGAAATTCCAGAGTAAGGCGGTGGCCACACCAAGCTTCTCACTCCACAGCTTCACGCCACACAATCGCGGCACTACATAGTAAGCAAGCCCCATGTCTGCCGGGAGTAGCCATCCGAACAGCATGCCGTTGACGTGCAGAGGCCGGAGCCGGCCATACGTCAGATACTGGATGGTGCCCAGCAGTTCCGGCCAGACGAACTTCGCTGCGATCGTGAGGGCAATAATCCCCACCACAAAGAAATAGGCAATGGAGCTGAGCAGGAACCATTTGGCCGTGGTGTCCTGGTAGATGGACTCCGTGTGCCGCTGTGATTCGCCGACCTTCCCCGTGCTGCCTGGTTGAACAACTGTTGCCATAGTGCCTCCTCGTTCACGGATGCGTGAGCGATGCCGTTTTGTCGGCCGGAGCGGACGAGCGCGACGGACGGTTCAAACTGCGAATGAAGTTGATCAAATCACCTGCGTCGTTCTGGGATAGCCCGTAATCGATCCAAGACGGCATGGCCGTGCCCTGGACGCCATAGAGGATGGAATCCATCAAGCGACGGTCATGCACGTTTTGGACAAAAGCGTAGTTGCGTAGATTGCGCGGACGCGGGCTGATGTCCAGTGAATTTGGACCCTTGCCGTCCGCCTTGCGCCCATGACAGCCGGTGCAACGTTCCAAGAAAATTTTCTCGCCACGATCGGCGGATTCCTGGCTCATCGCAATCGGGTTCTGGTCCGGGAGTTTGTGCTCCTTCAACTCCTTGCGTGGTTCCTTGACGAAGGTGACGAAGACATAGTCCAGCACTTGGTGGCGTTGCGTTTCTGTAAGAACTCGTTCTAGCGACGGCATGGATGTGCCGGGAACGCCGTGTGCGAGAGCCGTTAAGAAGCGGCCAAGCGGCTTGCTATTCATGAAAGCGACCTTGGTGAGATCGCGCGGAGCAGGATCAAGGTAGATGTGGGTGATGCCATTGCCATCGCCTTTTTCGCCGTGGCAGCGAGCGCAAATTCCTTTGTAGATTTCTTCAGCGTTGTTGAATGTGGGAACTGTTTTGCGGCTTGCGAGGTAAGAAGTGAGTGCAGTGAAGTCGGTTTCCGGAAAACCGAAAGAGGGCATTATGGAATCCGGAACGCGCGAGCGAGGATTCTTGAAGTGAGCAAGCAGCCAATCATCGTCGCGGATCAGGCCTTCGAAGGAAAGATCCGGCGCGATATGGCCATCCTTGTCACCCAGCTTGTGGCAGGCGGTACAAGAGCGCTGAGCGATCAATTGTTCGCCACGGCTTGCCGGGGGAATGGCGGCAGGTAAGCTGGCCCCCGGAGCGGCTTTGGTCTCGTGGAGGCGAGCACGATATTGCTCGATGGAGGTCTCGGAGAAATTGAGGCCGCGGCGGCTCTTCAAAAAGACCACCAGGGCTTTGATCTCGTCATCCGTGAGATCGAACTTGGGCATGAAGGAAACGGCGCTAAAGGCACGTGGATTAACGGTGTGTTCCCAGAGGTAGTTGATCTTGTATTTCTTCCCAGCTTCGGAAAGGTCCGGGCCGAGAGTGCCTGCAGACAAGCCCTCAAGGCGGTGGCAACCATAGCAGGCCTTTTCAAAGAACAATTGGCGGCCGCCTGCAACCAACGGAGTGCCGGTAAAATTTTCTTCGGTGTGGCATTGCGCGCAATTGGACTGCATGAATTCCTTGCCGAGCAGCTTTGGCCGGAATTCGGCGTGCCAATTGGCTTGGGTCACGTAACCAAGCATGGGATCGGGCCAGAAAGTGTCCTCGCCATGGGCGTAAAAGGATTCCAGGCCGCGGCCCTGACCGTCGTGGCAGACAGTGCAGCCAAAATCGGAAAATTTGTGACGGCGTTCCCAGCGGCCATCTTTCTGAAAGTCGCCAAGCTCGGCGGAATATGGATGAGTTTTCAGTGGCAGACCATAACTCTGGAAACGCGGGTCGTCCGCGGCCATGTGGCAGGTCAAGCACCGGTCAACACGGGAATCGCCAAACTGGGTAACGATAATCTGCTCAATGCGAGGCTTGCGGCCCTCCAAGGCCGCGCGTTCCGCATCCGTTTTTGCCAGGCTGCGGGCCTGTTCAAAATAGGCGGTTTGATGCTTCTCCCAGTTATTGAAAAACTGTTTGTAGAAGACGAAGCCATGTACGACGAGCACGAGTACGGCCACAATCGCCAGTGCGACACGGGTATTCACGAGGATCTCCTCACCATGGCGAAACAAATTCCCAGTTAGGTCCGCGGAAGAAGGTGCCAATGATCATCAGAATGATGTTCACGACCACGAAGGTCATGAACAAGGAATTCGCCAGCAAGCGTTCCCGCGAGAACCACGTCCCCACGCCGCCGGGCTTACGATCCAGATAGGGAGCCAGCAAAAGAATGATCACTTCCAGCGTGGGAATGCCGATGCCTCCCCAGAACGCGGAATAGCTGACCATCTCCTGGAGGCCGAGAAAATACCACGGCGCCTTCGCGGGATTCGGCGGATGCATGATGTTGACGGGCTCTTCGAGTGGTGCGTTGAAATAGAGCGAAACGATCAGGACTCCGGCCACGGTCACGAGGAATACGAGCAACTCGACGAGCACGAGGTTCGGCCAACTGAACACGGAGCGGTCCGGCACATTACCAATCTTGGTGAACGGTCCGCGAACGATTCCTTGAATGCCATACAACTTTTTCTCTAACGAGGCTTTCAACGCTAACTTCGGGGCCACAGGTTGCGCCACAGCAGAGGCAGCGGCAGCCAATGCCAGCGGTTCCGTATTCGCGGCAGGAAAGACTTCATCTTCTTCCGGTGGTCGCGAAATGCCGCCATCTTTGCGGACACGCCAGAAATGTACAGCAATCAACAGACTGACAAGTATCGGGAGCACGGCAACGTGGAGAACATAAAAGCGCAGTAGTGCCTCCTGGCCGACGCTGGAGTCACCTAGCAGGATGAACTTCATGTCTTTGCCGACAATTGGGGCGTAGCTGGCGATGGAGGTGCCAACCGTGATGGCCCAAAAAGCGAGTTGATCCCAAGGCAGAAGATAACCGGTAAAACTGAAGAACATAGTCAGCAGGAATAGACCGACGCCGATGATCCAGTTGAATTCGCGTGGTTTCTTGTAGGCCCCGGTGAAAAATACCCGGCACATGTGGAGGAAGACCACTGCCACCATGGCGTGGGCAGACCAACGGTGCATGTTGCGGAGAAAAATGCCAAAGGCCACCGTACCGCGCAGGTCCAGCATACGGTCGTATGCCTGAGTCGTGGAGGGAACGTAATAAAACATCAGGAGCACGCCGGTGACCGCGAGGATCAAAAACAGGAATAGGGAGATGAGGCCGAGGCCCCACGTGTACGTGAGACGCAGGCTGTGGCGATGAACCTTTACCGGCTGAACGTGCAGGAAGAAATTCGTGAAGCTGGTGGCGGAACGTCCGAGATCGGAATGAGGTATGGGATTGCGGAAGATGGATCGCCAGACATTTCCGGGCAGTTCCGTGAAAGCAGTCCATGGACGAACAGAAGTTTGGTTATTCATACGTTGAAATATGTCCCCGGCTCAATTTCGACATCCTTATCCACTTCGAGCTCCCCGTTGGGAGCGAGACGCACCTGGAACCAAGGAAGGCGTTTGGGAGCAGGTCCGCCGGTTACGTTGCCGTCCTGGTCGTAGTGGGAACCGTGGCAAGGGCAGGCAAAGCCGGTCTCCGAGGTAGCAACGATGCATCCCAAGTGCGTGCAGGTGGTGGAGATAGCTTCCATGCGATCGCCGTCCCGGACGATGCAAATGCGGCGCGCATCCAGCGTCATGCGCGAACCTGCCGGGTATTCGTCCGGCTTGCCAACGGAAAAACGATTGGGCTGGCCGTAAGTGGCCCGCGGCTTGATGAAAATGAAGTTCGAGAACGCGGAGACAAGCACTGATCCAAATACACCCATGCCGGTTAGCCAGGACAACAGTTTCCTTCTAGTGATCGCTTCCCCGCTCTCCTCCGTGTTCGGAGTTGTCGGCTGATTTGCCATCACTGCCCTCCTTCTCAGGATCCTCGACTAACTCTTCCAAGTCCGACCAAAACACCTGATATTTGGCGTCTTCCAGGTTTTGGAAGTAATTCCCCTTGACCGCAAAAACAAAAATCAGAGCTGTGCCAAAGCCCATTGCCAGGCTTGCGAGGATTGCGATCCACGTGAAATCCATCGGGATCTCTCCTGAGCCAGTTCTGCCGGCTGTCAGCCTTTCGCTAAACGAACTACCGCTTCATGGGCCCCGTTGTGATCGGCCTGTTTAGCGAGGTTGGCCATGGTGCCCTTCGCCATTTCTGCGACCGTAACGCTGGCCAGAACATGGGTTAGCGCTTCCTGCGCTTTTTGCCAGATGGGATGGACACCACACCACGGCTTGCGGTCACACGACAGGCCGGCAATCAAGCATTGGTTCAGTTTTGTCGGGCCCTCCATGGCCTCAATGACTTGAAGCAAGGTGATCTTCTCGCCGTGTGGCCGCAGACAGAAACCTCCGCCCGTGCCACGATGCGAAGTGACCAGTCCGGCGTGTACCAACCGCTGTAAGACTTTCGAAAGAAAGCTGCCGCTGACCCCTGTAGCAACTCCTAAAGCAGCCAACTGCGCCTTCTTGCCCTTGGGCAGAGTGGCGAGTTGGACGACAACTCGAACGGCGTAATCAGTTGCGCGAGTGATTTGCATTTCCAAATTGGACCGCTTATGTCCAATTTTCGGATGCTAGTGAACACCTGGAATGGAAAGGTCGGCTATGACTGGTGGCACCCATCGATGTGATGAAAGTCACCCGGAGAAGGTCGAGCGACCTGCACACGTGTCGTGATGAAGGAAGGAACTGGCTGAACGTAATGGAGAAGAAATAGGGAGCGGCCCGAACCCTACTCCTGCATGGTTCCGTAATGAAAACGCGGGCGCAGGTTAGCGCCATATTGTTCGATCATGCCGAGAGTAAGGGCTTGCGGGACTAGAACGGAGTTTAAGGCTTCCCAAGGCTCGGGTACAGCATCGAGCTTTACGGGCAGCAGTTTGTCGGAAGATTCGTGTTCTTCGCTGCTAACGAGGATCACCTTGCCGCCGCGTGTGTTGCAATCGTGGGCGAGTTTAACGCCAAGTTCAGCGGTGCGCCCGAGCGCAAAAATGATCGCGACGTGCGAATCATTGACGTCAAGTAAAGGCCCATGCCGGAAGCCGGCCCCGGAGTGAGCTGCCGCACGTTTGCCGGCCATCTCGCGAATGCACAGCGCACCCATGACTGCGGAGCCGTAAGCTGGCCCGCGCCCGACTAGTTCGATGTTTGCGGCACCTCGGCAAAACGCTTCCAATTGTCCGCGAAGAGAGAAGACTTGGTCGAGAGCGCCAGAATAGAGTTGCAGCACGCGCCCTGCATCACTTTGCCATGCCCGGCCGACCATATAAGAAGCGAGAACGATGCATGCGGCAGTGGCGTTCGTGTACGTTTTCGTGGCGTTACCGTATTCTGGTCCAGCGAGAATCGGCAATTTTTGCTTCGTCAACGACCAGCATGGACTTTTTTCATTGTTGCAGAGAAGCGCGAGCGGTTTAGCTGTGCCCTTTCGGCATAATTGAACAAGCTCTGCGCTTTCGCCGGACGCGGTTGTAAGAATGGAGCCGGCAACCTGGTCCCAGACGGGATACGAGTAGTGAAGCCATTCACCGGCATCGGCAAAAAAGGACGATCGTCCGCAGGACTGCATCCAGACAGATCCCGCGATGGAAGAGCAGTAAGAAGCGCCCATCCCAATAAAAAGAATTGGTCCCTGAGTTAAGGCGATTTTCCGCAGTTCTTTCAATTCCTCGAGAATGGATCCAGTCTCGCCATAAGCGTGGACGAGCTCAGCAAGGCGCGCGGGCTGTTCTCGGCACTCCTTGTCGTAAATCTCTGTCATGCTCATGGTCAGCATTTCGTCGGAGGGCTTGATGCCGGCAATCCAGTTCGGCTCTTTGTTTGCAGCTTCTTCCATGGCGCTCCTCAATTCGAGGCTTTTTCATGAATCATAACAAAGACTACGATATCATGAGGCTCAGGTGAACACATGCCTGATGCTCCATCGCCGCGTAAGCCTTACGTAAATCATGGTTTTCTTGCCCGAATTTCGTTCATTGCCGCGCTTGGTGGAGTGCTCTACGGCTATGACATGGGCATTATCGCTGCCGCCGTAATTTTTGTTCGGCATTCCTTCGCACTTTCAACGGTGATGGAAGAGTTGGTAGTCAGCATTGTACTCGTGGGGGCCATGATCGGTGCCATGGTAGGAGGGGCAGTCGCCGACCGGATCGGCCGACGGGCAACGCTGGTCTGGGCCGGCGGAATTTTCATAGCTGGGTCGGTACTCGCACCCCTATCTCCGAATGTTACGGTCCTTATTATCGCGCGTGCGATCATCGGTATCGGAATCGGCTTCACTTCTGTTACCGCGCCGGTTTACGTTTCCGAGTTGGCGCCCCCGCAGTCGCGCGGCATGCTCATAGGACTGTATCAGTTTGCCTTAACGCTGGGTATCGCGTTCGCGGATCTGGTAGGCTATTGGCTCGCAACGCAAGAAGCGTGGCGACTTATGTTCGGCATTGCCGCGGTGCCCACTTTATTTTTTCTCGGCGTCATCCTTACCGTGCCCGAAAGTCCGCGCTGGTTGTTCGCGCATTCCCGTGAAAAGGATGCAGAGTCCGTACTCCTAAGCTACACCGACGCCAACGGTGCTCAGCAGTTTCTTGCCGATATCCGAGACGG
>Ga0074046_10000353_pt1 | contig 41233 bp, 33 predicted proteins | sample BogForMeECP23OM3_FD_94441 | JGI IMG/M metagenome (GOLD analysis project Ga0074046, IMG submission 94441) | Bog forest soil microbial communities from Calvert Island, British Columbia, Canada - Bog Forest MetaG ECP23OM3 | ecosystem: Environmental > Terrestrial > Soil > Wetlands ... | reverse complement strand
GAACTTGCCGACGAGGTTCTGACGGACATTCGGACAGGGCTCGAGCAAGGACGAGAGCTGGCAGACATCATCGCGGACTACCAGCCGCGCCTCGCGCGGCCAAACCTCGTGTGCACTCGCCTGGAGCGTTGGCTTGAGGTGAAGCGGCAAGAGGTTACCGCTGGGGACCGCGCCGAATACTACGTGCGCGAGCTTGAACGCTGGGCCAAGCCCCGCGGCCACTTCTCGTGGTGGGATGGGAAGAGCATCCGCGAGGTGACGGAGGCCGCGCTGGAGGACTGGTCGCACTGGCTCGCTGAACGCCGCACGCCCCAAGAAAGGTTGCTCTCGCCCGCGACGCGTAGCCGTGTCCTCGGCGGATTCCATGCGTTTCTCACTTGGCTCTACCGTCGCCGCGAACTGCGCGAGATGCCACGGACCTACCCGTGGCCGAAGGTCCCAGAGCGTGAACCGCGCGTGCTATCGATTTCCGATCAAGAAGCTGTTCTCGCAGCAATCGACGAATCGGACCGCGGAATCTTCCTCGCACTCGCTCAAATGGGGCTGCGGCCGAGCGAGGCACGGGCCCTCGATGTATCCGACTACAATGACGGCTGGATTGCGGTCGACAAGCGAATGAACGGCCCAAACCGGACCGCTGAAGTCAGGCGAGGAACGAAGGGCGGTGCATCAAAGACGCTGCCGGTGAGTGAAGAGTTGCGGGAATGGATCGGGCGAAACATCGACCCGGCCGGCCGACTTATTGGGGCGCCTCTTTTTCCGAACGTGCGCACTGGCCAGCGATGGTCGCAGTGGGCGCTCATGGACCGCTGGAAGATAGCGGCGGAGTCGGTTGGCGTTTTCGGTGTCAGCCTCTATCCCGGTACCAAGCACACAATGGCGACGGACGCGATCCGCCGCGGCGTACCGGAACGATCCGTTCAAGCCTTCCTCGGTCACGCGGACGTGCGAAGCACGCGGCGGTACGCCCGACTCTCGAGAGAAGCATTTGTAGGGGTGCTCCGCAAAAGTGACTCAAGATCAGGCGCGAGTCAGGCGCGGAGCCCGATAACACCGACAAACGTCGAAAGAAATCATAGAGTTATGGCGTCCCCAACGGGATTCGAACCCGTGTTATCGCCTTGAAAGGGCGATGTCCTAGGCCTCTAGACGATGGGGACGCGCGGGGCGAGTATGGCGCACGGACGGTGACCGTGCAGTCACCCCGTCCCTCCCTCCAATCTCCTCGTGGCTTGTGCGATTTGCCACAAGTACCAGCTCGCCACGCTGCGATAGGGGCGCCAGGGCTCTCCGATCTGTTCGAGCTCGACGCTCCGTGGAAGGTCGCTCAGCGCATACAGCCGCTGGGCTCCCTTGCGTACCCCATAGTCGCCTACGGGTAGGACGTCAGGCCGGCCGAGGGAGAAGATGAGCAGCATGTGTGCGGTCCACTCGCCGATTCCATCGATCTCCGTCAGCGTTTCGACGACTTCCGCGTCATCCATGCGAACGAGCAGGCGCGTGGAGATGCGACCATTCCTAAACGCCTCGGCCACCGCGCGCAGCGTCGCTATTTTCCTCCGGGAGAGCCCTGCGGAACGCAGCGCCTGCTCGCGCAACGCAAGGAGCGCTGCGGGGCGTGGGAATCGACCCTTCCCGAGAACGCGCACGCGTAGTCCGATGGCTGCAGCAGCGGCGCCCGCGAGCTGTTGGTGGAGTACCGCATGCACCAAGGCGCTATACGGATCGCCGCGTCGCCGCAAGCCGCATGGCCCGACCCGACGGATCCAGGCACCGAGGCTGGGATCCCGACGGCTGAGCGCGCGCGAGGCGCGCGCGAGCAGGAGCCGATCGATCTTCCCCCTGTTCGCTATCACGCTTGGGATCGTATCGCCTCCAAGCAGAGCCGGCAGAGCGGGGTAGAATGCCGGCCATGGATGCAAGCGAGCTCAGGCGCGAGCGCACCCAGAATCTGTGGGTGAGCCTCCAGCGCAAGCTGCCGCCTCTCGCCAAAGCCGCAACGATGGATGCCGGATCCGAGGTCCCCTTCGAGCGGATCGGCGGCCTCGCCGCCGCCAAGGACGAACTCCTCACCTATGCATGCGCCGCAACCCATCCCGAGGTGTACGAGCGGTGGGGCACATTCCCGCCGTCCGCACTTCTCCTGCTCGGTCAGCGCGGCTCTGGAAAAACCCTTCTCGCGCACGCGCTGGCGACGCGCACCGAGACTGGCTTCCTCTCCATCTCCGTGCCACACCTCGTGATCGAGCTTCTCCGCAGCGGGGGTCGGCTCTCCGAGTGGACTCCGACGTTCACGCAATCGCTAGCCGAAATGCCACCGGTCACCGTGTTCTTCAATGAACTCGAGTTCACGCAGACCGAGGAGATGGGTGGGCGCAGAACGGACCTGCCCCAGGGCCCGGTGATGGATTTCCTTCTCGAGTTCATCGACCAGACCATCGCCCTGAAGACGACTCTTGTAGTGGGCGCCACCAGCCATCCCGAGACGCTGCGTCAGGCCTTCGTGATGCCGGGGCGGTTTGAGCGGGTTGTCGAGGTGAATCCCATCTTTCCGGACGACATCGTAATGGCGCTCCAGATCCACGCCACCGACGCCGAAAAGCGAGCTGGGCACCCGCTGTTCGATTCCGTCGACTGGGCAGCGGTGGTGCGACAATACCGCGAGCCGGCACCCGGGGACTGGGTCCGTCTCATGCATGCGACGCTTCGCCGAAAGGCGCGCTTTGAGGCTGCGGGCGAAACTGTGAAGCTCGCCACGACCCAAGATCTGATGGATGAAGTCGACCGCGCGCGCAAGGCCCGAACCCGCTTGCCTTCCGCCGGTGGCGGGATCTACCTCTGAGAGGCTCCATGGAGACGGCAATCGTTACAGGAGGGGCTGGCTTCATCGGCTCGAACTTCGTTCGTCTTGCGCTTGCTCGGGCGGGCAGGCGCATCGTGGTCGTGGACAAGCTCACCTACGCAGGCAATTTCGCCAGCATCGAGGACGTGTCGAGGGATCCACGTTTTCATTTTGTGCGAGCCGATATCGCCGACGCGGGTGCCATGGAGGCGATCTTCCGGGAGCACCCTCCGCAGTGGGTCGTGAATTTCGCTGCCGAAAGCCACGTGGACCGCTCGATCGATGGTCCCCGCGCCTTCGTTCAGACCAACGTCGTAGGAACCTTCGAGTTGCTCGAGGCTTCGCGCAGGCATCTCGCCCGCCTCGATCCAGCCGAGCGCTCCGCCTTCCGCTTTCTGCATATCTCCACCGACGAGGTCTATGGCACCCTCGGACCCAGGGGTGCATTTTCCGAGACGACGCCCTACGCGCCGAACTCTCCTTACTCGGCCACCAAGGCGGGCGCGGACCATCTCGTGCAGGCGTATCACGCAACCTACGGCCTCCCGACCCTGCTCTCGAACTGCTCGAACAATTACGGGCCCTACCAGTTCCCGGAGAAGCTCATCCCGCTCATGCTCCTCAACGCGATCGAAGGAAAACCGCTTCCGATCTATGGGGACGGTCGCAACATACGTGATTGGCTTTTCGTCGAGGATCACTGTTCCGCCCTGCTGACGATTCTCGAGCGGGGCTCCCCCGGCGAGAAATACAACGTGGGCGGTGGGAGCGAGCTCACGAACCTCGAGCTGGTGGATCGGCTTTGCGCGGAACTTGAGCGCGCACTGCCGGCCGCCACGAATCCCGCCCTCGCGTCGAAGGACATCAGTGGGTACGCGGACTTGAAGCAGTTCGTAGCGGACCGGCCCGGCCATGATCGTCGCTACGCGATCGACCCCACGAAGCTAAGGCGAGAGCTGGCGTGGAGCCCCTCCCACAGCTTCGACCGCGGTTTGCGGCTCACCGTGCAGTGGTATCTCGAGCACCGGGATTGGTGCGAAACTGTGCAAAGCGGACGCTACCAGCGTGAGCGGCTTGGGCTCGGCCCAGCGGCGGAGTAGGCAGGGCGCCTAGAGGGCCGGGCGCCGCTTCTAGGCCAGCGCGAGCGGTGCCGCTTCGAAGGCCCGCCGCGGCTCGCTGGGGGTGCGAGCCCGATCCGACTCCTGGACGAGACGGATCGCCGGCAAGGCCGCGATTCTGGCGTCGAGACAGGGCCGGCACATCCCATGGCTCACCCGGCCGAGGGAGCTCGCGCCGATCTCATGCTGACACCACGCGCATACCTGCCCCATACCTTGGAAGTGGTCCACCCGGGGTGAGAGGTGGCACAGAAAGTTGGTCCCGAGGCCGGGATTTCCCGGGGGCGGGACTCCGGACCCCCAATCTGAGTCGTGAGAAGCGCTAGCAGGGTTTTAGGCCCTCTTTTTCCCTGCAGGGACCTACCTCTCCCGGACGCTCTGCCGCCCCCTGCACGCGCGGAGCCCTCGCAGGGGCTCGGCAGGCTGCAGGTCCGCCGCTGGTCGCCTGCGCCTGCGGTCCCGATCGAGAGACCGCCCGGGCGGCGGATCGCCGTCTCAAGAACTCCGTAAGGTATTGATTTTACGAGAGTTTCTTTTTGTTAGGGACCTGGCACGGCGCTTGATAAGGAAACACCCGCGGGCTTGTTGCCAGAGCTCGTTCGCAGGGAGTGCGATGAGCGACCACACCGTCCTATTCGTGGATGACGAGCTCAACATCCTGAAGGCCGTCCAGCGCCTCCTGCGCCACGAGCAGATGACGGTGCTGTGCGCCTCGCGTGCCCAAGAGGCCCTTGAACTCCTCGACCGCCAGCCGGCCCAGGTGGTGGTGACCGACCAGCGCATGCCGGAGATGAGCGGGGTCGACCTTTTGTCCGCGGTGCGCGAACGCCACTCGGACGTCGTGCGCATGATGCTCACGGGCTACACCGAGATGAATGTCGCTGTCGATGCCATCAATCGCGGCGAAATCTTCCGGCTCATCACGAAGCCATGGAACGATGAAGAGCTCAAGGCGACGCTGCGTCAGGCCTTCGACCACTACGACCTGAAGCAAGAGATTAAGCGGCTCAACCAGATCACACGCGAACAGAACTTCAAGCTCCAGGACATGAACCGAAACCTGGAGCAAAAGGTGCGCGACCGTACGAAGCAAGTGGCTGAAAAGCACGAAGAGCTGCGTACCGCGTACGTACAAACCATCCGTGCACTCGCGGAAGCCGTCGACGCGAAGGACGCCTATACCCGAGGGCATTCGGAGCGGGTCGGCGTGTACGCATCGAAGATCGCCCGCGAGCTGGGATACCCGAAGGAGTTTATCGAGCGCGTCTACATCGCAGGTCTGCTGCATGACGTCGGCAAGATCGGGGTGCGCGACGCCGTGATCACCAAGCCCGATCGCCTGACCCCGGATGAATACGCGGAGATCAAGAAGCACCCCGAGATTGGCGCCAAGATCCTCGAACCTGTCTCCTTCCTATCGGACATCGTGGCTTGCGTGCGACATCACCACGAGTGGTTCGACGGATCTGCAAGCGGTTATCCACAGCGTCTGCGGGGAGACCAGATTCCCCTGCCCTCACGCATCATCCTCGTCGCCGACACCGTCGAAGCGATGACGAGCGACCGACCCTACCGCAAGGGTCTCAAGCTCGAGGTCGTGGTGAGCGAGGTGCATCGGTACGCGGGCACGCAGTTCGACCCGGCGTGCGTGAAAGCCTTCTTGCAGGTGCTCGAGCGTGAAGGTGAGAGCTTCATCCAGAAGAACCAGAAGTTCGACATCTACGCCTTCATCGAGGGCTAGCGGGTGGAGCGCTGCGGCGCGGAGGATGGAATCTGACGAAAAACTGCGACAGCGTACTCTTGCAAGAGGCCCCGTTGCCGCTCCTCGTCGATCCCCAAGACGAGCTGGCACGGGAGCCGCGGCTTCTCTGCGATACACGTCTGCTCGGTGCTCTTCACGCGGAGTTCGGCGAGCGTCTGGGTCCAGGCGGCGCGGCCGCGACGCTGCTTCAGCTCGGGTACTTGCATGGCCTGAGGGATGGGTTGCGTCTTTTGCGCTGTGGGTTTCTCGACGCCGCCCGTCCCACAGTCGAGGCCCTTCCAACCTCTCCACGCCTGGCCATTCGCCTTGACGCCAAACCCACGGGCTCCATGCGAGGCGCCATCGAGCTCACCGGGAGTTGGCCCGAGCACCACGAAGCGCATGCGCGCAGCGCGCTGCTCGGCGGGAGCGGGGAGGTCTCGTGCTTCCTGTCTGCCGGCTACACCTCCGGCTGGCTTTCAGGACTTCACGAGACCGAACTCGTGGCCATCGAGACCGCGTGCGCATCGCGCGGCGACCCCCAGTGCGCCTTCGTTGCCCGCGAGCCGCTGGCCTGGCTCTCGGCGGGCGCCGGACAGGCCCGTGCGTCGGTCTGTGCCCTCCCCTTCATGGAGCTGCGGCGCTGCGTGGAGCGCGAGCTCGCCAGGGCTCCGGCAGCGCAGGAGCTCTCGGCATTCGATCCAGACTCGCCTGCGGTCCACGTCTGGGGCCCTGTCATGGTCCTGCCCTTTTCGGGCAGTGAGGAGTGCTTGCGTGCGATCGACCTGATCGGGCGCGACCCCGCCGCCGGGGAGGTGAGCGTCGTCGTGCTCGACCTTTCGGGCGCCGTGATCGATGAGGGGTTCGGCGCGGTGGCCCTCGAAAACGTCCTCGAAGCGATCGAGGCTTGGGGTGCCGAGCCGATCCTCGCCGGCGTCTCGCCCCTTTCCGAGCGGGTCGTGGGCGAGCTTCAAGGCTCGCATCTTGTGGTGCGCAAAGACCTGCCGCTGGCCATCGCATCTGCCTTCCAAATCGCGCACGCCCAGCGCCGCTTTCTTTAGAGCAAGGGAAGTCGTGCCGATGGAGCCTCCTGGAGGCACATGAAGAGCCTGCCTGCCAGCGGCAAATTGAGCGAGACGCCCCTTCCGGTCCTGCTGCTCGAGCTCTCCCGTACCCGCTTCACAGGTGCCCTCTCGCTCTCCCGCGATCGCACGACAAAACGCGTGCTCTGGCGCGACGGGGCTCCGATCCTCGCGGAGTCCAACCTCGCGAGCGAGACCCTGGGCGTAACGCTCCTCGATTCAGGGAAGCTCTCCCGCGAGGATTACTCGAAGGTCGTGGGCTACGTGCAGCTGAAAAGCTGCAAGGAAGGCAAGGCGCTCCTCGACTTGAAGCTACTCGAGCCGAAGGAGCTTTTTCTCGCCCTGAAGGAGCAGCTCCGCCGGCGGATCCTCGAGTGTTTTGGCTGGCCAGATGGCGCATGGAGTCTCGACCCAAAGCAAGTTCCGCCCTCCGACGCCCAAGCGTTCCGCCTCGATCCGCGCGTCCTCGCGCAAGATGGCATCGAGTCCCACTGGAGCCCGGAGCGGGTGCTCGGTTCCCTTGGCGAACGGCTCGGCCGAACGGTTCGCGCCTCAGAGAGTCGTGAGCTGTTGGCCGGGCGGCTGCGCGCAGGCTCCGGCGTCCCCAAGTTCCTCGACGCGCTCGACGGAACCTGCACCCTCGGCGAGGCCCTTCGCCGGGGGGGGGCTCCTGGGGCGCTCTCTGCAGCCTGGGTGCTCGATGCGAGCGGGCTCCTCAGCTATCCCGACCCCGGGGCACAAGACGACTCGCCGCAGAACGACGTCGCGGCGGGTCTCGAGGATTCCGATTTCGATATCGAGGTCTTGGTGAGCGGCGCTGGGGCCTCGAGCCCGGAACGCCCCGCCGCACCGAAGGGGATGCCGAGTCGGAGCCCGGCGGTGGCCGGGGCAGCGGGCCAAGAATCCGCGGATGCGGCCGTGCTGCGGAAAGAGGTCACGGAAAAGCACGCCCGCCTCGATCTCGATCACTACGCGCTCCTCGGCATACCGCGGGAAGCGACGCCCGCGGACATCAAGCGCGCCTACTTCAGTGCCGCCAAACGATTGCACCCCGACGCCCTCTCGCGAAATGGTCTCGAGGCCCTGCGCAAGCCCGCGAACGAGCTGTTTGCGCGGATCGCAAAGGCCTACAGCGTGCTCTCGGATCCGAAGGCACGCCGTGACTACGACGCGGACGCGAGCGGAGCCGAGGAGGGTGAGGCCGAACGAATTGCCCAGGCGGAAACCCTCTACCGCAAGGGTGAGGTCCTGGTGCGAAAGGGCGCTTTTCAAGAAGCGGTCAAGTTCCTGGCACCGGCTGTGGAGCTGTGGGCGGAGGATGCAGAGTACCGCTCCGCTCTCGGCTGGGCGCTCTACAAGAAGGGAAAGTCCGAGCCGCAGCCCGCCCGAGAACATCTCTCCAAGGCCGTCAAGCTCGACCCGAAGAATGCCGTGGCGCACTACCGGTTGGGTGTCGTCTTGCGCTCCCTCGGCGAACCAGAAGCTGCGCAGAAGGAATTGGCGCTCGCGAAGCAGCTCGATCCCAAGAGCAAAGCGGGTTAGCGCTTAGCGGCCGCATTTGCCGGGGCGTCTTGCGCGCCCTCGAGCGCCCGTCGCGCGGCGGGTTCGGTCAGGAGGGCCAGGCGCTCGGGGTGCTTTACGACCCCGACCGGCTCCAGAATCTCCACACCGAGTTCCTCGCCGCCTTTTGTCACGAAGAAGATCCGCGCCTCGCTGTCCCCCACACGGGCGAAGGGCCCCGTCATGGCGCGCTGTTCGGCCAGCACGGCGAGTGCGTCGAAGCTCTCCGTCCGGAAGGGTGAGACCGCGCTGCGGGAGAGGATCGTGCCCGAGGGCAGCGCATAGAGTGCGCGCAGCGTTGGCTCATTGCAGGGCTCCCCGCCAAGGACGCGACGGCCCCGGCGTGTCACCTCGTCACGATCTCGCGCCATGATGCTGTCGCGCTGCGCGTGACCCTGGAAGCCGAGGGCGTGGCCCAACTCGTGAAGTGCAATCCCCATCAGTTCGCTCTCGGAGAGGGCTCGCGTGTGGCCGCGCAGGTCCGGACGGGTCGAGCGCGGAAGGTGGACCTCTGCCTGTACGAGCTCGGCGGCGAGCACCCGGCGGTCCGCGGCGTCTCCAGCTCTGCCAATCCGGCAGTCGGCAATCGTCCTTGCGTCTGCAGTCTCATCCGCTGCGAACGCGAACACGAGGGCGCCGCCCCCCGGCTCCGCAGGCACAAAGTGCACGCCGAGCCCAGCGTCCTCCCAGGCATGGAGCGCAAGCGAGAGGATGTGCGTTTCGGCCGGGCTCGCATCCGACGGGAGGGCAACGGGAATCGCGCGCTTTGGATCCCAGTGACACACGAAAAGCGTAACGCTACCGCCTGCGGGAAGGAGATACGGCGTGATTTCCGAAAGGTGGCTGCCCGGAATCTCCGGCAGCGGCAGCTCCTGTCCCTCAGGACCCTTCCAGACCGCTGCAGCGCAGGCGATGAGGCCGAATGTCAGGAGCAGAGCGGCCGCGCTGCGCCTCACACCGGTACGACACCCCGTTTGCGCCAGGGGCGCTCCACCCGCTTCGAGGCGCAACGCTCGAGTGCCCGGGCCACGACTGCGCGCGTGGCACGGGGATCGATCACATCGTCGATCATGGCCCGGATGGCCGGGACAATGGGGTTGATCCCGCGGCGGATGCGCCCGGCCGCAGCTTCGATGAACTGGCCGCGTGCCGCATCGTCGGGGAGCTCGCGCAGCTGCTTTTGCGCGAAGATCGAGACCATCCCCTCGGGCCCCATCACCGCGATCTCGGCCGTCGGCCACGCCACGATATAGTCCGGCTCGTACGCCCGCCCGTTCATCGCGTAATACCCAGCCCCGTAGGCCTTGCGCACGATCACGCAGATTTTGGGAACCGTTGCCGCCGAGACATAGTGGAGCATCTTGGCGCCGTGACGGATGATGCCCGCGCGCTCGACCTTCGAGCCGATCACGAAGCCCGGTGTGTCTTGGAGAAAGAGCAGCGGGATTCCGAAGGCGTCGCAGATCTCGACGAATTTCGCCGCCTTGTCGGCACTGTCCACGTCGAGGGTGCCGCCCAGGAACATGGGATTGTTGGCGACCACTCCGACGGGTCGGCCCCCGATTCGCAAAAGGGCGGTAATCAGGTTGCGAGCCCACTTGGGCTTGAGCTCGAATACGTCCCCCTCGTCGGCCAGGATCTTCACGAGTTTTCGCATGTCATAGGCGCGCCGCGGATTGTCGGGGACGAGGTCGAGGATCTCCTCGTCTGCGCGCGTGATGTCGTCGCTGGATTGCACGATCGGCGGCTTTTCCTCGCAATGAGAAGGCATGAAAGAGAGGTATTTGCGGATCGCCGCCATGCAGGCCGGATCGTCGGGAACCTCGAGGTCTGCGACGCCCGAGAGCTCGCAGTGCACCTTCGAGCCTCCGAGCTCTTCCTCGCTCACGTCCTCGCCCACGGCGGCCTTCACCAAGTAGGGGCCGCCGAGCGCCATGCTCGAGTTGCCCTTCACCATCGGTACGAAGTCGGCGAGGCCCGGGATGTAGGCGGTGCCCGCGGCTCCCGGACCGACCATCGCGGCCACCTGTGGCACGACGCCCGAGAGGATCACCTGCTCCCGGAACAGATATCCCGTATCGGCGAACACCGAGGCACCGCTCTCTTCGCCGCCCTCCCCTCCCCCGCCGAGGGCGCTGCCACCCCCTTGAATGCGTGCGCCTCCAGAGTCGACGAGCCAGACGATCGGCATGCGGTGGCGCAGACACAGCTCTCGCAGGCGCGCGGCTTTGACCTCGCCCGTGGGACCCATCGAGCCCCCGAAGACGGTGAAGTCGTAGGCCGCAACGCCGACGCAACGCCCGTCGATCCTTCCAAAGCCCGTCACCACGGCGTCTGCCGGTGAACGCACGCCCGGTTGCTTGCCGAGGATCCCGAACTCTTGAAAGGTGCCGGAGTCAAACAGCAGATCGATTCGTTCCCGGGCGGTGAGTTTGCCGCGCGCGTGCTGCTTCGCGACCCGTTCGGGACCCCCCATCGCAAGGGCGTCGAGCTTGCGTTTCTCGAGCTCTTCGACGAGTTCTCGCAGCTTCGCCATCGATGGCTCGATCCGCCTCGGAGCCGGCTTAGCGCGGCAGCGCGGCGGTCGCGCTGCCCGTCACGACCGGTTCGCCGCGCTGGTTCGTCGTGACGAGGTCGATCTCGACGAGACCATGATCCCCTTCTTCCTTGAGCTCGCGCACGATGCCCTTCGCGACGAGCGAGTCTCCGGGGAAGACCTGCTTCACGAACCGAACACTGAACTTGCGCAACACGCCGTCGCCGAGCCAGTCCGTGAGCAGCCTCCCCGTAAGACCCATCGTGAGCATGCCGTGTGCGAAGACCGACGGATAGCCCGCCAGCTTGATCGCGAAGGTCTCATCGTGATGGATGGGGTTAAAGTCACCGGAACCGGCGGCGTACTGGACGATTTGGGTACGGGTCAAATTCTCCGCCAGTTTGGATTCGTACTCAAGGCCGACTCTCATGTCATGGAACTTGAGCTTGGGGTTTGAATCCTTCATCACTGGACCGCCTTTTCGGTAACGATGCCAACACTCGTTGCGGTTACCACGAGCTCGCCGTTCTCGTCCCGGAATTCCGAGATCGACTCCGAGAAGCGCATGGTTCCGCCCTTTTTCCCTTCCTTCGTCCAGCTCTTGCCTGCCCGCTGGGTGACAGTGAGCGCCATGCCAGGCCGAACGGGCTTGTGGTACTCGAAGCGCTGTTCACCGTGCAGGACGCGCGTCAGGTTGAGCCCTCCGCCGCCTCCCGCAGCGCCGCCACCCTGGGCCACCGGGCCGCCCGTCGAAACGGGAGGCTTCGGCGGCGGAGCGGGGATCTTGCGGACCCCGCGCAGCGCGTAGTTCGGATCCCAGTGCGCCGACGACACCGCGAAGGTCGGGGGTGCGATCACACCCCCGAGCGGGGTTTTCTTGGCGTACTCCTCGTCCCAGTAGATGGGATTGGTCTCTCCAAGGGCGCTGGCAAACAGCAAGATGCCCGTGCGATCAACGCAGAAGCGATAGCCGTCCGACATGAATCCTCCCACTGATCCGCTAGTCAATGCGCGCTCGATTCTACACGTGCGCGGGCCTGCCGCGCGACCCGCGCGTCCCAGGCCGCGAAGCTAGCGGTGCCGACGAACACCACGCCGGCTGCGGCGCGGTAGGCCGTGGGATAGCCCCCCGCGCGGATCACCGCCCCGAATGCCGGCCCACCGATCAAGACGCCGAGATCGAAGAGCGCGGTAAAGAGCGAAAGCGCTGCACCGCGCTCCGCTTCGCGCGCCCGCTTCACGACAAAACCGGAAAGGATCGGGAACGTGAAGCCATGGCCGAGGCCGCACAGGACGCCCGCCATCGCGACGTCGCGTGTTCGAGTCGCCGCCGCAAGCCCGAGCAGGCCCGCGCACAACAGCGCGAGGGCTGGGAAGAGCACGGCCTTCGGACCGATTCGGTCGGGCAGCCAGCCGAGGAAGAGGCGCAAAAAGACGGCTGCGCCCGAGTAGAACGAGAAGAAGAGCCCCACCGAGCCGATGCCGGTGGTGAGTACGAAGGTCGTGACGAAGGTAAAGACGGCGGAGAGGGCGGTTGCGAAGACGGTGCCGATGAACCACAGGGGCAGGAGGTCGCGCTGCGCCGCGGCCGCGCTGAAGCCCCGCGAGGAAGCGGCCTCATGGTGGGCCGGACGGGGCCGATCGCGGAGCGGGAGCGAGACGAGGAGCGAGAGCGCGGCGAGCACCGAGGAGGTGGCGAAGAGCGCGGCATAGCTCGCGCGGGCGAGGATCGCATCGCCGAGGAGCCCCCCGAGCGAGATGGGCAAGATCCCCGAGACCCCGAAAAGCGCGAGACCTTCCGTGCGACGGGAGGCGGGCACCATGTCCGCCGCCAGCGTGAAGAGGGCCGAGAAGAGCATCGCCTCGGCCAGCCCGTGCACGATCCGCACGCCGACCAGCCACGGGCCAATCGAGTCCACACCAAGATAGAATGAACACACCGTAGTGTTGAGCACTCCTCCCACGAGGATCACACCGCGCCGCCCGCGACTGTCCATGGCGCGCCCCACCGGCGGTCTGGCCGCGATCGCCGCCACGGCCGTGAGCCCCGAGAGGAGACCGATCATGACTTCGTCCGCGCCGAGCCCGCGCAGAAAGCCGGGAAGGTGCAGGTAGAGATTGAAGCACAGGGCCTGGAGAAAGTTCGCGGCCGCACACAGGGCAAAGGGCCGGGTGAGCAAACGATCGTTGGACATGGAGGGCCGAGTCTAGCCGCCTGGAGCTTCGGATTCGGTTAAACTGTGCCCAAAGGGCTGACCGAAGACGAGGAGACCCCCGTGGCCATCGATTTTACGCTTCCGGCGGACGTCACCGAGGTTCGCGACCGCATTCGAATGTTCCTTTCGCAGGAGGTCAAGCCGACCGAGGAGCGCCTGCGGGCGGCCAATGACTTGCGCGCGTGGCGGCCGGCACTCCAAGAGCTGCGCGAGAAGGCGAAGGCCGCCGGTGTTTGGGCACCCCACATGCCCCGGGAATGGGGGGGGATGGGTCTCGGCCCCCTCGCGATGGCGTTCGTCTCCGCGGAATGCGGGCGCAGCCAGTTCGGCGCCTACATCCTGAACTGCCATGCCCCGGACGAGGGCAACATGCACACCTTGCTCCACTATGGAACGCCGGAGCAGAAGCAGAAGTATCTGCGGCCGCTTGTCGACGGGGAATGCCGCTCCTGCTTTGCCATGACGGAGCCCGAGGTGGCAGGCTCCGATCCCACGGGCATCCAAACCGCGGCGACGAAGAAGGGCGACCAATGGGTCATCGATGGCCATAAGTGGTTCATCTCCGGAGCGCACGGAGCGCGCTTCGCCATCGTGATTGCAAAGACCGACCCCGACGCACAGCCTCCTCAGGCGCGGAATACCGCCTTCATCGTCGAGACCGACAACCCGGGATGGAAGATCGTGCGCGATATCGAGACCATGGCGGGTCGGGGCAACCACTGCGAGATCCGTATCGAAAACTGCGTGGTGCCCGACTCCTCGATCTTGGGGGGGCGTGGCCAGGGTCACCGACTCGGCCAAACGCGCCTCGGGCCGGCACGTTTGGCGCACTGCATGCGGTGGATTGGGAACGCCGAGCTTGCTCTCGAGGAGATGACCAAGCGCGCGCTCTCGCGGAAGCTGCACGGCGGGGTGCTCGCGGACAAGCAGGGCATCCAGTGGAAGCTCTCGGATTCCGCGCTCGAACTCTATCAGGCCAAACTGATGACGATCCACGCTGCCTATCTGATCGAGAACGGCTTGCCCTTCCGGCAGGAGGTCTCGATGACGAAATATCACGTTGCGAACACGCTTTGGCGGATCATCGACCGGGCGATCCAGGTGCACGGAGCGCTGGGCTATTCGACCGATTCGCAGCTTGAGAACATGATGCGCCACGCACGCTCTGCCCGACTGGTGGACGGCGCCGACGAGGTCCATCTCTCCCAGATCGCGCAGAACGTGATCGACGCCTTCCGCACCGACGGCAGCACGCGCATGGCGACAGGGGCCGGCCTGCTCTAAGGCAAGGGCCGACGAACTGCTACGGGCGGCGCGCTGCGCCGAGCTGGAACAGGGACTCGGCCGCGGGCCCGAGGCCGGCAAACCGGGTGTCCTTCGTCTGGCCGCGCTGGTAGCGGAAGAAGATCTGCTGGAGCACCACGGCCATCTTGAAGGTCCCGAAGACGAGGTAATAGGGCACGGCCGAGACGTCGCGTCCGGTCCGCTCGTGGTAGCGCGCAGTGGCCTGCGCACGCGAGAGGAATCCTGGCGATTGCGTCGGCATGGGATTGGTCCCGGCAGGCCTCTCCCCGGGATCACTCCATAGTGCGAGCAGGGTCCCGAGATCTGCCAGCGGGTCACCCCGCGTGCACATATCCCAGTCGTACACTGCAACGCAGCACCCCGGGTCATGCTGTGCCACTGCAAGGTTGTCGAGGCGCCAGTCGTTGTGCAGGAGCGTCGGCTCGCCCGACGCTGGAAGATGGTCGAGCAGCCATCGTGCGAGCTCGTCGGCGACGGGGAGATCCACAGTCTTCGAGCGCTCGAAGCGCTCCGCCCAGCCCGTCACCTGGCGCCGCAAGAATCCGGCGGGCTTCCCGAGATCCCCCAGACCGACGGACGCGGGATCGACGGCGTGGAACTGTCCCAGCGTGTCGATCACGACTTCCGAGAGTTTTCGATTGGCAGTCGCGTCTCGCCCCCCGCCGAAGCGTTCGGGAATCACGCCACGGACAACCACGCCGTGTCGCCGCTCCATCACGAAGAAGGGGGAACCAATGACTGCCGGGTCTTCGCAGTAGACGAACGGCCGGGGGGCAAGCGGGAACCCCTTGTGGAGTGCAAAGAGCGCGCGGTACTCACGACCCATGTCGTGGCTGGAGGCCGCCACCGGACCCAGCGGCGGGCGGCGCAGGACATATTCCACGAGAGAGGGACCCGTGCCGAAGCCGACGAGGTAGGTCAGGTTCGCGTGACCGCCCGCAAATTGCTGGACGGTCAACGGGGCCTCGGCGCCGGGAAGCTTTCCGTGCAGGTACTCCGCCAGCCGGGCAAGGTCGAAGCCCTCGCCGGGGCGGATCGGAATCGTGTCCGTCGGAAGTTGCGGATTCTGCTCTGCCATGGGCAGCGCATCGTACCATGCGAACGCGCGATTCCCGTCCCAGCGTCTTCGCCGATCCGTCAGGTGATCGACGGAAACTGATCCCCGACGGCCTGCCGCGACTGAGGCCTCTAGCCCGCCGCGCTTTGGTCGAAGCGGATCTGATGGCGACCGGGTCCAACCCGAGGCGCCCCGCGCAAGCGCAGCCCCGGTGGGGCGATGAGCTCGGCCTGGGCGCCGGACGGAACCACGACCTCAAGCTCGAGGCCTCCCGGGGTGCGCTCCCAGGCCACGTCGACGTCTCCAAGCACCGTGGGAAAGGTACCCCTCGCGAACGAAAGATCCGCGGGCTTGGGTGACACTCGAAAGCGCCGGAAACCCGGCAGGACCGGAAACACCCCGAGAATCTCGGTCGAGAGTTGATAGACGGGGGTTGCGGAGAAGCCGTGACAGAGGCTCGCTGTGGGATCAAAGCTCTCCCAGAGCGTGGTCGCGCCGCGTTCGAGCATGCTCCCGTATCGCGCCCGCATCTCCGAAAGTGCACGCTCGAAGCGGCCGGCGCGGGAAAGCGCGCGATAGACGAAGTGACTGAAGAAGGTGTTGACGAGAACGACCTGCGTCTCGGGGTCGAGGGGTTCGCCGGTCGGCACAATCGGCGGGGCCGCCGTAAAGACCCCGCGTCGGGGGTCCATGACATAGTCGAGCATCGATCCCCAGCGCTCGGTCGGCGCCACCCCGAAGAGCACGAGCGCCGCATTCGCGTGTTGCGAAACACGTGGATCTCGGGCACCGGTGGCGGGATCCACCTCGTCGACGTAGACGCCGCGACGCGCATCCCAATGGCGCGCATTGAGTGCCGTCGCCATGGCGCGGGCGCGGGCGTCATATCGGCGAGCGGCGCGCGCGGATTCGAGCGCACGAGCGAGGCGTCCCGCGGCCCGCAGTGCACCCACGAGGAGCGCGTTCGTCGTGGCGGCCTCGCCCCGTCGTCCGACGGCTGCCCAGTCGATGAAGTTCCAATGGGGGAGATCGGCCACGAGCCCGCTCGGACCGCGATGGAGCTCGAACCATGCGAGCGCGCGTTCCATCGCGGGAAAGATTTCTTCGATGGTTTCGAGGTCACCGCTGTAGAGCCAGTGTTGTTCAGCATTCAGGATCCACTGCAGCGTCCAGTCAGGGATCAGGATTGCGTTCGTCCGGTGATCGCCCGGGGCGAACATCTGGGTCAAGCCATCGGGGCGTTGGCTCTCTGCGGCATGCAGGAGAAACTGGCGGTTCAAGACGTTCGCGCTCGGGCCGAAGGCCGCCTGCGCCACCAAGAACTCGACTGTGGCGTCGCCCAGCCACTGGCGCTGCTCCCGCGAGGGGCAGTCCTCCCACCCATCGTGCATGCATTGCTGAAGCGTGTAGCGGCCCACTTCCCAAAGGGTCCCGAGGCGAGGGTCAGAGCACTCGAAGCGGCCACGCGCCTCCGCGGGGTAGCGGGTGTAGAGCGAGCCCACGTGGCGGATGGCGAGTCCCTCGGGCGCATCGCGTACGGTGAGCTGGACCCACCGGACGGCGGTCCATTCGAAGCGCTCGAAGCGCTGAAATCCCGGCCGTGCGACATAGCGAAAGAGATGCGAGCCATGTGCGCGGGCCGGGTCAAGCCTAAGCTCGTGGTCGGCTGCGCCCGCCCATTCTCCGACCGCGCACTCTGCTGCCGCAAGCTCCACCACCTCTCCGCCCCGGGCATCGAGCTCGACAAACGGATGGCCGGAGTGGATGCGGCCGAAATCCAGGAGGAGCGCGACATCGCGATCTGGCGGGGTTCGCACGAGTGTCACTCGCTCGTCGGACGTTAGCAGCGCGTCCTGGTCCCGGATCGAGCCGTTCGGGAGCTCGAGACGAGGCTCCTCGTAGATCCGGCGACCCACGCCGAGCTCGGGCTGGGGTGCGACTCCGAACGCATGCACCACGCGGCACGGCGCAATGGGCGTCTCGATCAGGTGGGGGATCTCTCGGGCGAGCAGGGTTGGGAAAGGCGTCACGCGCTGCCCCCCGAACGGGGCGTCCGGCGGACCGCCCCCGACGGAGAGGATCCGGACGTGGTCCCAGGCGACGTCATCAAATCCCGGGGCGGCCCAGTCCAAGGGCATCGCCCGGGCATCGTGCACCTCCACGAATCCGAGTCCGAAGTTCACGCGCGGTACGTCGCGCTCCCACGCCAAACACTCGTGGGCACGCCAGTCGGTGTCTGAGGTGAGATCGGCGAGTGCCTGTGCTCCGTCGAAGTGCACCACACACCAAAGAGCTCCGTCCCCGAAAACCGGTTGCCAGCCTCCCTTCACCGTCTCGTACCACGAGGTGTCGGTTCCGTAGACGTGAACCAGCACTCCCAGCACGTTCTCGCCGGCGCGCAGATGCGGCCCCACCTCGTACTGATCCACGCGGGGGTGGTGCGGATCGCTGCGCGCCGGACCCCGCCCGACGCGGACCCCGTTTATGGAGAGCTGGTAACGCCCATCGACGAAGAGGGCGAGCGTCGCCCGAGCGGGTAGCGAAAGCATCTGAAATCGGCGTCGAAACAGGAAGAATCGATTCTGCCCATCGTCTCGCCGCTGGGCTCCGCCCAGGAATACGCGGAAGAGCCCGGCGGGCTGCACGGCCTGACGTTCGCTCCAGATGAAGGGGGCGCGCTGGTACATCGCCTTAGCGCCGCGCGGTTCGCGAGGCTCGCGCCTTCTTGCGGGGCGCATCCGTTTTCGCGGGCGATTCTCGGTCAAAATGTTGTGTCACTAGCTCGGCGAGCCAGTTGCGAAAGCGCTGGTCCGCGCCGGGATCCTGCGCGAGCCCCGCACTCGCCCGCACTTGCGGACCCACGATGGCATCTCCGAAGAGCGCGGTCGCAGCCAGCATGATGGTGAACAGGGAATCTTCGAAATCCGCTGACGTCGCCCGCCCGGCCGCCATGCGCCGCTCGTGCACGAGGTCGGCCACCGCACGCACCACGCGAACGCCAGCGCCAGGAGGGGCGTCGCCGAGCCCGGTGAGGACAAGCCATGCCACGAGGCGTGCGTGGCCGCGGTCGCCGAGCGTCTCGAAGACGCGATCGAGCAGCGCAGCACCGTCCACGTCATCCGTGGGATCCGCGAGCCGCCGCACAAGGTCTGCCTCGAGCGAGGCGAGAGCGCGCGCGGTGACGGCCCGCATCAGCCCTTCTCGACTGCCGAAATGGTGAAGGATCGCGGGGTGCGAAACGCCCACGTCGGCGGCGACGTCCTGAAGCCGCAGGGCGTCGGGACCGGCGGCAAGGAGCCGCTGCTCTGCGGCGTCCAGGATGGCGCGTTGCGCCTCTTCTGCCGGCCGCCTCCTCCGGGCTGCACTCCCTTTGCGTCTTGTCGAAACGGGGCTTGACACGCCCATGGTCTCCTTGCTACTTACAGTCTTGTAAGTAAATGAGCGCCGGCTTCTTCGCAAGGGTATGCCATGACCAAGCCTCGCCGCCGACGGATCCGACCCCTCGATGCCTGGAAGGGGATCCGCGCGCTTCTGCGCGATCCGGATGACACGCGCCAGGTCTTCAAGATCGTGGACGCACTCTCCGGAAGAGCGGGAGAGCGAATCTTCCGGCGTTTTCGCGCCACGGCGAGCGGAACCCGCGTCCTGGCGGAGCAGCGCGACCTGCTCCAGACCCTGTGCCAGCGCGATGCGCTAGCGGCCTTGCCTCCGGGTTCTCTCGGTCGCAGCTACCTCGACTTTGTGACCCGAGAGCAAATCACGGCAGATGGCCTTGTCGCCGCGAGCCAAGAGGCGCGCGAGCAGGTGGAAGAGCTCGGCGCGGATTATCGGCGCACAATGGAACGGCTGCGTGACATGCACGACCTCTGGCATGTCGTTTCGGGCTACGGGCGCGATCTCGTCGGGGAGGCGAGCCTTCTGACCTTCACCTTCGCGCAAACCTGGAACCCCGGCGTGGGATTCATCGCGGCCGTGGCCTACCTGCGTATTGGCGATGTGCCCGGCGCGCGGGGGCTCCTGCGCGAGGCCTTCGGGCGCGGGCGCCGGGCGGCATGGCTTCCCGGGGAGGACTGGGAGGCGCTGCTCGCCCTGCCGCTCGACGAGGTGCGCTCGCGCTTGCGCGTGGGCCGGCCACCCCGCTACGAAGGCGTCCGCTCGACCGGAGCCCCGACCCTCGCCTACTGAAGCGCCCCTTTGGATTGCCCCGCGAGTTCGTCGAGCACCACGGACAAGAGCGCAACCACCGTCGGCCCGAGCTCCGGTGTCTTCAGGTAGTGGTCCACCGCTGGAAGGACGAGAACCCGGCCGGGAGCGCGAAGGAATCCGTCCAAGAGCAGGAAGCCGTCGTTCGGTCCGAGGCCTCGGAGCCGCTCAAAACCGGGGCGCGCCGGCGGGCTGATCGCGTGGGCTGTGGGGAAGCCCGCCACGTGGACGGCGATCACCCGGGGCGAAAGCAGGGCTCGGTTCGGAGCCAAGGCGCGACGGGAGATGCTATTGGCCGTTGCCTCGGGCAGGCCGAGTGCCGCGCGCTCCGCGTCTGCGACGCCCGGGTCGGTAAGGGGCGTTCCCTCGAGCAGGCCCACGAGATCGATCCAGACTGCGACCCGGGGTGCAAGAGCGGGGTCGCTTGCGAGCGCAGCTTGAACGTCCGCTCCTCCCTTGCTCGCTGAAAAGAGCACGGCGCGCCGCCCGGCGGCGGTTGCCTCTACCACCGCTCGGCTCACGCACGCTGAGTTGCTCTCCACCGTGCCCACCTCTCCCGTCTCGATCAGCACCACCTCTCGCCCAAGCCAGGCCTGAACCCCCGCGAGGTCGGCGCCCGTCCAGGCGTGCGATCGATAGAAGAGACCGGGGACGCGCAGCGGCACAAGATTGAGGGCATCAAGTTTTTGGGAGATCTCGCCAATGGCACGCGCGGGGTCGTCACGCACGAGACGAAGGCGTTTGCGCACCTCGGCTGCGAGGGCGGAATTCGAAGGCGTACCCTCGATGCGTACCTCGAGGACGCGAACCTCGCGATCATACGCAGCGTCGTCGTCTCGGCTCCCGCAGTCGATGGAGAAGGCGCAGCTCGCAAGGAGAAAGGCCGCAAGTACCCCGCTCGGCGCGCGTCGCGTCCCTCTTCGACGCTGCGAGCCATTCCGCGGAGTCGGCATCGCAACCCCTACGCCTTTTCCGACGGGTTGGCCATCGGGCGCAGTTTATCAGTCCCCCAACGCACCGCGGTGCTAGCCTGCAGGGCGCATGGGCGAGGCCGCACGAACCTGCCCCGCGGGCACCCACCCGAACGGAGTGTCTTCTCCCGAATCCGCTCGTCAGAGGGACTCTGGATGAACGAGGACCGTGACGCCGCACAAGAGCTCTTGGCCTTGCGCGATTTGTTGGCGCGGCTTCCCTACATCGTCTACCGCGCCTCCTGCGCGGGGGAAGCACGACAGCTCGAGTTCGTGAGCGGGGCGTGTCTTGAAGTCATCGGACGGCCCGCGTCGGACTTCGGCGTCGAGGGCGCTCTGCGATTCGAAGACTTGGCTGCGCCGAAGGAACGACAGGCGATCGCTGGAGAAATCGATTCTGCGCTCGCAAAACGGCGTCGCTATCGCGTCGAATACCGGGTGAAGACCCCCGACGGTCGGGAACGCTGGCTGTGTGACGAAGGTCGCGGTGTTTTTACGGGGGGGATGCTTCTCGCCTGCGAGGGTGTCGTCTTTGACGTGACACGATCGCACCAAGCGACCGAGGAAGCGCGGCGCACTGCCGCGAGTTTGCGGCTCATCCTCGAGAGTACGCCCCTCATTCTCTTCGCCTATGACACAAACGGCGTATGCATCCTGTCCGAGGGTCAGGGTCTCGCCGCACTCGGCCTCAAGTCCGGTGCTGCGGTCGGGCATTTGTTGCGCCAGGGGTTTCGCGACTACCCGAGGATTATCGAAAACTGCGAGCGTGCACTGTCGGGCGAGAGTTTGACGTCGGTGGTGGAGTTCGTGGGCGGCGTCTACCAGACCCACTACTCCCCCCTGCGGAGCGCACGCGGCGAGATCATCGGCATGATCGGCGTGTCCGCCGACGTGTCGAATCTCCGCCGCACCGAAAAGGCGCTGCTCGAAACCGAAGGTCGCTACCGCCAGCTCGTGGAAAACGCCTACGACCTGATAACCGAGGTCAGTACAGACGCCCGGCACGTGTGGGTCAGTCCAAACTACCGGACGGTCTTGGGTTACGAGCCGGAGGAGCTCGTCGGTCGAAGCATCTTCGACACCCTCCATGCCGATGACTGTGCGCAGGCGATGGAGGTCTTTTCCCACTTCCTCGGCGGTCGCCAGCCGGAGGAAGTCCGCGTCCGCGCACGCCACAAGGACGGAAGCTGGCGCTCCTTTGAGGCGAGCGGTGGTACCTTCGTGACGGCGGCTGGCGAGCGCCGCGCCGTCGTTATCTCTCGAGACGTGACGGCACGGCGCATCACCGAGGCGGCCCTCGCGCGGAGTGAGGAGCAGCTTCGCCAAGCCCAGAAGATGGAGGCCGTGGGTCGCCTCGCGGGCGGCATCGCCCACGACTTCAACAATCTACTGACCGCGATCCGCGGCTACGGCGACCTTGTGCTCGAGGCACTCTCTGCGAGCGATCCCCTGCGGCGGGACATCGAAGAGATCGGCGAGGCCGCGCGCCGCGCCTCCGAGCTCACGGGGCAGCTCCTCACCTTTAGCCGCCGCCAGGTACAGCAGCGCAGGGTGCTCGAACTAAACGCTGTCGTTTCTGGCCTGGACAAGATGCTGCGCCGGGTGATCGGTGAGGATGTGGAGCTAAAAACGCGGCTCGACCCCGCGGCGGGTGCGGTCCACGCCGACCCGGGCCAGCTGGAGCAGGTACTGGTAAATCTGGCCGTAAACGCGCGCGACGCCATGCCGACAGGCGGGTGCCTTTCGCTCGAGACCTCTCACATCGATCGAAACGCTTCGGCCGCGATCGGTCTGTCTCCGGCGCCCTATGCGTGCCTCATCGTGCGCGACACAGGAATCGGTATGGACGAGGAGACCCGCAGTCATATTTTCGAGCCCTTTTTCACCACCAAGCCACCGGGCAAAGGAACGGGGCTCGGCCTCTCCACGGTCTACGGAATCGTGCAGCAGAGCGGAGGGCAGGTCCACGCCGAGAGCTCCCCCAAGGCCGGAGCCACGTTTCGCATCTTCTTGCCCGAAGTCGATCGCCCTCCCGAGGCGCCGGCCTCGGCCGAGCGCGCGGCAAGAGGCGGAGGCAGCGAGACCGTTCTGCTCGTGGAGGACGAGGACGCCGTGCGCCGCCTGGTCCAGCGTGTGCTCGAGAGCGCTGGCTATCGTGTGCTCGAGGCGGAGAGCCCCGCAGAGGCGCTGCGCCTGTGCCAACGGCACCCCGAGCCGATCGATCTCATGCTGACGGACGTGGTCATGCCCCTCATGAGTGGTCGCGAGCTGGCTTCGCACACCGCGGCGCTGCGACCGGAAATGCGCGTGCTCTACGTTTCCGGCTACATGGAAGAGGTGATGGCGCACCACGGGGTGCTCGAACCGGAGATCGCCTTCCTCGGCAAGCCCTTTGCCCCCGAGGAGCTGACGCGCAAGGTGCGTGAGGTTCTCGACGCGGCACCTCGCTTGGACCCGCGCTAGCGGGCCTCGGCCCCGGAGGCTTCGTGCCCATCCGCTTCGAGCTGCCCGAAGAGCACCCCGGCGTGGCGCTGGTGACGATTGACCGTCCGGAGCGCGCCAATGCGCTGGATCCTCTGACCCTCCACGCGCTCGCAAGCGCTTGGCGACGCATCGCGGCGTCGCCCGAGATACGGTGCGCCGTCTTGACCGGGGCCGGCAGCGTGTTCTGCGCAGGCATGGATATGCGCCTTACGATTCCCGCGGCCCAACGTCTCGCCCGCGGCGAGACTGTGACGCCGCAGGAGTTCGAGGGACTGCGCAGCGTGAGTACCGCTCTGCTCGCCGGCTTCGATCTCGCCACCCCGCTCGTCTGCGCGATCAACGGCCACGCCCGCGCCGGTGGCTTCGACCTCATGCTGGCCGCCGAACTCCGCGTCGGGGTGCCCGAGGCTACCTTCGCGCTCGAAGAGGTCGCCCTTGGCCTCTACCCGACGGGCAACGCCACGGTTCTGCTCCCGCGCCAGATCTCCTGGGTCCACGCCTTCGAACTCCTCCTCCTCGCCCAGCCGATCTCCGCCGAGCGTGCACTCGAGATCGGGCTCCTGAATCGCTTGGTTGCGCAGGCGGAGCTCCTTCCCACGGCCCTCCGCCTCGCCGACACGATCGCCGCCAATGCGCCTCTTGCCGTTCGCGCGACCCGGCAAGGGGTCCGCGAGCTCCTGGCACTCCCCCTCGAAGAGGCCTATCGCCGACAGGAAGAGCTCGGTCGGCCGCTGCGAGCGACGCGGGATGCCGCCGAGGCACAGCGCGCGTTCGTCGAGAAACGGCGGCCGAGCTGGCGAGGAGAGTAGGTAGCCGCGGGTGGCTCGCGCTCCGCGCGACCCCCTTAGTGCACGGTCTTCGGCAGCGCACCCTTCGCTTGGTCGCGAATGCGGGCGAGGTAGGTCGCAAGGAGTTGAAGGGCCTCCTCGAGCTTGTGCAGCTCTCCCACGAAGGCCCCCATGAGGCGCTGAATCTCATCGAGCTCGTTCGTACTCCGCGCGAGAGGCGGTAGAGCAGGAGGGGCGCCGCTTGCGACAAGCGCTGCGTCGCACACGGCCTGGCAGCCCGAGACGCCGAGCGCCATCACGAGTTGCTCGAGTCGTAGGGCGAGGGCAGCGGCGAGCTCAGGCGATACGCCGCGCTGCTCGAGCTCTCCGCGAATCCGATCACGAACCCCTGAGACCTCGCGAGTTGCCGTAGACGAAGGGGCAGCGGCTTCGTTTCCGTCGGGCTTGTGAGCCATGGGGGGGAGGCTCCTCCGGGAGTCGCTGAAGAGCGGAGCAAGATCAATGCCACGACTCAGAAGCCCGCAAGAACTTCGCGAGCCTCGCGCAGAGGCGGGAGATTTCCTGCCGCGTGCGGGGAAGCGGGAGGCACACGCCGCTCGCCGAAGGATGCCTCTGAGGCTCGATATGGGAACTGTGCTTCCCACCGCTTGGGGAGTGGGCAGGCAAGGCACGCCCTTCCAGCGTCCTACTCGCGCCAGGTCACGGGAACCCGGGCCGCGTCGGCTTCCGTCTCGAGCAGATCGAGCTGCCGCTCGAGCGCTGCCTTCTCGTCATCCAATCGCTGAAGCTCGCGGGAGTGGTTCGGGGGGACTGTTTCGCGCTTCGCTTCGATGGCTGCAATGCGCACATGTACGTTTTGGAACTCAGCGCGCCACTGCGCTTCGCTGCGGCCCCCTCGAATGGCGCCCGATTCGACGAGGTTGTTGGGCGTCAAGGTCACGATTCCCGCGGCCGCATCGATGTTGTAGGTGAAGTGGTTGAAGTAGGAGAGCCCAAGAAGACCGATTTCCATCCCCGCGCTCACGCTGGCCGGAACCTTTTCCACGCGGGCGCCGCCCAGGTCGACCGAATCGAGCATCACGACGGGCTGGTCCACATGTCCGTTCGCGGTCGCGAAGCGCATGATCCGTGTGTCCGGCCCAGCGCCGAGGCCGAGCTCGTCTGCCACCTGCTTGGGTATGAGAACGTCACTCGCGCCGGTGTCAATCAGAAAGGGCGCGGTCACCCGATCATTGAGCCGCACTTGCACGAGCATTCCCGTCCCCGCGCGCTGTACCGGGATGCGATAGGTCCGCCCCGGCGGAGCTTGAACGGCCCCGGGCGCCTGGGCGGCCGGAGGCGCTGCCGGTGTGTTGAAGGTCTGCACGCTGCCGCGGCCGGGCTCGCTTGGGTTGGCGGTCGCCGCAGGGCGGTATTCCGGCGGAACCTCGTCCAGGTGCTGTGCCACGTGAAGCTGCCCTTCCGAGTCCACCCAGCGGTAGATCTCCGCCGAGGCGCGAAGGGGCCCGAGGGAGGCCGCGCCAAGCGCGATCGCAAGGACGCCGCGCACGACGGAGTGAGCCGCGCGACGGGCCAGCGTCGAGGCGTGGAACATGGCTCTCCTCCCGGGGTTCCGGGAAGGAATCGGCTGGTCCGCCCGCGCTCTTGACGCCCGCGGGTCCAATCTGCGCCTGCGCTGCCGGCCGATGGACCCCCGACGGCTAGGCCGTGCCGCCGGGGGAGCTCGCCTCGGCCTCGCTCGGCGGCGCGCCTGCGGCATCGAAGAAGCGGCGCACGGTTTCGGCGTCGCGGGCCGAGAGGCCGGGCACCGCAGCCAGCGCCTCAACACTGGCCGCGCGTACCCCGCGTAGAGAGCCCAGATGCTTGAGCAGCGCCCGCCGTTTGGCAGGTCCGATCCCCGGGATTTCCTGCAGCACGGAGGTCAGGCCCACGCGGTTGCGCAGCGCACGCTGAAACTCGATCGCGAACCGGTGCGATTCGTCCCGCACGCGTTGAAGCAGGAGCAGTCCGCGCGAACTCGGGCTGAGAAGCACCGCCTCCTTGCGTCTCGGCACGAACACGCGTTCGGCCTTGAGTCCCCCGGAACGCCGCACCCGCGGCGAGGGGGATCCCTCGTCGCGTTCCTTCGCGAGGGCGATCGCCGGGGTCTCGAGTCCAGCGTCGCGCAGGGCGGCCACGACCACGCCGAGCTGCCCTTTTCCTCCATCGACCACGAGAAGGTCGGGAAGCGGGTCCTGGTCTACGCGCGCAAAGCGGCGTCGCAGCACTTCGCGCATGCAGTCGTAGTCGTCGCCGCCCGCCGCCTCGCGGATCCGATAGCGGCGATAGCCTGCCTTGAGCGGGCGGCCATCCTCGAAGACCACGCGACTCGCCACGGACAGGACACCCTGGAGCGTCGACACGTCGTAGCACTCGATCCGGCGCGGAAGCTGAGGAAGGGCCAGGCGTTCCCTCAGTTCTTCCGCGGCCGCTTCGACGCTCTCGCGGGCTTCGACCCGGCGAGCGAGCGCAAGCTCCGCATTCGCGCTTGCCATGGCGACAATCTCCCGCAGCGCTCCGCGGCGTGGCGTGCGCACACGCACCGTGCGCCCGGCGCGCTCGCTAAGCAGCGCCTCGAGGGCACCGTCATCGTCGACAGGGATGGGGGTCAACACCTCGCTCGGCACCGGGCGTTCTTCGCTGCCCCCGTAGTACTGACCCAGGAACGAGCTCATGACCCCGCTGTCGTCCAAACGGACGTCGGAGAGCCCGTGGTCGCTTGCGCCGACCACGCGACCGTCGCGCACGTAGAGAACTTCGACCTGGACTTCTCCCGCGCTGCGGGCGAGGCCGAAGACGTCGCGATTGATGCCTCGCGCGCCGACGATGCCCTGTCGCTCGACGGTCTGCTCGACGGCGCCAATCTGGTCGCGCACGCGTGCAGCCTCCTCGAATCGCTCCTCTCTCGCCGCCTCCTCCATGCGCTCGTGCAGGTGCCCGACGAGCTCCTCGGACCGCCCGCGCAAGAAGAGGGCCGTCCCCTTCACAAGCTCGGCGTAGGCCGATTCATCGATCCGTCCGCAGCACGGCGCGAGACAACGCCGCATCTCAAACTCGATGCAAGGCCGCCCCCGGCGTGCATAGTCTTTGAAGGTGGGGTCGCTGCACGAACGCAATGGGAAGATGCGACGGAGGTTGGACACCGCTTCGCGCAGCGCCTGGCTCGAGGTGTAGGGGCCGAAGTACTGGGCGCCGTCCTCGCGAAAGCGCCGTACGGGCTGCAGGCGCGGCCAAGCCTCGCGCGCGTCGAGGCGCAGCCCGAGGTATTGCTTGTCGTCGCGCAATCGCACATTGAAGGGCGGGCGATGCTGCTTGATGAGCTCGTTCTCGAGCAAGAGTGCGTCCTTGACCGAGGGGGTGACGAGCACATCCAGCCCGGCCACGCGCTCGAGGAGGTGAGGCACCTGGTGCCGACCGTCCCCGCCCGGGCCGAGATACGACCGCACGCGCGCTCTTAGGCTCTGGGCCTTGCCGACATAGAGCACCCGGCCATTCGAGTTCTTGAAGAGGTAGACCCCGGGGGTCGCCGGGAGCTCGTCGAGGCGCTCCGTCCAGCTCACTAGGAAGTCCGCAGGCGCAGCGCCTCGAGCTCACGGATGCGGTCGCGCAGCTCGGCTGCACGTTCGAATTCGAGGCTCTTCGCGGCCAGGGCCATCTCCCGCCGCAGCCCCGCGATCAGCGCCGGCAGCTCGTGCGAGGGCAGCATCTCCTCGGATGCTTCCTTTCGCGTGGGCACGGTCACGTAGTCCGCCTCCCAGATCGATTCGCGCAGGCTCGAGATCTTCTTCACCACGGAGCGCGGCGTGATGCCGTGCTCAAGGTTGTAGCGCTCCTGGATCTCCCGGCGTCGGTTCGTCTCGGCGATCGTCGCGCGAATCGAGTCGGTCTCCCGGTCGGCGTAGAGAACGACCGTTCCCTTCACGTTGCGTGCGGCGCGCCCGATGGTTTGGATGAGCGACCGGGTGGAGCGCAGAAACCCTTCCTTGTCCGCGTCCAGGATCGCCACAAGCGCCACCTCTGGGATGTCGAGCCCCTCCCGCAAGAGATTGATGCCGACGAGCACGTCAAACGCTCCCTCGCGCAGCTCGCGGATGATCTCCATGCGCTCGATGGTCTGGACGTCGCTGTGCAGGTAGCGCACGCGAATCCCATGCTCGGCGTAGTACTCGGTGAGCTCTTCCGCCATGCGCTTGGTGAGCGTGGTTACGAGCACGCGGTCCCCTTCTGCGACCCGCTCCCGAATTTCGCCCAGCAGGTCGTCCACCTGGCCCGCCGCCGGGCGGACCTCGATCTTCGGATCGATGAGACCCGTCGGTCGGATGATTTGTTCAACCACGACTCCCTTGGAACGCTCGAGCTCGAACTCCGCGGGCGTCGCCGAGACGTAGATCACCTGGCCCACCCGCTCCTCCCATTCGTCGAACCGCAGCGGACGGTTGTCCAGGGCCGACGGGAGGCGGAAGCCGAACTCGACCAGGGTCTCCTTGCGCGCGCGGTCGCCACGGTACATGCCGCCGATCTGTGGGACCGTCACGTGGCTCTCGTCCAAGACCAAGAGATAGTCGTCGGGGAAGTAGTCGTACAGCGTGTACGGGCGCTGGCCGGCGGCCCGGCCGTCGAGCCAGCGCGAATAGTTTTCAACCCCATGGCAAAAGCCCATCTGCTCGAGCATCTCCAGGTCGAAGAGCGTCCGCTGCTCGAGCCTTTGGGCCTCGAGGAGTTTCCCCTCCCGGCGAAAATGGGCGAGTCGCTCCTGCAGCTCACCCCGAATGCCTTCGACCGCTCGCCGAATCGTCTCATCGGTCGCGACGTAGTGGCTTGCGGGGTAGATCATCGCGCGCTTGGGCCGCGCGACGACCTTCCCGCGCAGGGGATCGATCTCCGAGATGAGCTCGATCTCGTCGCCGAAGAACTCGATGCGCAGGGCGCGCTCATTCTCGTACTGGGGAAACACCTCCACCACGTCTCCGCGTACGCGGAAGGTCCCTCGGTGGAAATCCAGATCGTTGCGCTCATACAGCATGTCCACGAGCCGCCGCAAAAGGTCGTCGCGCGAGAGCTTTTGTCCGGCTTCGAGGAATGCATGCATCGATCCATATGAGGTCGGGGCACCGAGGCCATAGATGCATGAGACGCTCGCCACGACCAGCACATCGCGCCGTGTCAGAAGGGAGTGCGTGGCGGAGTGCCGCAGCTTGTCGATCTCATCGTTGATCGATGAGTCTTTCTCGATATAGGTGTCCGAGGACGGGATGTAGGCCTCGGGCTGATAGTAGTCGTAGTAGGAGACGAAGTATTCAACGGCGTTCCCAGGCAAAAGGCCCTTGAACTCGGCGTAGAGCTGTGCCGCCAGGGTCTTGTTGGGTGCCATCACGAGGGTCGGACGGTCGAGGGCGGCCACGACGCAGGCAATGGTAAAGGACTTCCCGCTGCCGGTAACACCAAGAAGGGTCTGGTGCCGTTCGCCGCGGCGGACGCCCGCGACAAGCTCCGCGAGGGCCTGCGGCTGGTCCCCCATGGGCTTGTACTCCGAGACAAGTTCGAAGCTCTTGTTCAGCGCCTTCTCCAGCGGGGTCCCTCCGGTGTGTCTTCGATCAAGATGCCCTCCGCCTCGAGCTCCTTTCGAATGCGGTCGGCCGTTGCAAACTCCCGGGCCTCTCGTGCGGCCTCGCGCCGCGCAAGGAGCCCGTCGATGCGCGGGTCGCTCTCGCTGCGGCGCTCTTCGGTCGCCAGGCCGAGCCCGAGCCAAGCGTCAAACTCTAACAGCAAGGAGCGCTTGTCGGCGGGAGAGAGCTCGGGGCCGCGCGCGGCCTCCCAAGCCACGGCGAGGGCACGCGGAGCGTTCAAGTCGTCGCGTACGGCTTCGCGAAATCGCGCGCAGAGGGGGCGATCCGGTCTCGATTGGCCTCCCCTTCTTCGCTCCGCACCTCCGCCGCGTGAGCCAAGAGCCGCCGGTAGCCTGTCGCGGCGGCCTCCATGGCTTCGAGCGTAAAGCTTTGCTGCTGCCGGTAGTGGCCTTGCAGAAAGAAGTAGCGAAAGGCGAGCGGCTCGAAGCCGCGCTCGACGAGATCCTCGAGGAGCACCACGTTTCCCGTCGACTTGGCCATCTTCTCGCCGCCGAACTCGTAGAACTCGTTGTGCAGCCAGTATCGGACCCAGGGGTGCACGTCGAACGCACACTCGCTTTGGGCGATCTCGTTGGTGTGGTGCACGCGGATATGGTCTACCCCACCGGTGTGGATGTCGAAGGTGCGGCCAAGGTACTTGACACTCATGGCGGAGCACTCGAGGTGCCATCCCGGAAAGCCACGCCCCCAGGGCGAATCCCACTCCTGCTGCCGTCGCACACCCGCAGCCGGAAACTTCCAGAGCGCAAAATCCGCGGGGTGGCGTTTCTCGGGCACGTCTGCGATCCGCGCCCCCGCCTCCTGGCCCTCAAGGTCCAGCCGAGCGAACTCCGCATACCGCGGAAACTTCGTCGTGTCGAAGTACAAACCGTCCGCGATGCGGTAGGTGTAGCCCTTTCTCTCGAGGGTTTGTGCCAGTGCGATTTGCTCGGGGATGTGCTCCGTGGCCTTCGGCAAGACTTCGGGGGGAAGGCAGTTGAGTCGCTCTCGGTCGCGCAGCCACTGTTCGGTGTAGAAGGCCGCGATTTCTGAGGCTTTGCGCCCTGTCTTCGCAGCCGCTCGCTCCAGCTTGTCTTCGCCCGTATCCGCATCGCTCGAGAGGTGTCCCACGTCCGTAATGTTGATCACGTGGGTGACCCGCAGGCCCTCGGCCAGGAGCGCGCGGCGCAGAAGATCGGCCACGAGATAGGCTCGCAGGTTCCCTAAGTGCTGCGCTGCGTACACCGTGGGACCGCAGGAGTAGACGCGGGCGTGACCCGCTTCGCTGGGTTCGAACCGCTCCTTTTGCCTCGTGCGCGTGTTGTAGAGCGTGAGAGCGCTCATCGCGAGGCGGGCCGCTCCACGGGGAGAAGCAACACGACGGCGCTCGCAGCGATCCCTTCGCCGCGCCCGATGGCGCCAAGACCGTCGCTGCTCGTGATTTTGACATTGACCGCCTCTCGGGGGGCGCCGAGGAGCTTCGCGATCCCCTCTTCCATGGCCTCGACGAACGGAGCCAGCCTCGGTACCTGCGCCACGACGGTGGCATCGAGGTTCACAAGCTCAAGGCTGCGCTCTCTCACCATCGACACCACCTGGGAAAGAAGCTCTCCGCTCGCGACTCCGCGCAGTCGTGCGTCCGAGGAGGGAAACTGCCGGCCCAGATCGCCCGCACCAAGAGCACCGAGCAGGGCGCTTGAGATGGCGTGGAGCAGCACATCCCCGTCGGAGTGACCCTCGAGGCCACGCTCGCAAGGGACCCGCACGCCGCCAAGAAAGAGGGGTCGACCGGGAACGAGCCGGTGTGCGTCCCAGCCGTGGCCGATCCGAGGACCGCGGCTCATGCCCCGCCCCTTTGGACCCGCGCCGCGAGCAGCGCTTCGGCCAAGACGAGGTCCTCAGGGCGTGTGATCTTCAGGTTCCCGGAGTCCCCTTCCACCACCTTGACGGCGACACCGAGGCGCTCCACGAGCTGGGTGTCATCGGTGCCGAGCACTCCCGCGTGTTCTGCCTTGGCCAGGGCCTCCCGCAAGATCTCGACGCGAAAGACCTGGGGGGTCTGGGCCACCCAGCACTCTTTTCGGGCCGGCGTCTCGACCACGAGCCCATCCCGGACGCGTTTTATTGTATCGGTGGCGGGCACCGCGAGCAGGGCTGCGCCGTGGAGACGGGCTGCGGCCACGACGCGGGAGACGTCGTCCCGCCGCACCAGGGGACGAGCCGCATCGTGGACCGCCACGAGCGTGATCTCGGGACCGAGCGAGGCGAGCCCTGCTCGCACTGAATCCTGTCGCTCGAGCCCTCCTGCCACGGGGAGAGCGAGCTTCGGGATCTCCTGCCACTCGGCCGCCAGGGCCGCGAAGCGCTCCAATTCGCTTGCGGCGACCACGGGAACCACGAGGTCGATCTCGGGCGATCCGGCCAGCGCCTCGAGCGCGTGGCTGAGCAGAGAGCGCCCCGCGAGGCGCACAAACGCCTTCGGGGTCCCCGAGCGCAGGCGATCCCCGCGCCCGGCCGCGAGCACGAGGGCCGCAGTCGCCATGGATCGGCACGATAGCCAAGGGCAAAGGCCCGGGCGCGCGGGGCCAGGCCCGGGCGGGCGAGCTTCGTGCTGCTACCGTGCGCGCGGGGGGGCGAACCATGCGCTGGGTCGCGTCGGTGTCATTTGTGCTCGTGACGTTCCTCTGCAGCGTCACCGGAGCTGTGGACCAGACCGGAGCGGGGCTCCCGATCAGCATGAACCCGACCGCTCCGGGTGCCGAAGTCGACATCGCGAAGCAGGTCGAGCCCGAGACGCCGCGGATTCTGCTCACACTGCGCGAGGCGGTCGAAAAGGGATTGCAGAACGGCTTAGCCCTCGAGGTTCAGCGCTACGGGCCCTACATCGCCAACGAAGCGCTTGAATCGGCGTGGGGGGCCTACGATCCCGAGCTTTACTCCGACTACCTTTACTCGAGCATCGACACTCCCGTGGCGAGCCTGCTTACGTTCCCGAACTCGAGCATCCTCGAGCGCGATTTCAGGGGCGAGGCGGGGCTGCGCGGAATCCTCCCCTTCACGGGCACGAGCTACGGAATCACCTATGGGGGGAGCCGGGTGCAAACCACAGACCCCCTCTCCCTCTTGTCGCCTGAGATCCGCACCTCCCTCATGTTCACGGTGTCACAGCCCTTGCTGCGCAACCTGATCTGGAACCAGCCCTGGACGCTGGTCAAGACCTCCCAGGTCGGAAGCCGTGCCGCGTGGGACGAGTTCCGACGCCAGCTCATGGACACCGTCCAAGCCATCGAAAACGCCTACTGGTTCCTGGTCGCGAGCGAAGAGCAGCTCCGCGTCGCGAACAAGAGCCTCGATAGCGCGAAGGCCCTCCTCAATCAGACCAAGACCCAGTACGACGTGGGGGTGGTCTCGAAGGTCGACGTGACCGAGGCGGAGGCGGGCGTCGCCTCCCGCGAAGTCAACGTGATCCGGGCAAAAAACGCCTACCTCGCCACGCAGGACCAGCTGATCGATCTCGTGTACGGGGCGGGTCTGCGCCCGAAGCTCGAGTTCATGGTGGCTCCGACGGACCACCCGCCGGGGGAGTTGAAATACGAGATCAACCTCGACTTGGCGGTGGAAAAGGCCTTCCGCGAGCGCCCTGAGCTCGCGATCGCCCACGACGAGGTGCAGCGCCAACACTATCTTGTGCAGTATGCCAAGAGCCAGCGCTGGCCGCAGCTCGACGTCGTCGGCCAGTACGGCTACCAGGGTCTCACGGGCCAACCGAGCAAAGACTGCGTCATTCCGAACTTCAGCGGGACGTTTGTGCCTGGGCAAACCGGGACCGCCTGCACGGACTTTGTCCCGCTCCTCCCGCCGGGCTCCGTCCCCAACAGCGCAAACATCATGGACGCCAATCAGGACTTCTTCGCTGGGCGCACGGGTCTCAACTGGTCGGTCAAGGGGATCCTCTCCATCCCGATCGGGAACAACACCGCCTACCACAACCTCGAGCGGACCCAGCTCGAGTTTCGCCGCGCCAACGCACAGACCAAACGCACCGAGCAGGAGATCATTCTCGACGTCCGCAATGCGGTGCGGAACCTCGAGTCCGCCTACGATGGCATCGAGGCATCGGAGCGCGCGCGGATCGCCGCCGATGAGCAGCTGCGCGCCGAACGCATCCGACTCGAGCACGGGGAATCGACGCCCTTCAATGTGCTCTTGCGCGAGGAGCAGCTCGTCTCCGCTGAGAGCGAGAAGATCGAAGCGCTGCGCATCTACCAGAACTCGGCTACTGCTCTCGACCGCGCCCAGGGTACGATCCTGCAGAGCCACAGCATCGTGATCGAGGATGTGAGTACGCTACGCTAAAGAAGCGCCACTCGAGATCCGTGGAGGGCAGCGTGAGCTTGTTCGGAGGACGTAAGAAAGAGGACGTCTCCGAGGGTCCCAGCGAGCCGACGACGGCCGGTGCGAGCGGGCTTTTGCCCGCCCCTGCACCGGCGGCGGCGCCCGTCTGGAGTCCATCGGAGGAACGTGGAGTAAAGCCGGGACCGGCGCGCGCCGCCGGGGGGGAGGTCATGGCGAATATCGGAAAGTCGATCGTGATTAAGGGCGACCTGACCGGAGAGGAGGACCTCGTCATCGAGGGCAAGGTCGAAGGGAAGATCCATCTTCCCAACCACCGCCTCACCATCGGCCAGGGCGGAAACGTGCAGGCCGAAGTCCACGCGAAGTCGGTGGTGGTCATCGGCCGTGTGGCCGGGAATGTGAGTGCCGGCGAGCGGCTCGAGGTTCAAGCGAGCGGAATCGTCGATGGGGACGTCCGCGCCCCGCGTCTCTCCGTGCAGGAAGGAGCCGTCCTAAACGGCTCGATCTCGATGTCCGCGGCGAAAGAGCAGGCGAAGGAGCACGCCAAGGAGCACGCGAAGGAGCCGGCCCCGCGCCCGCTCCCGCTGCCCCAAGCCGCAGCCGCGGCGGGCGGCGAAGCGAGGCGCTTGGTCTAGCGAGGGAGGATCGAGAGAAGCGAACGGGCCCGAGAAGTCGAGGCCCGTCCTTCTACTCCCCTGCGCGCTCGGGATCGCCTAGGCCCTGGCGGCCTTCGGTCCACCTTTGGCTCCGCTCTTCGGGGCGGCGGCTGTCTTTTTGCCTTTCTCCTTCGCGAAGCGTTCTTCGAGCACGAGCAGCGTCGGCGCGGCGATGTAGATCGAAGAGTAGGTACCCACGAAGATCCCGATCACCATGGCCATGGCGAAGGGCCGGATCACCTCGCCCCCGAGGAAGAGCAGCGCCAGCACGGCGAGCATGGTCGCTCCGGAGGTGAGGAGGGTGCGCGAGAGCGTCTGGTTCACGGAGAGATTGAGCAGCGCCGCCAGGTCGTGCTTGGTGTGCACCGCCATGTTCTCGCGGATTCTGTCGTAGACAATGATCGTGTCGTTCAGGCTGTACCCCAGGATTGCAAGCAAGGCCGCGAGCACGGTGAGATCGAACTCACGGCCGAGCAAGACGAATACCCCTGCCGTGATCACGATGTCATGGAACAGGGCGATCACTGCCCCAGGTGCGAAGCGCGTAGAGAAACGGAAGGCGATATAGATCAAGATGAAGATGCACGAGACGCCCACGGCGAGGAGCCCGTCGCGGCGCAGTTCCTTGCCCACCCGCGGACCCACGAAATCCACCCGCTGAATCTCGGCCGGCCCGATCTGCTGCGTTAAGGCGTCTCGGATCGCGTCTACGAGCTCGCCCTTTTCCCCGGTCGTCTCGCTTTGGAAGCGCACCAAGAAGTCTTGGTTCTCGCCTTCGCTAAAGCGGACCACGGCGGGATCCTTGGCGCCGGCGCTACTCACGGCGGCGCGGATCATCCCCTCGTCGGCCTTCAGCCCGGCGGGGAAGCGCACCAGCATTTCCACGCCGCCCGCGAAGTCGAGGCCGAGCTTCACGCCCCGTACTTGGGGCAGCGCAGCCACGAGGGAAATCAGGATGATCGCGCTCGAGATGACGACGCAGATCTTCCACTTCCCGATGAAGTCGATGTTCGTGCCCGGGGGCACGACCTCCATGAACTTCACACAACCCTCCTAAATCGAGAGCTCGGCGACACGCCGGTCGCCGGGCCAAATGTCGTAGAGCAGTCGGGTAATCACGATCGCGGCGAACACGCTCGTCAAGATGCCAATGCACAGGGTGACGGCGAAGCCCTTGATCGGACCGGTGCCGTACTGGAAGAGCACGACGGCCGAGATGAGGGTGGTGATGTTCGCGTCGAGGATCGTCCAGCGAGCCTTGTTGAAGCCCGTCGCCACGGCTGCGCGCGGCGTACGCCCGCTCCGTAGCTCTTCACGGATCCGCTCGAAGATGATCACGTTGGCGTCGATTGCCATACCGACGGTGAGCACCAAGCCGGCGATGCCGGGGAGCGTGAGTGTCGCACCCGCCATCGACATGATGCCGAGCAGCAGGAAGAGATTCGCGCCGAGCGCGACGCTCGCGTAGACGCCGGAGAGGCGATAGTAGATGGTCGCGAAGACGACGACGGCGAGCACCGCCACGATCGACGCGCGAAGGCCGCTGCGGATCGAGTCGGCCCCGAGCTCGGGACCGACCGTGCGCTCCTCCTCGATCGCGACGGGGATGGCGAGCGAGCCCGAGCGCAGCACGACCGCGAGATCCGCGGCCTGCTGGGAAGTGAAGCGACCCTCGATCTGGCCTTGGCCGCCGATCCTCTCCTTGATGTTCGGGGCGCTGTAGACCTGATTGTCGAGCACGATGGCGAGGGGCCGGTTCACGTTCTTTTCCGTCAGCTCAGAGAAGATCTTCGCGCCCTCGGAGTTGAAGCTGAAGCTCACGATCCAGCGGTTGGTGCGGTCCGTCGACACCCGGGCGTCCGACAAATAGTCGCCGGTCAAATCGGCCGTCTTCTTGACCAGGAAGGCCCCCACGATCCGGTTCGACTGCTTCTCTCGCTCGAAGATGATCACGGTGCCCTCGGGAAGGCCGTCTTTGTACTTGGCCCGGAGCAGGTCCTCTGTCGGGGCCTGGTCTTGCACGATCTTGAACTCCAGGAAGCCCGTCACCCGGAGCATCTCCCGCGCACGGGCCCGGTCCATCTGTCCGCCTGGGATCTGGACCAGGATTCGGTCCTCCCCCTGACGCGTGACCACCGAGTCCTGGATCCCCTGGATCGGATCCTCGATGCGCCGGCGCAGCACCTCGAGCACCTGCGCCATGCCCTTCTCCCGCACGTCCTTCATCCACTGGGCGGTGAGCTCAAGCTCAAGCTTCGTGCCCTCCGCTTTGGACACGCGGAGCACGCGCGTGTCTTCGGCGAGCGTGCGAGCCTTGTCGGCGTCTTGCGTCGTCGCGAGTTCGAGCACGATGTGCTGCCCGTCGATCGCGAGGTGGCTCGGGGTAATCTTTTCCTCGGTGAGTTGGTCCGCGAGATGTCCGCGCAGGTGGTCGAGCTCGTGCTCGATGGCCACATCGAGCTTTGCGCCGAGCACCCAGTGAATCCCGCCCTGGAGGTCGAGTCCGAGACGGATGCCCTGGTTCGGGAGCCACCAGTGGTTGTGCCGCGTTTCCGCGGGCACGAAGTTCGCGATCGTGAGGTAGGTCATGAGCGCCACGAGCGCACCCGTCGCCCCAAGGCGCCAGCGCAGGCTCTGGCTCATTTCTCCTCCCCTTCCTTCGCCTTCTTCACGCGGCGCTCGATCCTCGCGCGATCCACCTTCACGCGGATGGCTTCCCCTTTCGCGATGGCGATCTCAAGCGTGAGAACCTCTTCGCTCGCGCCTGTGACCCTGCCATAGATTCCCCCCGAGGTGACGACCTCGTCGCCCTTGGCGATCGACTTGAGCAGGTCTTCGTGCTCCTTCTGGCGCTTCTGCTGCGGGCGGATCAGGAGGAAGTAGAAGATCAGAAAGATCGCGGCCATGGGAACCAACATCGAAAGACCGCCCACACCGAAGGGGCCTTGCGGTGCGCCTGCGGCTTGGAGGAGCACGACGAGCGGGAACAGAAGCTTCATGCCCCACCTTCCCTCACGCGACGAAGCGTGGTGCCTGGATAGAAGTGCTGCAGGATCTCGCGATAGCCTGCCCCGCGCTCGGCCATCGCTCGGGCACCCCACTGGCTCATGCCCACACCATTGCCACGGCCGGAGCCCACGAAGACGAAATCCTGCAAGCGCTCGTCGCGCCCTGGATGAACCTCGAAGAGCGTGCTCTTTAGCACATCCTCGCCGAGCGCTGCGCGGAGGGATCCCGCGGCGACGACGCTTTCACCGCCCGTGCCCACGATCCGCACGCTTCGAACCCGGCCCCCCGCGCTGCGTTCTTCGATCCGCACTTCCCGTACGGCACCCACGGGGTGACCGAGCTCCGTCGCCACCCGCGTGAGCGTCTCGCGCGACACCACGGCGCGCCAATAGGTATCGGGCGAGGCCTCCTCGCCCTCGACGCTGACAGGTCGTAGATAGGGAAGCGAGCGCGTCCAGACCTCCTCCGCGCCTTGCGTCTCCCCACCCGCCGCCGAGTGGTAGACGGCGAGGATGGGCTCGCCCCCAAACGCCAGGTATTCGCCCCGCGTATCGTCCGTGGCCCGCACGACGACTTCGCTCTCCGCATCCATGCCGCCGTAGACCTGGCTCTCGGTGGTCGCCTTCACATCGTAGGCCTGCCCGTGGCGGCGCGCGTGCTCGTAGAGCACGTAGGTGCGAGCGACCACGGCCTGGGCGCGCAAGACCTCCGAACCCCAGCCGGGATAGGTCTCCCGCGCGAGAGTGCCTGACACATAGGCCTCGAGGGGAACCTCATTCACCAGGGCCAGTCCGCTCTCCGTCCGCAGAACGTCCAGGGCTCCCCGGACGCGCAAACCGTTCGCGACCAGCGCCGAGCCCTCCACATGCACGCGTTCGCCTCGCTCCACTCCGTCGACCCGGACGCCGCGGGGATCCGCGCCTACGGTGATGTCACCCGCCGTGGTACCCCGCACTCGAAACGGCCCTGGGCCGGAAGCCAAGAGAACCCGGACGACGGGGGCGTCGCCTGCAACGTCCGCCTCGGGCGCCCGGGGCTCCGGTCGTCCCGAAGCGCACGCACCCGCGAGCAGCAAGAGCACGCCCACCTTCGTCCGCTGCGCGAGCACGCAACCCCCCTGCGCGGGGGGAACCGCGTCGGGGTATCGCAAAAACCCCTGGCACGGTCAAGGAATCGAGCGATTAGGTCCCGGCCGAGTAGTCGGAGGAGTAGTTCCGTTGCTCTTCCGAGAGCGTGTCGATCGAGATTCCCATGGTTTCGAGCTTGACCTGGGCGATTTCCTGATCCTGCGTCACGGGAATGTCATGCACGCCCACGGCAAGGGACTTGCCTTCCTGCGCGAGCCGCACCATCGAGAGGAACTGATTGGCGAAGCTCATGTCCATCACCTCGCTCGGGTGGCCCTCGGCGGCGGCGAGGTTCACGAGACGGCCCTGGGCGAGCACATAGATGCGGCGCCCGTCCTGTAGGGTGTATTCCTCGCAGTTCGGCCGCATCTCCCGCATCTGGCCGATCTCACCCACGACCCGGGTGCGCGCCCGAAGGTCCACGAGATTCACTTCGCAATCGTAGTGGCCGGTATTGCAGACAATCGCACCATCGCGCATCTGGTCGAAGTGACGCCCGACGATCACGTCCTTCATGCCCGTGGCGGTGATGAAGATCTCTCCGATTTTCGCGGCCTCATCCATCGGCAACACCCCAAAGCCCTCGAGCCGCGCCTTGAGGGCCGCCGTGGGCTTCACCTCGGTGATGATGACGTTTGCGCCCATGCCCCGGGCGCGCATGGCGCAGCCTCGTCCGCAGTGCCCATAGCCCGCGACCACGAAGTTCTTGCCCGCGAGCAGCACCGAAGTGGCGCGAAGGATGCCATCGATCGAGGACTGGCCCGTGCCGTAGACATTGTCGAAGTCCCACTTGGTCTCCGCATCGTTCACGGCAATCACGGGGTAGAGGAGTTTGCCTGCCGCGGCCATCGCGCGGAGCCGGTGGACCCCGGTCGTCGTCTCTTCGGTCCCTCCCACGATCTGACGAGCGAGCTCTTGGTGTTTGCTGTGCACCGTGAAGATCAAGTCCGCGCCGTCATCGAGAGTGAGGGTTGGGCGCATGGCCACTGTGCGCTCGATGCACCAGTAGAACTCTTCGGTGGTGAGGCCGTGCCAGGCGAAGATGGAGAGACCCTCGGCCGCGAGGGCTGCCGCGACGTCGTCCTGGGTAGAGAGCGGATTGCAGCCCGACCACGCGACCTCTGCACCCGCCGCGACCAGGGCGCGCACCAGAACGGCCGTTTCCTTCGTCACATGGAGGCAGCCTGCGACCCTCTGGCCCCGCAGAGGCTTGGTTTTCTCGAAGCGCGTCCGCAGGGCGCGCAGGACGGGCATGCGCGATTCCGCCCACTCGATCTTGCGCTGCCCTGCCGGAGCGAGAGCGAGGTCCGCGACCGCCTGCCGGTCGTTCTTGTGCATGGGGTCCTCCCAATCGAGAAGGGGGGTTAAATCAGGTTATGAGGATGCGGGAATGTATAAGGGCTCTGCCCCGCCGTCAAGGCGGACTCGGGTAGTGGCAGGGCCCTAGCGCGAAGCGTCGCGGCGCAGGGCTTCCGCGCGATCGGTCCCCTCCCAGGGGAACCCCTGATCCTCGCGCCCGAAGTGGCCGTGGTAGGAGGTCGCGCGGTAGATCGGGCGCCGCAGATCCAGGGTCTCGATAATGCCCCGGGGCGTCAAATCGAAGTGCTTGCGCACAAGCCGCACCAGGACCTCCTCCTCCTTCGCTCCCGTCCCGAAATGATCGACTCGGATCGAGACCGGCTCCGCCACGCCGATGGCATAGGCAATCTGGACTTCGCAGCGGCGGGCCAGGCCCGCGGCCACCAGGTTCTTCGCGACCCAGCGCGCCGCGTAGGCTCCGCTGCGATCCACCTTCGACGGGTCCTTGCCGGAAAACGCCCCGCCGCCATGGCGACCCATGCCCCCATAGGTATCGACGATGATCTTGCGACCGGTGAGTCCCGCGTCCCCCATCGGGCCTCCGACCACGAAGCGGCCCGTCGGATTCACGTGATAGACCGTGTCCTCCCGGAGCAGCTCTCCGGGAAGCGCCGGCCGAATGAGCTTGGCGATCACATCCTTGCGGATCTGGTCGTAGGAGACGTCGGGGGCGTGCTGCGTCGAGAGCACGACCGCGGCGATCCGCGCCGGGCGGTCGCCCGCGTACTCGACGGTCACTTGCGATTTGGCATCCGGGCGCAGATAGCCGATCTCTCCGGACTCAAAAAGAACCCGGTGTCGCTCGATCAGGCGGTGCGCGAGGCGAATCGGCGCCGGCATCAACTCCGGCGTCTCGTCGCACGCGAAGCCAAACATCATCCCCTGATCCCCGGCGCCCTGCTCCTTGTGCAGACCCTCCCCTTCTGTCACGCCGAGGGAGATGTCCGGGGACTGACGGCCCAGCGCGACCATGATGCCGCAGGTGCTCGCGTCGAAGCCCATCTCCGAGTCTGTGTAACCGATGTCGTGCACGACCTGGCGTACGACGGGCGTGATCTCGACTCGCGCCTGCGTGGTGACCTCGCCCGCCACCACCACGAGGCCGGTGGTGGTGAGCGACTCGCACGCCACCCGCGAGCCGGAGTCTTGGGCGAGCATGGCATCGAGCACAGCATCCG
>Ga0074046_10000352_pt1 | contig 41256 bp, 32 predicted proteins | sample BogForMeECP23OM3_FD_94441 | JGI IMG/M metagenome (GOLD analysis project Ga0074046, IMG submission 94441) | Bog forest soil microbial communities from Calvert Island, British Columbia, Canada - Bog Forest MetaG ECP23OM3 | ecosystem: Environmental > Terrestrial > Soil > Wetlands ... | reverse complement strand
AGCGCGCTGATCTTCATGGGGAAAGTGTTGCTGGGATTGAAAACATTAATCGCTCCCAGCAAATACATGAAGGCGCCGAAGCCCATGTTGGCAAACAGAATCTTGGCGGCTTTGGCTCCCTGCTGCCCGGCTTTGTGAATCTCAGAAGCCGCCACGGATTCCGGAAACGGCAGGTCTGGATCCTCCACCATCACGCGGCGCAGGAGGGTCACGAATAAGATACCCAGTGTGCCACCGATCAACATCAGAGCTACGGACTTCCAATACTCGTCCTGGGTAAGTCCCGGCCATATGCCGGCCATCACAAAGGCGGGGATGGTGAATATGGCTCCCGCGGCTACCGACTCGCCGATGGAGCCTACGGTTCGCGCGATGTTTTCTTCCAGCAGCGAGCCCTTCATCAACCGCAGCAGTGCCATCGAGATCACGGCCGCCGGATAGGTCGCGGCAATCGTCATCCCCGCTTTGAGACCGAGGTACGCATTGGCAGAGCCCAACAGGGCGGTTAGGAACAATCCGATCAACACCGCCCGGAAAGTAAACTCCTTCATTTCCATGGTTTCCGGAACGTAGGGCCGATGCTTGCGGGGAGCTTGAGTATTTGCCACAACGGGAGTGCTCATGGGGACCTCGGAACCTCGGACTGTCAGAAATTTAATTGCCGGTTCACATTAGCAGCGACGGCGCACCTTATCATGCCGAATGGCTGATTTACAAGTCCAGCTGTCCTTTTGGGGTAGCGCCGGCTTGTTTTTTCCCGCAACCTTTATCAGCAACGTTGCACCGAAAACGGAGTTAGAATACTTCAATCCCTGAGGTACTCCATGACTCCCCTTGCCAAGTCATCTTGGAGCCGGTTCTTGGAGGAATTCCACTGCCGGGGATGCGGTGGGGAGGAAGCATATCGCTCCCGCCCCCGGAATTTCTTTGAAAAACATGTGCTACCGTTTTTGTTGCTGCGAGCGGTCCGCTGTGAACGTTGCTATCACCGGAGCTACATCCTGCGCACGATTCCAGCGCTCGAACGCGATCAGAGCGATCGCCAACAGCCACAGAGTCAACCACCGCCTGGTTCGACGTCCGGTAGTCGCGTTGCATAGGGCGTGTACGCCAGCTTATACTGACCGAGTGTAGCCCGGCGGAGCATGATTGGATTGCCGGGTGCGGAGGCCGTCTTCAGCAGTAGCAGTACTGGGTTTCGAATACGGGCTGCCCAGGGCCAAGCGGCGGAGCATGGGTTGCCGAAGCATGATTTGCCGGAGCATGGCTTAGGCAATCATGGCTCGGCGGATCATGGGCTCGCTGCCTTGGCCGAGCGCGCGGCTGCGACATTATTCTTCACACTTTTTCCTGCCGATTGCCGTATCTGTGGTTCCCCGCTGCTTAGAGTTTCCCGACTTCCGGTTTGTAAGACCTGCTTGCTTGCGCTCGGACCGCTGCAGGGATCGTACTGCTCGGTTTGCGGCGAAGGGTTGCGCTCGCCGGGCGGGATTCATCGATTGGAAACAGATGGATTCGAGACGGATCGATCAGAGACGCACCGATTCGAGGCGGTTGGCGGCGAGACGCGGTGCCTGCTTTGTCAGCGCGCTGATCCTCCTTTTGAGCGGGCCGTTGCCTATGGCAGCTATGACGGCGAATTGCGCGACTTGATCCACTTGCTCAAGTTCCAGCAGGTTCGTCCGGCGGCGGCGGTTTTGGGGCGAGTACTGGCGGGGACGATTGCCAACCTGGCACGGGTGATGCCGGTGGGGATGATCGCGGTGGTCCCAGTTCCTCTGCATACACGCAAGCAGGCGCAGCGCGGGTTCAACCAGGCGGAGGTGATCGCACGCGGCGCTCTGAAGGAGCTGTCGCTTCCGAAAAGATTCGATTTGTGCGCGGGAATCCTGGTGCGTCAGCGCGAGACTGGAAGCCAGATTGGCCTGACTCGTCATCAACGGCGCGAGAATTTGCGAGGCGCGTTTGTGGTGAGCGATCGGACGCGAATATTAAATCGCGACGTCTTGCTGGTTGATGATGTCTTCACCACGGGTACGACGGCGTCGGAGTGCACGCGAGTTCTTCTTCGCGCGGGAGCGGCGCGGGTGTGGGTAGCAACGGTGGCTCGGACATTGAAACTGAAGATTTTCGATGGCATTTCGTTGGCAGGAGAGTTCTCAGTTCCCGGTTCTCAGTTCTCAGTGAACCCGCCCAGCTGTACTGAGAACCGAGAACTGAGAACTGGGAACTGACTTTATGTCGTTGCGATTACACAATTTCGCTGGCAGCATGCGGTCGCATCTTCCGCTCGCGATGCTCGCCTCCGGCATGCATTCGGGAGGCGATGGCCACGCGCTGCATCAGCCCGTGCTGGTGCTGAATGCCTCCTACGAGCCGATCAATGTTTGTGCCGCGCGCCGCGCGATCGTGCTCGTGCTGAAGGGCGTTGCCATGACCGAAGAAGAAAACGGACACTTCCTGCACGCTGCCCGGGTTGCCATCCGCGTGCCTTCGGTGATCCGTCTGCTGGAGTATCGCCGGATTCCGCATCAGTCACGGGCGCTGTCGCGAAAGAATATTCTGCTTCGCGACCGCAACACCTGCCAGTATTGCAGCACCACGCTTCCCTCGGGCGAACTCACGCTCGACCATGTGATTCCCCGCTCCCGCGGAGGCCTCTCCACCTGGGAGAACCTCGTCGCCTGCTGTCATCCCTGCAACCGCCGCAAAGGCAACCAGCTTCCGCACGAAGCCAACATGAGGCCGATGCGCGAACCGCGGTCCTTCAATCTCCACACCAGTCGCCACATCATGCGGTTGATGGGGCACTCGGATGATAAGTGGAGAAAGTATCTGTTTTATTAGCTCTCAGCTCTCAGTAAACAAAGCGGTCTTACTGACAGCTGAGAGCTGACAGCTGAGAGCTGACAGCTTCTATTGCGGCTTTGGCGGCTCGGCCGGCTTTTGATCCTCTGGCTTCGGCTCCGCCTTCTGAACTTCCTGTCCTTCGTAGGTGATCCTCGATTTTGATCCGAAGCGGCGGTAGTTCGTGTACTTGATGATCTCGCGGATTCTTACGCCGCCCATCGCGAACTGAAGCGTGTCCTCGGCGCGGGTATAGGTGGGGAACCAGTACTGGCCGTCGATCTGCTCGCGCCAGGTGGTGAACTTCGGGAACAGGTTCTCGTTGCCTTTCTTTCCCGGATGAAGATCGGGCACGGTCTTGCCATAGGTTTCAACGATCTGAAAGTCGTGATCGTCTACCCAGATGCGCCCCTGGAAATAGCGCTTCTTCTTCTCGATCTGCTTGGGGTTAATGTCGAATACATAGGTATTCAGTTCGTCCTGCTTTTGCTGGCCGACGTACATAATGTCATACTCGCCGATTTCATCCGAGGTCAGCACGAAGGGGAGCCGGTTCTCGATGTCGTCGAAGTCTTCCTCGGTCATCTGGATGCGTTGCAGCGTCGGCTGCGGCGCAAAGACCACGTTTTTGATCTTTTTTCCCTTGTCGTCGAAGGTCACGTCGAACACTTGCTGGTACATGCCGTCCGGGGTGTCGCCGTCGAGCGTCATGACCTTGACGTCTTGCCGGTAGGTGTACTGATCGCGTGCCTCCCTGAACTCTTTTTCCTTGGCGGCGAAGCGCTTGATGATTTCCTCGACCGTGGTCCCCTTTGGCCCAGATTTGTCGAGAGGGCCTTGCTGTGCACGCGCCACCGGGGGCACAACAAAAAGCCAGACACCAAACAGCGTGGCGAGAGAAAGCAGAGATAATACCGGGAACGCAGGTCGGAAGCGGAATCTCATAAACCCTATTCTAACGAAAGGGGACCCGGAAAGTTAACAGCAGCTTCCACCCCCAGAGCCGCCGTGCAAACGGCTCGTCGCAGGGGGCGGAAGACTGCAGTTCTGCCTTCTTGTTTCGATGCGGACGGTGCCGAAAAGTTCGCAGGATTTACTTTTCTTTACTATTCCTTCTGGAGTGACGGGCGTCCCCACGAGCCTGCCCTGAGCGAAGTCGAAGGGTCCACCTCGGAAGCCGCGAGCTTGCACTCTAGCGCGAATTCTTCATGGCCATGCCTATGCCCCACTCCACCAGTCCTGGAAATAACTGGTACAGCTTGATGACAGGAATCATGGTCCAGGGCACGACGACCTCGCGCTTTTTGTTGCGATATCCGCGATAAGCCGCCTGCGCTACCCGCTCCGCCGAGATGCCGCGCACGGATTGCGGCCGCACAGCGCCCTGCCGGTTGGCGACCAGGTGCTCGCCGAAACCGGTGCTGACGTAGCCAGGACAGACGGTCAGCACGTTGATGTTGTCACGTTTCAGTTCTTGCCGGGCTCCTTTCCCGAGAGCATTCACGGCGAACTTGCTGGCACAATACAAAGTCATAAACGGTACGGGGATGTGTCCGGCAACGCTCGAAATGTTGATGATGGCGCCGCCGCCTGCTTCGCGCATGGCGGGTACCACCGCCTGCATGCAGGAGATCGCGCCGAAGAAGTTGGTTTCAAACAATTCTCGCACTGCGGATGCTTCCATATCGGCAACCGAGTCACGAATGCCCACGCCCGCGTTATTGACCCACACGTCCACGTGATCGAAGTCGCGCCGCGTCAGTGCAAGCGCGCGGTCGATACTTTCGCGATCGCGGACATCGCAAGCCAGGGCGCGTGTGCGGCCGGTGTGGCCGACACGCTGGCGGGCGGCCTCGGCGCGACTGGCATCGCGCGACAGCAGCACGACGCTGGCTCCCTTATCGGCGAAAACTTTGGCGAGCGCCTCTCCAATTCCCATGGAAGCGCCGGTCACGACCACGACTTTTCCGTCCATGTCTTTCCCTGGTATGTCCATGGCGACTCTTGTATCGCGGGTTGGGCGGCAAGTCAAACGCGAGCTAGTTCTCAGTTCCCAGTTCTCAGTTCTCAGTGAGAAGCGGATGGCCTGGGTTGTTTCTGAGAACTGAGAACCGAGAACTCAGAACTCCCTAGTGGCGTAAAATCGTCTGCATTGGAGACTCCGTGAGTTCGCTGTTGCCCATTTTCCCGCTCGAACTGGTGCTGCTGCCGGGCGTTCCTTTGCCGCTGCACATTTTCGAGCCGCGATATAAGGAGATGATTGCGGAATGTCTGGAACAGAAGAAGCCGTTCGGGGTGGTGCGGGCATCTTCTGAGGGAGTCGCCGACATCGGCTGCACTGCGGAGATCATGTCGATTACCAAGAAATACGACGATGGGCGCATGGATATCATGACGCGCGGGGTCGAGCGCTTTGAGGTGATCGAGGTCAACCAGGATCGCTCGTTCCTGCAGGCCGAGATTGCGGTGGTGCGGGACGACGACGAAGACGAAGACGAACCCGGCAAGCCGTCCGCCGAGATGGTGACGCAGGCCGTGCGGTTGCACGCGGAGATCGCGAAACTGGCCGGGGCAGAGCCCTCCGGACCCGATGAGCATGCCGGCAATCTTTCGTTCTTACTCGCGGGATCGCTGCCGCTCGACCTCGACTTCAAGCAGACTTTGCTCTCGACGCTGTCGGAAGCAAAACGTCTGGAGGCGGTGATCGGCTATTTGGAGGCCATTCTCCCTGGCCTGCGGCGAGCGGCGAAGGCGCGTTGGAATTAATTCTCAGAACCCGACAAGATGTCGTAAGCCGTAAGAGCATAGATCAAGGCAAAGTCTCTGGTCGTCTTCAGATTAACGAACTCGTTGGGGCCGTGAGCAACTGAGAGCAATCCCGGTCCATAGGCGAAAGCCGGGATGTGCTGCTGCGCATAGAATCTTGTCTCTAGAAGACCCGGACAGAGTTCGAAACGAGGATCGAAACGAGGTTCGAAGCCTGGTTCTTCCTTGAGCACCAGGGCGGCATTTCTTGCCAGCTTTCTGGCAATTGCCGAATGTGCATCGGAGGCGGAACTGGGCGCGCGCTGAAGAACCTCCACTTCGACCGACGCTGGGACTGATGCTGGGAGCGATGCTCCGGAAGGCGGAGCGTGTTTGATGATCTTCATCAACTCCTCCTCTTCAATTTCCAGCGACTCTTCCGGATTAATTCTTCGATCGATCGTGAAAGTGCATCGATCGGGCACTACATTGAAATTCGATCCTCCCGCAACTGTGCCGCCGATCAACATGACAGAACTCCGAGCGGCCTCCGGTGTGATCGCGTAGCCGGTCAGCCGGGCTTCGACTTTGATTTTGTGCTGCAGTAGACGGTTTGATAGCTCCACCATGGCTTCGAACGCATTGATGCCTTTGTAATGGTGTCCGACGTGGAACGCCTTTCCACCCACCGTGATCTGGAGCGAGAGTGCACCGCGAGAGCCATTCCAGACGACGCCGCCCGTGGGTTCGGCAGTGAACATCGCGATCCCATGCTTGCCCAGAATTCCCTGTTGCGACAGGAGATTGCTTCCTCTTGCTCCGCCGGTTTCTTCGTCGGGCACAAACGTCAGTCCGATTCGTCCCTGAAGACGGGCGCCGCACTCCTTGAGGGCCTTCACGGCAAACAGCATGAGGCCGAGACCTGCCTTCATGTCGGCGGTGCCGCGTCCGAACATGTTTCCGTTCTTGACCACTGGATCGAACTGTGAAGATTCCGAGGCCGGTACGACATCGTAGTGCCCGTGGAAATAAACGGTCGGGCCCTCGGTTCCCAGGAAAGCTTGAATCGCAAAGGCCGGCTCCGCGTTGCCCGGGACCTTGGTACCCGAAATCTGGAGCGAGTGAACAATCGGTTCCAGTCCGAACTTCGCGAGATAGCTGCACAGGAAATCGCAGCAGGTCCGATAGTGCATTCCCGGAGGGTTCTCGGAAGGGATCTTGACGAACTCGAAGATGAAGTTCTCCAGTTCGGCCGCATCCTTCTGGATGGCGCTCGCGAGCGGCTTGAGAAGCGGATCGACCATTCATCACATCTTAGGCCAAATCAGTTTAAGGCTAAATCAGCTTTTACTGACTGCTGAGAGCTGACAGCTGAAAGCTGACAACGTTCCCCGGCGGTATAATCCGCGTAAGGCTGTTTCCTTTGGGGGTTCCACCATGAGTTTCGCCCGGACTCTCGGCGAGTTGCGCCAAAGTCCTTTCACTCGCGAGCGTCTCGGTTCGCGGCGGGTAAAAGATGAGCTGCGCGAGAACTTGATGTCGCGGCTGCGGGAGGGTAGTGCGATATTTCCGGGCATTGTTGGTTACGACGACACGGTGGTGCCGCAGATCGTGAATGCGATCCTCTCGCGGCATAATTTTATTCTGCTCGGGTTGCGCGGACAGGCGAAGAGCCGTATTCTGCGCGCTCTCACCGCGCTGCTTGATCCGCAGATGCCGTACATTGCGGGCTGCGAGATCCACGACAATCCGTACGCTCCGATCTGCCGGCGCTGCCGCGAACTGGTTGCGAAAGAAGCGGACGCCACGCCCATCACCTGGCTTACGCCCGACCACCGTTACGTAGAGAAGCTGGCCACGCCCGATGTCACGATCGCGGACCTGATCGGCGATATCGATCCCATCAAAGCGGCGCGTGGCGGGCACGAATTATCCAGTGAGTTCACCGTGCATTACGGATTGCTGCCCCGCGCGAATCGCGGAATTTTTGCGATCAATGAATTGCCCGATCTCGCGGGAAAAATTCAGGTCGGGCTCTTCAACATCATGCAAGAAGGCGACGTGCAGATTAAGGGATATCCGATTCGGCTGCCGCTGGACGTGGCGATCGTATTCAGCGCGAATCCGGAGGACTACACCGCACGCGGCAAGATCATTACGCCGCTGAAGGATCGCATCGGGTCGGAGATTCGCACGCATTATCCAGCGACGGTGGAAGAAGGGATCGCGATTACCGTGCAGGAGGCCTGGCTCGATCGAAATAACGAAAGCGGGAATGACCGTAACGGCTCCAGTCTGCATATTCCGAAGTATGTGCAGGAAGTGATCGAGCGCATAGCGTTTGCGGCGCGCGACGACAAGAAGATCGACAAGCGCTCGGGTGTGAGCCAGCGGCTGCCGATCTCGGCGATCGAGAACGTGGTATCGAATGCCGAGCGGCGCGCCCTGACGCATGACGAAAAATTGATTGTGCCACGGATCAGCGACATCTACGCGGCGCTGCCAGCGATCACGGGCAAGCTCGAACTGGAGTACGAAGGCGAGATGAAAGGCGCGGATTATGTGAGCCGCGAGTTGATCCGCAGCGCCGTCGCGAAGACGTTCGATACTTATCTGCACGGCGTCAACTTGAGTCAGGTGGTGCAGTGGTTCGACCTTGGCGGCGAGATTCAGCTCAGCGACAATGCCGGAGCCCGGGAAGTGCTCGAAGGTCTGCGACAGATTCAAGGGCTGATGGAAAAACTCGTCAAGCTGAATGTCGGCCCGAAAGACAGCGCCGAGATGCAGGTATCGGCGGCGGAGTTCGTTTTGGAAGGCCTGCACGCACACAAGAAAATCGGGCGAAATGAGGAGCGTGTATTTTCGGCGGGCGAAAAACAGGCAAAACTGGAGAAGCCATTCGAGCGAGAAGAAATGCTTCCTCGGCCGCGAAAACAGTTTAATTAGGTGATGGGTGAATCTCCTGCTGAGGTGCTTGGCTGCCGCGATCCTCTTTGTTGGTCTGGCGGCGTCAGTTTCCGCTTTGACTTTCAACGGACCGCTGGCGATGCTCGGATGGCCTGGTTTGCTGGCGGTGAATGCAGTCTGCGCCAGGTTCGGGATCTATGCATCCAGCGATTTCGTACCGATGTTCGTAGCGGGACTTTTGATTGACATCCCTATTTACACGTTACTTTTCTTTGCCATGGTCAAAGGCTGGAGGATGTTTGTCCCCAAGGCTGTCACTAAGCGGTAGCTTATGAAACGGATTCGTTACAGCAAGTACGTCCCCGACCCTGCCAGCGAGATGAGCATGGAGGACTTGCTCAGCGCTCTCTCGAACTATTTTCTGCAGAGCGGATTCAACGACAATTTCTGGTACGAACTGCCGGAAGGCGAGCAGACGCTGGACGAATTGAAACGCGCCCTCGAACAAGCCCTGCTCAATGGCGAAATGTTCGACGAAGAAATGCGCGACCGGCTCCAGCAAATGCAGATGGAAGGCGAGCTTGAGGAACTGATCGAGAAGCTGATTGAGCGCATGCAGCAGGAAGATTACATCTCCATCGATCAACCTCATGATCCCACGAAGCAGTCGAGCGTGGGCGGACAGGTGGGCGAGGCGCAGCAGGCAAGGTTCGAGATTACCGACAAGAGCCTCGACTTTTTGGGATTCAAGGCACTGCGCGATCTTCTCGGCTCTCTCGGCAAGTCAAGCTTCGGACGTCACGACACCCGCGACATGGCAACCGGCATAGAAGCGAGCGGCGCGTCGAAGCAATATGAGTTCGGCGACACGTTGAACCTCGACATCACGGCCACGCTTTCTTCGGCGATCCAGCGCGAAGGCCTCGGGCTTCCTTTGAACCTCGAATACCGCGACTTGCAGGTGCATCAGTGTGAATACCAATCGTCGTGCGCGACGGTGCTGATGCTCGACTGTTCACACTCGATGATTCTGTATGGGGAAGACCGTTTCACTCCGGCAAAAAAAGTTGCCATGGCCCTGTCGCAGCTGATTCGCACGCAATATCCGGGGGACTCGTTGTCGCTGGTGCTGTTTCATGATTCGGCGGAAGAGGTTCCGCTCTCGCAGTTGGCGCGGGTAAAGGTGGGTCCGTACTACACGAACACGCGCGAGGGCCTGCGCATGGCGCAACGCATTCTGCAACGTCAGCGCAAGGATATGAAGCAGATCGTCATGATCACCGACGGCAAGCCGTCCGCGCTGACGCTTGAAGACGGACGCATTTATAAGAACGCGTTTGGGCTCGATCCGCTGGTGGTCAGCCAGACGCTTGAAGAAGTGTCGAAGTGCAAACGTGCGGGCGTGCTGATCAATACCTTCATGCTGGCATCGGATTATGGATTGGTGCAGTTCGTCCAAAAAGTGACGCAGATGTGCCGGGGCAAGGCCTATTTCACGACGCCGTATACGCTCGGCCAGTATCTGCTGATGGATTACATGTCGCGAAAGACGAAGACGATTCACTAGTCCAAATTTATCCAGGCAGAAGGAAAAACCAGTACGCAAGGTGCATACTCATTCGCGTTCTGTCGAATGAGGGGGGACCTCCCAGGGCAGAAGTCGGATTACGGAAGTAACACCCTCGTGTGCCGCCTGAGCACGGCTCAGTGTAAGATTTCTGCAAGATGGTCCGTTCGGAGACGTTATGAAACGAATTGCTGCCTTCATGTTGCTTCTGGTCGCCCTGAGTTTTGCGGGGTCAATAGCAGCCCATGCTCAACGCATCAGTCCCCAAGAAAATGCGCGCCAGTCCCGCAGAGAGATCAAGAAACACCAAAAAATGCTGGACAAGGCAAACAAGAAACAGGCGAAAGCAATGAAGAAATCCGCAAAGGCGCAACAGAAGGCGATGAAGAAGGCGAACCGCCGCTATAAGAAGTAGCCTTCCGCCTGCTATCTTCTTCCTGCTATCTTCTGCCTGCTACCTGCCGATTCATCACAAATCCACAGTGACCGCTCGCACATCCGCCTGATCCAGAACGCGGTACGCTAACTCCACTCCCAGGACCTGTCCCGGTCCAGTTCTCTCCAGAAAGTTACTCGCTATGCGTACGTCAAGATGCGTGTTGATCGTTGCACTGGTGTTTGTGTCGAACGTTTTTCTGTCGACCATTTGTCTGTCGAACCTCGGCCGGTCAGGCTGCGCCGCGGCACAGTCATCGTTGGACAGAGAAACGGATCAAGTAGCCGCAGAGCGTGTCCTTGGGCCGCGATGGAAGCAGCTTTCGCGGCGGGCCGGAATGATATTCGCGGGGACGGTGCTCGCTACGGCGACCCCGACTGCGACAAGCCAAAATGTGACAGGCCAAAATGCGACAAGCCAAAATGCGGCAGCCGATCATCTTCAGGCAGGTGCAGTTCCGCGGGCGACTCCAGGGGTGCAGCTGAGTTTTCGCGTGGACGAGGCAATTGCCGGGGTCGAGCCGGGACAGGTTCTCACGATTCACGAGTGGGCGGGGGCGTGGTCTATGCATCGCCCGATGAGTAAGGGGCAGCACATTTTGATCTTCTTATATCCGCCGAGTCGTTTGGGCCTTACCAGCCCGGTGGGTGGGTCGCTGGGGCAGGTTGCTCTCGACCCGACCGGGAAGAACGTGTCGCAGCCGGAAAAACCGAATGTGCGAGAGCCTGACGCAAACAGCAAATTACAAGACGCATCGTCTCCACGGCCACGTGTGACCGTGGCTGGCGGGAACGTCACTGGGAACATCAGCGCTGTTCAAGTGAGCGTCGTTCAACTGGAGCGGGCCATCCGCAGCGCCCGAGAGGAATGAACATGCGCTCACCGATGCTGGCTGTTGCCATTCTTCTTATGTTGATGTTTAGTGCCGTTGCCAGCCGCGCCGGAGGCCCGGCTTTTGTAGCGGGCTCCGGCTACAACCCTGGAGTCGAAGGCCAGCCGCTGGTTTGGGCGAATGGCTCCGTGCAGTACTTCACCAACCCGGGGCCCCTGAGCCCGATCTTGACCGAAGCACAGGCCGATGCTTTTGTGGCCACCGCCGTCAGCGCATGGACGCCCATTTCCGGTGTTGCCCTTACCGTGTCGCAGGGCGGTCATCTTGCCGAGTACGTGGACGGCGGCAATATTGAAACTAACGGCTACGGAGTTGTTACGGCCCCCGCGGACATTACGCCTTCCGCTACCGGCACGCCGGTTGGAATTGTTTATGACTACGACGGGACGGTGACCGATGCCATCCTGGGCGAAGGCGCTGGAAGTTTGGAGGATTGTTTTACCAACGCCGTTTATGGAGGACCTGACAACTTCTCCGTGGCCGGGAATATCGTGCACTCACTGGTGGTGATCAACGGAGTCTGCGCCGCCACCACTGCTCAGCTGCCGGACGTTCAATACCGGTTGGTGCGCGTGCTGGGGCGCACGGTTGGGTTGGGATGGTCGCAGGCCAATTTGAACGTGATCACGGGGGACCCACCTCCAACCCTGGCCGATTATCAGGGATTTCCGGTGATGCATTTTAGCGATCCGATTTCCTGCGTGCCCATCAGTCTCTGCTATCCCAACGCGGCTGTTCCAAAGATGGATGACATCGACATCCTCACGCGGCTCTATCCCGGCAGCGGGAACCCTCAACCTACGGGGAGAATCTACGGCAGCGTGTATTTCACCGATGCATCCGGCAATGCGGCGCAACCGATGCAGGGGGTAAACGTGGTCGCCCGGCTCATGGTGTCGGGCCAACCCTCAGGGCAGTACGTTGTCACTTCCGTTTCTGGATTCTTGTTCTGCGGCAACGCGGGCAACATTATCGATGGATACCTGAACGCAAATGGCCTGCCGTATAGCCAGTGGGGCTCCGATGATCCTTCGCTCGAAGGCTTTTTTGACCTGGGCCAGTTGATGATTCCGACCGGGCAAACCACCGCCCAGTACCAGTTAAGCGTGGAGGCGCTGGACCCGAACTGGTCGATGGGCGTCGAACCGTACGGCCCCACACAGGTGACGCCTTCGGGATCGTTCGCTCCGGTTCTGGTTACGGTATCCAATGGGTCAAACGCCGAGCAGGACATCCTGATGTTGCAGGATGAAATCGCGCAGACCGATCCCGGCAGCGGGTCGAGCTATGCGAATCCGGCGGCGCTTCCACAGGGCGGCGCGTGGGGTGCGTGGATCTCAGGTTACGGAATGGTCGATTTTTTCGAGTTCACAGCTCAGGCAAACCGGACGGCCTCGGTTGCAGTAATCGCCCTCGACGAAGCCGGACAGCCCACCGAAACCAAACTGTTGCCCGTAATTGGGATTTGGGAATTGAGCGACCAGAGCGGCGATCCCGCGCCTGCGGCAACCCCCGTGGCATTCAACTCGACGACTTTTGGTATGACGCGGCTGGATGCGCAGTTCGGCTCAACCGAGGCATTTCGGGTGGGGGTGGCCGACTTCCGCGGCGATGGTCGTCCGGACTACTTCTATCAAGCGAGTTTGCTTTATTCGGATACGGTTACCCCGGCGCGTCTTAGCGTTGCCGGCGGCGTAACCACGCTCATCGGCATCGGGTTCAGTCAGGGGTTGCAGGTGACGGTTGGCAGCAACAACGGGAACACTCTTTCGGCGTCGGCGAGCCAGATCCAGGCAACATTGCCCGCCGCATTGCAGGACGGAGTTGCTACCATCCAGGTCACAAATCCAGTAAGCGGCTCGTTTTCACAAATGATTGGCGCATTGACCTATGGCGCTTCGGCTACGGATCTATTGCTCCTGCTCCAAGGTACGGAACCGGCGACTCCGGTGGGGGCCGCGGCCGCCAATGCCATACGTGTGCGGGCGGTTGCCGCCGATGGAGTTACGCCAGTAAGTGGCGCAACGATTGCGTGGAGCGAAACCAATGGCTTGCAGTTCTCGGTGTGCGGCGGAGCTTCTGCCTGTTCGGTGCTGAGCGATGAGGCGGGAGAATCCTCCAGCCTGGTCACTCCCACGGCGACGGGGCAAGCCACGATCACGATCAAGCTGGCGCCAGCCGTGTACTCACCGCCGCAGACGCAACAAGCCACCGTGGTGGCAACCTCAACCGCGCTAGACCTGGCGGCGGTAACGCCGTCGCGTTGGGTTGGGCAAGGCGCGACGCTTGCCGTTCCGCTCACCGTCGAAGCGCTCGACTTGGGCGTGCCGATTGCGAATCTGACCATCAATTTCGCACTCAAAGTAGGGACGGCGTCGCTTTCGGCGGGCAGTGCGACCACCAACGGCTCGGGATTCGCCAGCATCACGGCAAGTCTCACGAATCTAAGCGCCAACGTCCAGGTGAGTGCCTGCGTCGCTCCGAACAATGCGCCCTGCCAGACGTTTACTTTGTTCTCCACGCCCGCTTCGATGTGGACGCTCGAGACCGTGAGCGGATCATCGCAGGTGGTGCCAACCGGGCAAGCTTTTCAAACCCTTGTGATGCGAGTGACCGACGGCTCGAGTGCCGATAATCCGGTGATAGGAGTGAACATTACTTTTGCGACCACGCTGGCTCGGCTCAACCCAGACAACGGAATGCCCATTCTTCTCGGATCGTCGCAGATGCAGGTGGTGAGCGCTCAGGACGGCACCGCATCGATCATGCCCTCGGCCGGAAGCGTGGGGCCGTGCAGTGTGTTCATTACGGTGAGCGCCGGCCAATCGACCGCGCAGTTGCAGATGGAGACCGTGGCGGCGATTATTACGGGAGAGCCAGTTGCGGCGGCGCCGGGAGATAACCACAACCCGGCTCCGACGACGCCGCGCGTGCCACAATTTGGCGTGCAGAAGGCAGTGTCACAAGGCGTGCCCGAGTTGCTGTTCGCGGTGCCGGAAGGCCCTCCGAGCGCCGATCCGGCGGCGGATGCGCACTCCAGCGATTGCTCGGAGCCCTCTGCGGACAATACCCCGGGCCATCAGGGAGGCTCGACATCGTCGAGTCCAGCGAGCGAGAACTCGGTTTCTCTGCCATGCGCAAAATCGAAGCCGGCCGAACCCCCAGATCCGAAGAAAGATTCCAAGAATGTGGCGCGGCTTGAGAGTGACGTTGCGCTCACAAAAGCCTCCAGTCTTGTGGGGACAGCGGCACAGGCAAATGCTGCTTCAAGCGTTTGGCATCCTGAAGACAAACGAAGCTGTCGCGCCCTGGCAGAGGATGGGCGCATTTTCTGGTAGAGCTACTGCCTTCGGCGTCGATAAGAGCACTCGCAGGGAGGATAAAGCAGCGACGGTCGAGCCAAATAGAAACCCGCCGGCAACTGGCAACTGATCACCGACCCGTGGCTACTGTTTCTTAGTCCCAGTGGCGGTCCCAGTCCCGATCCCAGTCCAGCGATCGACCCAGTCGTTGACCGTTTTGTACCAAAGCTCAGAATTCTGCGGCTTCAGCACCCAGTGGCCTTCGTCGGGGAAGTAGAGCATCTTGGACGGAACGCCCATCGTCTGCAGCGTAGTGAAAAGCTGGAGACCTTCGCTGACATCGAGGCGATAGTCAAGCTGTCCGTGGATGACCAGCGTTGGCGTCTTGAACTTCTTCGCTGAGTTTCGCGGAGACCACTGCGCATACATCTCAGGATTCGTGTAGGGAGTGCCCTTGAATTCCCAGTTATTAAACCAGAGTTCTTCGGTCGTGCCCCAGGCGGAGACAGTGTTGAACATGCCATCGTGCGTGACAATGCACTTAAAACGGTCAGTGTGGCCGAGCACCCAGTTAGCCATGTATCCGCCGTAGCTGGCGCCCAACGCGCACTCGCGGTCTTTATCAATAAAACCGTAGTGCGTCTCGGCGTAGTCGAGGCCCTTCATCAGATCGTCAAATGGAGCCCCACCCCAGTCGCCGTTGATGGCGTCGATGAATTTCTGTCCGTATCCGGTCGAGCCGTGGAAGTTGATCATGATGACTACGTAGCCGTTGGCGGCGAAGAGTTCGGGATTCCAGCGATAGCTCCAGTCGTCTCCCCAGGCGCCCTCCGGGCCGCCGTGGATGAGGAACTTCACGTGATATTTCTTGGAAGCATCAAAGTTCGGCGGCTTGACGAGGAAGCCCTCGACTTGGTCGCCCTTCGCACCTTTGAACCAGAAGGGTTCGAGCGGGGACATGGCGACTTGGGAAAGGACGGCGTCGTTGAGGTGCGTAAGGGGGTGCGACTCCGGGGCCTTGCATTTTGCGGCATTGTTTCCCGCAACTTCCTCACATGGTCCCGGCGAGGAAGACGAATAATCGATTTCAGTTGGACCTTCGACTGACATGCGTGTGAACAGCAGCACTTTCCCGTCCACGCTGAATGCCAGATCGTCGTTGAATCCACGAATTAGATGCGCGTGTTTGTATTCGCCCGACGGGTAAGGCCAATCGCGCATGTCGCCACGTATGTCCTTCGGGTAAAGCCGAACGCCATATATGGGAGCCTCACCCTCATGCTCGGCGGTGAGGTAGATCTTTCGGGAATTCGGAGTCCAGACAAAGGAACCGACCCAAGCGTCAAAATCTTCCGTAAGATTCTTTTTCTCCCCCGTCTTGCGGTCGTAGAGCATCAGGCGAAAGCGGTCGCTCTCGTATCCCGGACGCTGCTGGGCGCGGTAGGCGATGTACTTGCCATCGGGAGAGTAGAGCGGAGTCGAGTCGCTGGCGGGATTGTCGGCGGTGATGTTCTTTGCTTGGACAGATCCGGCCGCTCCTCCATTCACCGGGACGATCCAGAGATCGTTGTTGGTGGAGGTGGCTTCGACCTTGTCGTGATTCGAGGTGTAGCAAATCTCCTGCCCGTCGGGCGAGAAGGCGTAGTCATCCTGCCCGCCCAGCGAGAACGGAGGCGCATCGTAGTCGCCGGGCGTGAGATCGCGAGGCGGCAAGTGTTGGGTACCCCACTCTTGCCCCGGTTTGAGAAGCGCGGGTGCTTCCACCACAAAAATATGCGAGCGTTTGCCTGCTTTGTACGCGTTCCAATGGCGATACAGAAGCCGATCAAAGATCAGTGCCTTCACCTTGGAATGTTCAGTCTCTTCTTTCGCATTGCAATTCGCCCAATCGAGTCCTGCACCATCGCACTCGGGATAAACATCCGAAGTGAAGAGAATGTTCTTGCCGTCTGGCGACCAGAGTTCGCCGCCACCTTCAGTTGTAACCGCGGTCAGCTTGTGGACTGCGGTGACAGTGCCAACACCGCCATCGAAATCGGCGATCCAGACCTGCGAGCCGCCTTCCTTCGTCGAGAGAAACGCAAAGCGCCTGCCATCGGGCGCCCAGCGCGGACGGTCGCCATCCTGATCGACGATGAGGATGCGTTCGTTTCCTGATCCTGCAGTGCCTTGCTGGACGGGCGAGGCGCCCGTCGCTCCATTATTCAGCGGGACGATCCAGATGTGCGGCGTCTTTTTATTTGCCGCCAAGTCCACATCGACCGCGCTGAACAGCACCCACTTACCGTCGGGCGAAGGCACGGGCTCGCCGACGCGCTTCAGGTTCATCATGTCTTCAAAAGTGAAGGGGTGCTTGGCTTGCGAGAATGCGGGAAGAGAGAACAGAAGAACGAAAAGAAATATAAGACGGCGCATGGCGTGCCTCCGTGGAACAAGAGAGTGTAGCAAAGAGCAAGGTCAGAGGTTAGAGGTCAGATTGCAGAAAAACGACTCCGAGCGCAAACGGCACTGTGAGCCCTAGAGCTCTTACCCTCTGCAATCATCATCTGCCTTTGCCCTCACCCCAATTCCTCCAGCATGGCCGTCATCTCCGATTGCGCGTGCGCGTTGCCGGTGCGTCTTGCGGAAGAGACGCCATCCACCAGCCAGCGTTTCGCCTCATCCACGCGGCTCGCGGTGGCCAGCGTTTGTGCGGCCATAAAGTATGCGGGCGTGTAGTCGGGATTTTTCTCGATCAGCGTTTTATATTCCTGAAGCGCCTGCTCGACTTGTCCGGCCTTCGAGTACTCCATAGCGAGTCCATAGCGCGCAAACGAATCCTCGGGATTCGCGGTGAGAATTTCACTCAACATGGCGATGCGATCCATAGAAGAAGTTCTCAGTTCTCAGTTCTCAGTCGAGGCCAAAAGCTAAAAGCTACGAGCCAAAAAGCTGCTTCCCATTCATATCACGCCCGGCGTTACAATGGGTTTTCTCCGAGGGACCAGGTTGGCTTGCCCTTTTTTTGTGCCGCTTGAAATGGTGAATGACGGCTCCTGGACGCATCCTTCGCGCCTGCCACTCGGAGCGGGATGGACGGGAAACTGCCGCGCCTCGGGGCAGGAACTGGCGACGGCTGACGCCCACATACGGGAATTCTGCAACCTTGGTTACGCAACGGCTTGTCCGCATCTTCCCCGGCGCCGGGACTGGGATGCAGTCCGTTTTTCGATCGCGCACGTCAGCCGGGAGCAGGTCACGATCTGCTTTACCTGCGAACTGGACCATGCTCCGATCGAACATGGGAAATTGACGTTCGATCTGGCGGGCGAGGTTTGGGTCAATGCCCATGCACATCCGGACCCGCGTGTGCTGAGACTCGCAACCTGCTATCTCCAGGCCTATTGCGCCCGGACAGAGCACTGTTCTTGATTAACGATTTGGTTAGTAGTCGATGGAGCGGACGATCGCGATGTATGGACGATAAGTGCTTGACAATCGATGTCCGACAAATATGAACGACAACGACAAAGCAACCCGTCCGCGTCCGGTGAGCGAATCGATCTCTGAAATGACCGAGATCGTTCTGCCTAACGATGCCAATCCGCTCAACGCGCTGCTTGGCGGACGCCTTATGCACTGGATCGACCTCGCCGGCGCCATGGCCGCCCACCGCCATTCGCGGACGTACGTGGTGACGGCATCGATTGATCATATGGATTTTCTCGTGCCCGTTCGGGTCGGAGATTTCGTCATTCTGCGTTCATCGGTCAATCGCGTCTACCACACTTCGATGGAGGTGGGCGTGAAGGTGTGGGTGGAAAATTATCTCTCCGAGGAAAGACGTCACGTCAGCTCCGCCTATCTGACTTTTGTTGCCATCGATGCCGCCGGAAATCGCGTCGCAGTTCCGCCGGTCGTCCCCGAGACGGAAGATGAAAAGCGTCGCTACGAAGATGCCGCGCGCCGCCGGGAGATACGCCGTAAGGAATCGGCGCGCAGAAACGAGGTTCGGAGTTAGGCACGATTGCGTTTCAATCGATTCCTAACGATCACAGGTTATGCTGCATTGCTGCTAAGCTGGACTGCTCAAAGCTGTACTGCTCAAAGATGGGATTTGGCAACTGAGACCTTGCTTATGGAAAGCGCACTTCTCATTCATCGGATTCACTTCGCTTTTACCGCGACGTTTCATTATCTCTTTCCACAGCTCACCATGGGACTTGCCTTGCTGATCGTCGTGCTCAAGACGATCGGCTTGTGGCGCAACGATCCGGTGTATCACGAGGCGGCCCGTTTCTGGGGAAGGATTTTTGGCATCAACTTTGTCTTAGGTGTAGTGACCGGGATTCCGATGGAATTCCAGTTTGGCACCAACTGGTCGCATTTTTCGCGATTCGCGGGCGGCGTCATCGGGCAGACGCTGGCCATGGAAGGCATGTTTGCTTTCTTCCTCGAATCGGCATTCCTCGGATTATTTCTCTACGGAGAGAAGCGGTTGAGCCCGAAAGCACACTGGCTGTCGGCGGTCGCAGTTTTTGTGGGCTCGTGGTTGTCGGGTTATTTCATTATTGCCACTGACGCTTTCATGCAACATCCCGTTGGCTATTTCACGGCTGCGGACGGCAGCTTGCAGCTCGCGAGCTTCTGGGATTTCGTGCTGAATCCCTGGGCGGGATGGCAATACGCGCACAACATGAGCGGAGCGGCGATCACCGGAGCGTTCATCATGACGGCCGTGGGCGCGCTCTATCTGCTCTCTGGCAAATGGACCGCGTACGCCCGCATCTTTGTTAAGACCGGCGTGATTACCGGTTGCGTGTTCAGCGTTCTGCAGATTTTCCCAACCGGCGACCGGCAGGGCAAAATGGTGACCGACCTGCAACCCGTGACCCTGGCGGCCATGGAGGGATTGTTTCAAGGCCAGGCCGAAGCACCGCTGCTAATCGTCGGTCAACCTAACGTGCAGCAGGGTAAGATCGATAACCCAATTGAAGTTCCGGGCGTGCTAAGCATTCTGACCTATCGGCGCTGGAATGCGAACGTCCGCGGACTCAACGCTTTTCCTAAGCAAGACTGGCCGGACAACATCCCATTGCTTTATTACAGCTATCACATCATGGTTGGTCTGGGGACGTTCTTCATCATCATCATGGTTGTCGCAATGTTCCTGCTCTGGCGCGGGAGACTTTTTAACGCCAAGTGGATGCTCTGGGTCCTGATGCTGGCAGCGCCTTTTCCTTATATCGCCAACACCGCCGGTTGGATGACTGCCGAACTCGGCCGGCAGCCCTGGCTGGTGTATGGGCTAATGCGAACCGAAAACGGCTATTCCACGGCCGTCTCGGCCGGTAACGGCATGTTCACGCTTTTGGGATTTATGGGAATGTACACGGTGCTGGGGATTCTAGGCCTGTTCCTCCTCCGGCGGGAGATTGAGCACGGTCCGGCTGCTGTGCAGGATTCAGCGCCGAATCTCCATCCAGCGATGCAGGCGAGATAACGGAGGCCAGGGAAATATGGCGAGCCTTTGGTTCTGGATTGTCGCGGCGATGGTCGCGACCTATGTCGTGCTCGACGGCTTCGATCTTGGTGCAGGTGCGATTTATCTGATGGCGGCAAAGACGAATGACGAGCGGCGTCGCGTGCTGCGCGCCATTGGCCCGGTTTGGGATGGCAATGAAGTCTGGTTGCTGGCTGCGGGTGGCACACTCTACTTCGCCTTCCCTCAACTCTACGCGTCGAGCTTTAGCGGGTTTTACCTTCCGCTGACGATTGTCTTGTGGCTGCTTATGCTGCGCGCCATCGGCATTGAATTCCGGTCCCATATCGAAAACCAAGTCTGGCAGGATTTCTTCGACGTGGTGTTCAGCGTTTCCAGTATTCTGCTGGCGGTGTTTTTCGGGGCAGCCCTGGGCAACGTGGTGCGCGGAGTTCCACTGGATGCAACCGGCTATTTCTTTGAGCCGCTCTGGACCGATTTCAAACTCAGCCCGCAGACCGGCATTCTCGATTGGTACACCGTGCTCATCGGAGTAATGGCGCTGGTGACCCTGACCGCGCACGGTTCTTACTACGTTGCCCTCAAGACCGATGCGGATCTCAGCCGTCGCGCCCGCGGTTTCGCCTTGTTGTGCTGGCCCTTGCAGTTTTTTCTGACCTTCAGTGCGCTGGTTGCGACTTACTTCATCCGGCCCGATATCATGGCGAATTACGGGAAGCACAAGATCGGATTACTGGTTCCGATCGTCGTTGTAGCCAGCCTGGCGGTAATGCTCTGGGCCAATCCCAAGGGCAAAGAGAAGCTTGCATTTGTTGCCTCCAGCCTGTACATCGCCTTCTTGCTGGTAGGCGCGGCGTTTGCGCTCTATCCCGTCGTGCTGCCTGCCCGCGACCACCAATACGATCTCACGATCTATAACACAGCCGCTGGCAATCACGGATTGAGCGTAGGCTTCGTCTGGTGGACGTTTGCTGCGGTGCTCGCGGTCGCCTATTTTGTGTTCGTCTACCGTATGTTTCGCGGCAAGGTGCAACTGGGCGAAGGACATTACTAGAGATTGCCGAGGTTAGAGGTCAGATTGCAGAGGTTAAGAACTCCAAGCGCGAAACAGCCGCGTGAACCTAGAGCAATTCACCTCTGCAATCTGACCTCTAACCTCTGACCTTTCCTTCCTCCCGTATAATCGAGAGATGAGCGCTCATTCCCATCATCCCGGTCAGCAACAGCCCACCCCGCAACCTCTCCCCGGCGTCAACGCCATCATTGCCGTTGGTTCCGGCAAGGGCGGAGTCGGCAAGACCACGCTCGCGGTCAATCTGGCGATTGCCCTCAGTAAGATGGGCCACAAAGTCGGATTGCTCGACGGGGACGTCTACGGTCCGAATGTCCCGCTCATGCTCGGTACCAACGAGCAACCCAAAGTGATGGGCGAAAATCAGATTGCGCCCATCAATTCGCACGGGCTCAAGGTCATCTCGGTCGGCTTCCTGAATCCCGGAGACAAGCCGCTCATCTGGCGCGGTCCCATGCTGCATTCGATCATTAAGCAGTTCCTGGGTTCTGTGCAATGGGGTCTGCTTGATTATCTGGTCATTGACCTTCCTCCGGGAACGGGCGACGTTGCCCTGTCGCTGATTCAGACCGTCCCGTTGACGGGCGCGATCGTCGTTTCTACACCGTCCGATGTTTCGTTGCAGGATGCGCGCAAGGCAATTGAAATGTTCCGCCAGATGAAGGTGGACATCGTCGGCATGGTCGAAAATATGAGTTACTTCGTCTGCCCGCACTGCCAACACGAGATCGATATTTTTTCGCGTGGGGGCGCGGAAAAAACGGCGAAACAGTTTGGCATTGCTTACCTTGGAGGCGTCGAACTCGATCCGGAGATTCGCAAATCAGGCGACGGCGGCTCGCCGGCCGTGCTCCAGGGAGAAAACTCAGCGCATGCGAAGTCGCTTTTCGCGTTTGCCCGCAATGTGGTGGCGCGAGTGGAAGAGATCAAAGCCAGCAGTTCGCAAAGCGTGATTCAGATTCAGTAAGAGCTGTTTCGAAAGCGCGAAATGGCTGGTACTTGCCAATGCCTACTGCATCTTCGATTCGGCCTCAGCTAAACGTCTCGCGAGAAAGCGGCGCTCGGCGTCGTTGCTGACGAGGCCAAGTGCCTGCCGATAAGCGCCGGCGGCTGATTCCCATTGCTGCAGACGCCGTGATAGATCTCCGCGTGCCGCGGGCAGCAGGTGGTAGCCACGAAGTTCTCCTTTCAGCTCCAAATCGTTGAGCAGCCGAATTCCTTCGGAAGCGCCGCGCGCCATGGCAATGGCTACGGCACGATTCAATTCGATTACCGGAGAAGGCTGCAAGCGGAGCAGCACGTCATATAGAGCGGCAATCTGCGCCCAGTCTGTCTCTTCGGCGGTTTTGGCGCGCGCATGGACAGCGGCAATCGCTGCCTGCACGGAGTAGGGACCAGGCGGCGCGCTCCGCAACGCTGCCTCGGTGAGCGCAAGGCCTTCGCGAATCTGCTCCTGATTCCAAAGACCGCGATTCTGTTCCTCGAGAAGTATGATCTCTCCTTCTGCGCTCATGCGGGCATCGCGGCGCGAATCGTGGAGCAACATCAGAGCGAGCAGGCCGCGCGTTTCCGCTTCCCGGGGCAGGAGTTCGGAGAGCAATCGGCCGAGGCGGATGGCCTCGGCGCAGAGTTCCCTGCGAATCAGGACATCGCCGGACGCTGCGTTGTAGCCTTCGTTGAATACCAGATAGACCACCAGCATGACCGCCGTTAGCCGCTCGGTCAGTTCGTCGTTCGGAGGAATGCGGTAGGGTATGCACGCGTCTTTGATCTTTGTCTTTGCCCGGACTAAGCGCTGCGCCATGGTCGGAGCGGGAACCAGGAATGCTTTGGCGATTTCCTCGGTTGCCAGCCCGCACAGGGTCCGCAGCGTGAGTGCCACTTGAGCTTCGATCATCAGAGCAGGATGGCAGCAGGTGAAGATCAGCCGTAATCGATCGTCGCGCTGCATCGGATCGCTCAACGTTTCTCCGCCGAGGATGGCGTCTTCGGGATCGAGCGCCAGTTGCTGTTCGATCGCGACTAGCCTCTGTAACTCCTCGCGCTTGTTTTCGAAGCGGGTTCGACGCCGCAGAAGGTCCACGGCTTTATGCCGCCCAGTCGAGACAAGCCACGCGCGCGGGTTTACAGGTCTCCCCTGACGCGGCCATTGTTCCAGCGCAGCCGCAAAAGCCTCTTGCGTCGCCTCCTCGGCTAAATCGAAACTGCCGAGGAGGCGAATGAGAGTGGCAAGAATTCTCGCCGACTCTTCGTGGTAGATCTTCTCTATCGCGACCTTCTCGCTAGCGACTTGATCAATGTTCACCGGCCCACCCCGCACCAGGGTAGCCGGTGAGGACGCCATGACGCTAGCTGGGCATTTCATGCGGAACAATGGGCCTGACTTCGACCGAGCCCGACCGCACGGAGGGAATTCGGACAGCAATGCCGATGGCTTCGTCCAGATCTTTGGCTTCGACCAGATAGTAGCCGCCGAGCTGCTCCTTGGTCTCCGCGAAGGGACCATCGGTGACTAGCCGTTTGCCATCGCGCATGCGAACGGTGGTGGCTTTCGAGATGGTGTCGAGCTGGTTGCCGCCTCGAAGATGCCCACTTTTGGCAATGCTCTGGGTGAATGCGCCGTATTCCTGATCCATCTTTGCCATTTCGGCTGCGCTCAGTTTGGTCCAGTCGCTTTCTTTTCCGTAGATGAGCAGTAGATACTGCATTTTGTTCAGGCCTCCTTGCCTGTCTACAGTTAGTCGAACGGGATAGTCCATTATCGACATGTTTGGAAAAATATTCTTGGGAGACGGTCGTCTTACGGACTCGTCTTACGGACTCGCTTTCGGACTCGGCTTCTGCGCTTCGAACCGCGCCAACCGGAAGACTGCATCCGCTGTTTCATCTTTGAGCACGAGCTTCGCCACCATCTCGCCGAGCGCGGGGCCGTGCTTGAATCCGTGGCCTGAGCCGCCTCCAACGATCCACACATTCGCCTGGCTGGGATGGCGATCGACGATGAAATTGTGGTCGGTGGTATTTTCGTACTGGCAGACGCGGGTTTCGACCAGTGGTGCGTCTTTCATGCCCGGAAAACGGTAGGCAATATAGCGACGCGCCTCAGCCATGCTTTCTTCGCTCACCAGCCGCTGGCCTGAGGTTGGATCGAACTCCGGACCGCGCGTGTCGTCGGCCAGTTTGAAGCCGCGTCCCTGGTTGCCGGGAATTCCGTACATGAAGTGGTCGCTATGATCGCCCCATACCGGCACGTTGCCCTCGTTGTAGCGCGGATCGCCTGCGGGCGTGCCGAAGAAAAACACGTCTTGCTTGGTCGAAACAAAATGCGGACCGACTGTGCGCGGGAAGAGCTTTCCCAGCCACGGTCCACAGGCGAAGACGTAGCGGTCGGCTGCTACGGTTGAGCCATCAAGAAGCGTGAGGGATTTCCAGCGGCCGCTGTCGAGATCCTGCGCTGCGACCGTTGCCTGACGATACTCTCCGCCTTCGGCCACAAAGTCTTCGACTACCGCTTGCGCCGAGGCGCGCGCGAGCAGATATCCGCTTTGTGGCTCGTAGATGCCCCACTCGACGTTTTCGAAACTGATCTGCGGCCAGCGGTTCCTGAGCTCGTTCACGGTCAACTGTTCGAACGGGATTCCGGCATCTTTCAGGAAGGGAAGCGAGCCGCGCTCGAATGCGTCATCTTCTTCGGCCATCCACAACACGCCGATGGGGAAGAAGAATTTCTGCTTCCACTGGGCTTCGTGTTGCTTCCAGAGATCGAGTGCGCGCGCCGCTAGTTTCGTGTACGGCTGATCGGGGCCGTATGCGCCGCGCATGATCCGCGTCTCACCTCCCGAGGACGATCGCGAATTTCCCGGACCCCAGGCATCGAGCAGCGTGACTTGCGCGCCGCCGCGGAGAAGATAAAGGGCGGTCCATCCGCCGAAGGCGCCGGCTCCGATTACTGCGATGTGAGGCTGGGGAGTCATGCTTGCGCAGTATATCGCGAGCATGCTCGGCTCGATTGAAGATAGAACCGAATGGAGTCGTGGTGGAGATAGGAAGTCAAAATCCCCGCCCCTTCGGCCTCGCTCAGGGCAGGCTCTGTCGCAGAAAGCGCGACAAGGACGGGGCACCCTCGGGAGTTGAGATGAGAGGAAAGGGTGGGCTAGCCCGCAACCGATGCTAATGCCCTTTCAAGGATCCCAGCGTCTTCCTTGACACCCTTCTCAGCGCTCCCTAGAATTCCAATTAGGCTTGATGGAATCTTAATCTAAGCCACTGCATCTAAAGAATTTAGAGGGGCGATTCTGCTCCGAGACTTGGGTTGATATGCCGGCAGGGCCAGCGGGCGGACGGGAACGCGAAATCCTGACCGCTATCGTCGAAACATTTATTGCCAGCGGAGAGCCGGTGGGGTCGCGCACGCTTGCGCGTTCCAGCCGCGAGGGGCTTAGTGCGGCTACGATCCGCAATGTGATGGCGGATCTGGCCGATGCGGGATTTCTGGAGCAGCCTCACGCTTCGGCGGGGCGCGTGCCTACGGCGGAGGCTTATCGTTATTATGTCGAGCAACTTAGTGGCGAGGCGCATCTTTCGCACGAGAATCAGAGCATTATTCAGGACACTTTGACCGGCGTCACCGACGTGCAGGAGTTCATGGAGCGGACCTCGCATGTGCTCTCCCTGATTTCGCACAGCGTCGGGGTCACGGTCACCACCACCGGGCCGCGGAACGCACTCGATCACGTTTACTTTTCTCGCCTCAGCGATGCGAAGGTGCTGGCGGTGGTGGTCACACGGTCGGGGGTAGTGCGGGATCGGGTGCTGCGGCTGGATATTCCGCAAGCGGATCTGGATTTGGCGGCGCACTACATCAATGAAAATTTTCGCGGCTGGACTATGGGCGACATGCGCGCCGAGCTTGCCCGGCGCCTCGAGCAAGAACGCAGCGAGTACGACCGGCTGATGAAGTCGATCGAACAACTCTACCAGCAGGGCGCGCTGGCCTCCAGCGACGACACGCAGGCGGTGTTCGTCGAAGGAGCCGCGAACTTAGTTACGAACCTCGTAACGAACAACGTGGCCGGGCAGGAAGATCGGCAGCGGTTGCAGGATATGCTGCGGACGCTTGAGGAAAAAGAAAAAGTTGTGAAGCTGCTGGGCGCTTATCTTGACACGCGGCAGGAGGCGGTGCGCGTGGTCATCGGGCTGGACGAGGCTTTGCCGGCTTCGAATTTGCAGAATTTCGTGCTCATTGGCGCTCCCGCGCGCGTGGGCGGAGAAGTGATGGGGTCGCTGGCGGTGATTGGACCTACGCGGCTGGATTATCAACATACTATGTCGGCGGTGTCGTACATTGCGCGGCTGTTCGACAAGCTTTTGAATGAATCGGAGTGATGGAGCAGTATGGCGAAAGGAAACGGAAAAACTGACGCACGCTTTCTAGAGAACGAGGATCTGGAGCGCGAACTCCCGGCTGCGGAAGGCGAAGAAGATGCTTCTGGTTCGACCGCGGGCAAGACTGCGGAATCCGCTGCAGGAGCAACGGCGGGGGAAACCGAAAAGCTCAGGGCCGAGCGCGACGCGCTTCTTGATCGCCTTGCTCGTCTGCAGGCGGAATTCGATAATGCCCGCAAACGAGCGGTGCGCGAACAGCAGGAGTTCCGCGAATTTGCCGCGGCCGACGTCATCAAGAACTTTCTGCCGATCCTTGATAGTTTCGAGCGCGCGTTGAAGGCTAACGCGGACGCCACGGATTTTCGCTCTGGGGTTGAGCTGATCTACCGTCAGTTTCAGGATGCGCTGCAGAAAATCGGAGTGCAGCCGATTGCGGCGGTGGGACAGCCTTTCGATCCCCGGATTCATGACGCGGTCGAAATGGTGGATACCGCCGTGGTCCCGGATCATCAGGTCCTCGACGAATTGCAGCGCGGGTACAGGTATAAGGATCGCCTGCTGCGTCCCGCGATGGTGCGGGTCGCTCGCAATGGCCGCGGATAGCGTGGGGGCGCTCGGAGGCTGAAGCCCTCATTTTCGTTGGCTCTGGACGGCACGGCGGAAGCGGTGCCCTTCCCAAAGCGATTTGTGACTCAGCTTTGGAATTATTTGCTGGATTGCGCAGCTGATTTATCTGATTAGGAAGAGTGGGGGAGTTTCTGGCCGCTAACACGAAACGCGATTTTTACGAGGTACTTGGGGTCACTCGTACCGCCACCGATGTTGAGATCAAGAGCGCGTACCGCAAGCTGGCAATGACGTATCATCCCGACCGCAACCCGAACAATCCTGACGCGGAAGATAAGTTCAAAGAGATTACGGAAGCGTATGCAATTCTCGCGGATAGCGAGAAGCGATCGTTGTATGACCGCTTCGGGCACGCCGGCGTGGGCGGCAGTACGGGAGGTCCGGCGGGATTCGATCCCGCTATCTTCCAGGATTTCGGCGACATTTTCGGCGACATCTTCGGTTTCGGCGACATGTTCGGGCAAGGTGGGCGGCGTCGCAGCCGGGCGCAGCGCGGAGCCGATCTGCGCGAGGATTTACATCTTGAATTTGATGAAGCGGTGTTCGGCGTCGAGCGGCAAGTGAATGTTCGCCGTCATGAAACCTGTGAAGGGTGCCGCGGAACCGGCGCCGCGCCGGGCAAAGCTCCGGTCGCTTGCCGGTCGTGCAATGGTCGAGGACAGGTCCGGTATCAGCAAGGCTTCTTCAGCATTGCTCGAACCTGTCCAACCTGCCAGGGCGCGGGCAGCGTAATCACCGATCCCTGTCCGAAGTGCAAGGGCGAAGGCCGATTGCTGCGCGAGCGCGTGGTCGAAGCCAAGGTGCCACCGGGAGTGGAGGATGGCACGCGGATTCGTTTCACTGGCCTCGGCGAAGCGGGCGCGTTCGGCGGGCCGGCCGGCGATTTGTATATTGTCCTGCACGTGAAAGAACATGCCTTCTTTGAACGCGAGGGTAACGATCTGCACTGCGTCGTTCCGATCTCGTTCCCGCAAGCCGCCCTGGGGACGGACATTCTGGTTCCGACGCTGGAGGGAGACCACAAGCTGAAAGTTCCTGAAGGCACGCAGTCGGGAACCTCGTTTCGCATACGGAACAAAGGCGTGCCGGTGCTCAATGGGCACGGCAAAGGCGATCTTTACGTCGAGGTGCGAATCCAAACGCCCGGGAAACTGAGTAAGCGCCAGCGTGAACTGTTAGCGGAACTGGGAGAACTGTCCACGGTGGAAAACAAGCCGCAGCACCGGTCGCTGTTGGGACGGGTGAAGGACATGTTTGTTTAGAAGCAGGTCTCAGATCTTAGGGCAGGTCAGAGGTTAGAGGTCAGATTGCAGAGGTTAAAACCATCGCACAAAAGGCGTCGGTGACCCCGGGGATTTCACCTTTGCAATCTAACCTCTGACCTCTGACCTCATTTCTAAACCCGCTCTTACTGAGAACTGCCTCATGACTCGCCGCCGCTGGATCGCTGACGAAGTGATCGGAAACACTGCCGCCCTGGTGGGCGACCATGCCGCGCATCTTGCTCGCGTCCTTCGCGCCGAAATTGGCCAGGAGTTCGACGTCGCAACCCGAGTTGAGGGTCGTGCCGAGGTTCGCCGCGGAACTATTACGTCGATCTCCGAGAATCGCGTTGAGTTCGCGTTTGGCAAATCCAAAGAATGCGGCAACGAGAAAGAGCGAGCGTTGGTGCCCGCTCCGAAGATCACCCTGGCGCTCGCCATCTTCAAATTCGACCGCATGGAATGGGCGATCGAGAAGTGCACGGAGATCGGGGTCGCTCGCATTATTCCCGTAATCGCCCGCCGGAGCGATGCTCATCTGGCCAGCGCCGCGTTGAAGCGCCGCGAACGCTGGCAACGAATTGTTCGACAGGCGGCGGAACAGTCGCGCCGGTCTGCGCCTCCGGAGATTGCAGCCCCGGTTAAACTGAAAGATCTTGTTGGTGTCCTGCCGGCTGGCGTGGTGACTCGCATTGTTCTTGCTGAATCTCTCGCCGAGTCTGCAGAGGAGACACGGCTGGGAGAAATTTTGCAGTGTCGATCAACGGAGGGCAACGGTGAGGTGGCGCTCGCAGTGGGGCCGGAAGGCGGATGGACCGACGAGGAACTCGCGTGGTTCCGCCAAGGCGGATGGGCAGCGGCTTCGCTTGGCGACACAATTCTTCGAGCGGAAACGGCGGCGATTGTCGCTAGTGCGCTGGCAATGGGAGTGCTTCGCTGACGTACCAGAGTTACATCTCGTTCATTCGACGATGTCAGCTTACGTTGTCATCCTGAGCGAAGCGAAGGACCTATGTATTTGCATCCGCCACCGATGCAGAGGTCCTTCGCTTCGCTCAGGATGACAACGCCTTGAACTTCCAACCTCTGATATTCTCCCGCTAGAGACTTCTAAGTGGCTGCAAGCGTTTTATCTGCGACCAAGATTGTTCCCGATGAACGGCAGCGGGAGGCTATCGGACACATTGATGGTCCGATGCTGGTGATCGCGGGCGCCGGCACTGGAAAGACTACCGTCCTGACGCAGCGCGTGGCTAATCTCATTCGCGAAGGTCACGCTCGCCCGGATGAAATTGTTGCGCTCACCTATACCGACAATTCCGCTGCGGAAATGATGGCTCGCGTCCGAGAAGAATTGAAGGGCACCGCCATCGACGGCCTGCAAACCTGCACCTTTCATGCCTGGTGTAACGGCCTGCTCCACCGTCGCGGCGCTGGTTTTGGTGTGCTCGACGACCAAGACCTCTGGGTGTACCTGCGCCGTCGTATCCGCGATCTGCGGCTCAAGCACTTTGTGCGCGCGGCTAATGTTGGCCAGTTCCTCGACAGCCTGCTCGATTTCATGCGCCGTTGCCAGGATGAACTCGTCGGACCTGCGGAATACTTGCGGTACGTGCAGCGCCTGGAACGGGGCGAGATCCCGTTGCCTCGGGTTGCGACCTCAAAAAAACAGGCAGATCTGGAGCAGACGGAAATTCTGGAACGCTGCCAGGAAATCGCTCGCGTTTTTGCCACCGTGGAAGACATGCTCCGGGAAAAAAACCTGGGCACCTTCGGCCACATGATCACCCGGGCTTATGAGTTGCTGAAGGCCGATTCCACGCTGTTCGAAGAAGAGTGCCGCCGCAGTCGCTTTCTGCTGGTGGATGAATTCCAGGACGAGAATTTTGCCCAGGTTGAAATCCTCTCGCTGCTCGCCGGACCGGCGGCGAATGTTTTTGCTGTGGGCGATCCGGATCAGGCCATCTATAAGTTCCGCGGAGCTTCGAGCGAGGCGTTTACGCTCTTCGCAAAGAAGTTTCCGGCGACGCGGGTGGTGGTGCTGGGGAAAAATCGCAGATCGCTTTCGTCGATCCTGGGTTGCGCTTTTGGCATTGTGAATGAAAATCCGCCGGTGTTCGGACAAAAGTCCGCACAACAGTTCGCGCCAAAGGGAGTTTCAATCTCTTACCAGCGAACGCCGCTGGAATCGCTGCGCGACGAGGAGTCGAAGCAATCAGGAAAACCGACGGCCGCGTCGCTGGTCGAAATCGTACCCTGGAGAGATAAGGAGGTCGAGGCCGCCGACCTCGCCTATCGGATCCAGAAGAAACGAAAAGAGAGAGACAGAGAAACAGGCGAGCGCTGCCGGTGGAGCGATTTTGCCGTGCTCTATCGCCAGCACAACCATCGCGATGAACTGGTTCGCGAGTTTACCGAGCGAGGCATTCCATTCTCGATTGAAGGTCTGGACGTCCTCGATACACCCGAAGTCCGCGACGTTGTGGCCTGCCTGACTGCGGCTGTGTCTCCGAACGATGCCGCGAGCCTGTTTCGCGTGGCGGCGCTGCCGCAGTTCGGCATCAACCCTACGGAATTGCGGGCGGCAATGAGGGCGATGCGGAGGCAGGAACTCGATCTCCGCACGGTGTTGGGAAGACTTGCGGGCGGTCCCGCGGTGCTGGAGGGTGTGGAGACCGCCCACCGCGAAATAAAGAAGGACGGAGTTCGCGCGGGCGATGCGGCGAAATTTGTAGTCCGGCATTTCGATCTGCAGCCGGTGGATTTGGTGGACGCGTTTCTGAAGTTTGCGCAAGAGTGGCACACGAAAGCGACGACCGAGACGGGGAGCCCTGCCGAATTCCTCGAGTACGTCGACTATTTTGTAGAGGCGAATGGAAAAATCGAGCTTCCACGCAGACCGGGCGATGCTGTACAGCTGTTGACCGCGCACTCCGCTAAAGGGCTGGAGTACCGGCATGTCGCCATCATTCGCGGCTCATCCGTTTCGTTCCCGAGTTCTTACCGTGAGCCGCTGATTGCGTTCCCGGGGGAACTGCGCACGTCACTGCGCACTTCCCATGTGTCTTTTTCGGGCGGGCGTGCGACTGACGATAAGACGCTGCACGAGGAAGAAGAGCGGCGCCTTTTCTACGTGGCCATGACCCGCGCCAAGGACACACTCGCGATCTATGCGAAGCAGGGCACGGGCAAGAAGGATCCCAGGCCAAACAAGTTCCTGCGGGAGTTCATGGCGCATGCAACTTACAGGAAGTTCTGGTCGACGCGCTCCGCCGAGGCCGTGCAAGATACGTTGTTTGCGGAAGAGGAGCAGAGAATCGCGCTGGAGCAATCGAATGTAGCGGCGTGGCTGATGATGCCGCCGTCGGCGAGCGTCGCCACCGGGCTGAGCGCGTCATCCATTGAAACTTACGAAAAATGCCCGCTCCGCTTCAAGCTGGAAAAAGAGTGGAATCTGCCGCGCGACGTGCCCGCTGCGCTGCACTACGGAGCAGCCATGCACCGGGTGTTGCACACTTTCTACGATGCGCAGCGCTACCAGCGCGAGATGAACGACGACGAGTTGCTGGAACAGTTTCGGGCCGACTTCGCTGCCGCGGGCATTGCCGATCGCTATCAGTATGAGCTTTATTTGCGGCAGGGAAGAGAGCAGTTGCGACAGTTCTTCGAGGTTGCGCGCAGTGCGGCACGGCCGGAGGTCCTCGAAACCGAATGCAGATTTCAACTGCAAGTGGGTTCGGCAAAGTTGACCGGACGGGTAGATCGCATGGATCGCACCGGCGAGGGAACCGTGGCTATCGTGGACTACAAGACCGGCAAGCCACAGTCACAGGAGGATGCTGACGAGAGCCTGCAACTTTCCTTGTATGCGCTCGCGGCCAGGGATGCTTGGGGGAAACACGCCGGCCAGCTGATCCTTTATAACCTCGAAAACAATACTCCAGTGTTCACGACGCGAACCAATGCTGAGTTGGAAGAAGCGGTATTGCGGGTGCAAAAGGCGGCAGACGGAATCGCGCAGGGGAAGTTTGCTCCGAAGGTTGGTTATCAATGCCGATTGTGTCCTTATCGCAATCTCTGCCCGGCAACTGAGAGAGTCGTTGCACTTTCGCAAAAGAAATCGGCGTCTCGGGTTAACTAGGGCGGCGTCTGCACGTGTTGGACGGGCGAGACGCCCGTCGCTCAACTCTGCTGGAAATCTGAAAAGCGCCGTAAAAAACTTTGGGGACGCTCATCGCGTCCCCTCTGTCGTTGCCTGTTGCAGGTGCTTAGTGCTTTTTGCTGCTTTTCTTCTTTGCTTTCTTTTTAGTTGCCATGGATCTATTCTCCCTTTCCATTCTTCATGGAATTTGCAACGGTGTTTTGTTGCAACTAGTTGAATGTATATTGTCATCGCAGAACGAAGTCAAGAGAAAAATGATCGAAACGGGCGCATGCAACGCTGTACCAAAGTCACTTCATGCGTCGTGCGCGAAAAACTTTTGGTAGTTGGTCGTTAGTCGTCGGTCGTTAGCAAACCCTCCGAACGACCAACGACAAGCGACCAACGACTTTCTTCATTTTCCGCGGTCTATAATGGGAGACGATTTTGAAGCGGAGAACTTGAAGGAGCGCAACCATGGCCAGTTCCAATGATGTTGTGATTATCGCGGGATGCCGCACGCCCATCGGAAAATTTCAGGGAAGCCTGAGCGATGTGACTGCTCCACAATTGGGCGCGGTCGCGGTGCGCGAAGCCGTGAAGCGGGCGAATCTGCAGCCGCAGCAGGTCGACGAGTGCATCATGGGCAATGTCGTCTCTGCCGGACTCGGTCAAAATCCGGCGCGGCAAGCGGCTTTGTTCGGCGGACTTGCACCCGAAGTCGGGGCCATGACCATCAACAAGGTGTGCGGCTCGGGATTGAAAGCGGTCGCGCTGGCGGCGCAGGCCATTGAAACCGGCAACAGCTCCATCGTTGTCGCTGGTGGAATGGAGTCGATGACCAACGCGCCGTACCTTCTGCCGAATGCCCGTAAGGGATATCGTCTGGGCAACGGACAGCTGGTTGACTCCATGGTGAACGATGGGCTGTGGGATATTTACAACGACTACCACATGGGATTGACGGGTGAGAATGTTGCCGAGAAATACGGCATCACTCGTGAAGAGCAGGACGAGTTCGCGGTCAACTCGCATCGCAAGGCGGTTGCGGCGCAGAAGGAATGCCGCTTCAAGGCGCAGATTGTTCCCGTCGAAATTCCGGCGAAGAAAAAAGGACAGCCGCCCGTGATTTTTGATAAAGATGAAGGGCCGCGAGAGGACACGACGATCGAAGTGCTGCGCTCGCTTAAGCCGGCCTTCAAGAAGGATGGTACGGTCACGGCGGGCAATGCTCCTGGAGTCAACGACGGAGCGGCGGCGCTGGTCGTGACCAGTGCCGGGCGCGCTCAAGAACTGGGCGCGGCTCCGATGGTGCGGATTGTGGCGCAGGCTACTAGTGGAGTTGAACCGAAATGGGTGATGATGGCTCCCGTCGGTGCCGTGCGGAAAATCTGGGAGAAGACGGGCTGGAAGAAAGACGATGTCGATCTCTACGAGCTGAACGAAGCTTTCTCGGTGCAGGCGCTTGGAGTCATTCGCGAGCTGGGGCTTGATATGGACCGTGTCAACGTGAATGGAGGCGCGGTGGCTTTGGGGCATCCTATCGGAGCCAGTGGAGCGCGAGTGCTTGTTACTTTGATCTACGAGATGATTCGGCGGGATGTGCATCGCGGGATTGCGGCGCTTTGTTTGGGTGGGGGGAATGCGGTGGCTATGGCGGTGGAGCGGTAGGATTGTCCGGGGCGCCGACCACAGTCGGAACATCAGTTCAGTCCGATCACAGTTTCCGGGGATGCGACGTGGGCACGATCAGCGCATTGCCAATCCGCTCCATGCCATGCGATGAAACAGGTCGTCCATTTCCTGGGGATCCGCTTTCATTCCTTTGTTGATCCACCAGTCGAGCAACGAGAACAAACTTCCTGCAAGAGCGTGGGCCTGGGCAGATTGGCGCACCGGCTCGATCTCCATGCCGGCCAGCTGTAATCTCTCCTCAATCGAACGCGCGAAGACTCCCCGTCCTAGCGCGAGCACATCATTCACCTTCCCTGAGCTCACCAACGCCGCATAGAATTCACGTGCGTCACGGACGTGCGCGAAAAACTCCTGCACCGGCGCCAGCCGCTTCGGGCTCGCGCCCTGCCGTTTCAGCGCGGTGGAACACCTCTCAAAAAAATCCTCCACGTCACTGAAGAACAAATCGTCCTTGTCGCGATAGTGTACGTAGAATGTTGAACGCCCCACTCCCGCGCGGTCTAGCACCTGCTGCACCGTGATTTCGTCGAAACTCTTCTCATGCATCAGTGTAATGAGCGCGTCGCCCAGCGCGTCGCGCGTCCGCAAAATACGACGATCGGTTTTCGGATGAGACTTTACGGCCTTATTCTTTGTCCTCTTGGCCTTCACAATCCCTGATTCCTGAACATATCCGGCGCGTTTGTCCGGTATCGCGGCACTTCTGCAAATAACACTTTCACAGGCAGGCGATTTCTGTCTAGAGTGTCGATCATGACAGACGATCGTAAAGCTGGAATTGCTCTCATTGCCGGTTCGCTCGGTGGCATTCTCACTATGGCTATGCACCCCACGGCGGCGGTAGGCTCGCTGACAGCGGACCAAGTCGCGCATCTGATGACCGGCTCCGGTGCCGTGCACTCCCTTGGTATGGTTAGCGTCCTCTTGCTGTTCCTGGGCGCTTGCGGCCTGGCACGGCGCACGGCCGCCGCCGACCGGATTTCCTTCGCTGCCATCGTCACTTACGGCTTCGCGTGCGTCGCCGTGCTCATTGCCACGGCGGTCAGCGGATTCATCGTCCCAAGCATTATGAAGCACATGGTCCGCGACGTCCCTGCCGCAGCGCATCAATGGGAGATTGTGATCTACGGCATTTTTCAGATCAATCAAGCCTTCGCCAGCATTTATTCGGTGGCCGCTTCGATGGCAATTATTCTCTGGTCCGTCTCAGCGCTGCGGAATGGAGGAATCGGCCGTGGAGCAGCCATCTACGGCTGCATCATTTCTCCACTCATCATTGTTGGGATTGGCATCGGTCACTTGCGGCCCGATGTCCATGGCATGGCAGCTATTATGCTCGGGCAAGGTATCTGGTTTATCCTCGCTGGATCTCAGTTGTGCTCCCGGCCGGCGGACGGTGTATCGCCACAATAGAGCCCGGCTCAGATATGGATTAGTGTCTCACCGGCGCGATGTGCAGCGCGGGATTGTGGCGCGTCCTGGGCGGAGGGAATGCGGGTAGCTATGGCGGTGGAGCGGTGAGCGGAGTCGATGGCTGCCGGCAGCTTCCGAGCCTGCGCTCGGCTTGGACCCTTCGACTTCGCTCAGGGCAGGCTCGCGAGGGCGCCCGTCCCGACACGACCTAACCCCTAGCCCTTCCAACTTCTAATTTGCCGTTGGACCTGGTTGCGCCGCTGTTACCGGCAGCGTGATGGTAAACACCGCGCCTCCGCCCGGGGCCGAGGCTACGTCGATGTTGCCTCCGTGTTCGCGCAGCACGGTCTTGCAGATGCTAAGCCCCAGCCCCGTCCCGCGCCCCGGCCGTTTCGTCGTAAAGAAGGGATCAAAAATGTGCGGCAGGTTTTCGGGCGCGATTCCCGGACCATCATCCTGAAACACGATCCATACAGAGTCGGGGTCGCGTCCTATGCGCACCCGAATTGTGCCTTTGTCGCGGATTTCGCGGATCGCCTGCTCCGCATTCAGCAGAAGATTCAAGAAGACCTGCATCAGCTGATTGGGATCGGCCACGATCGCGGGAATTGCCGGTTCGGGCGTAAAGTCTACGGTGACATTGCTCTTGCGCAGCGGATAGGCTTGCATCTGAACCGTACGTTGCACCAGTTCATTCAGATTGACCTGGCTACGTCCCGGAGCGGGCGGCCGGGCGAAGTATTGCAAGTTTTGCACGATCTCAGCTGCGCGGCGCGCCTCCTTGTGCAGAATTGAGATCTGTTTGCGGGAGGCTTCGGTGGTCTCGCCTTCTTGCAGCAGTTCCGCCATGCCCAGAATGCTGGTCAGTGGATTATTGAGTTCATGGGCGAAGCCGCCGATCATCTGGCCCATGGCCGCGAGACGTTCGCTCTGAATAATCTGCTGCTCCAGCTTCTTCTCCGTCGTCACATCGCGGACGGAGATGATCACGCCCGCGGGCTTGCCTTCGGCATCCAGTAGTGGACTCGCCACGCCGAGCATGGTGCGCCAACTGCCGTCGCGATGCCGCGAGCCGTATTCACAGGAGGTCAGCGAACTCTGACCGGTGGCGACGGTGCGGTAGAGCGTGGCCAGTTCCGCTGAAGTATTTTCCAAGTCATCGACGCTCTTGCCCATGAGATCTGCCGGCCCGTACCCGAGTAGTTCGCCGATGCGCGCACTCACGAACGTGTACTGTCCCTTCAGATCGAGCACCAGAATCAGATCTGGAAAGCTCTCCAACAGGTGCCGCTGGAACTCTTCCTGCCGGCGCAACTGGTGCTCCAGTGCACGCTTCTCGGTGACGTCCACCAGTGTGCCCTGGTAGCGGACAACCCGTCCCTCTTCCATCACGCCGCTCGAGGTATCCACGCACACCGCGATTCCGCCGTCTCTTCTTCGCAGTTGAACCTCTCGAGTGCGGATGCGGCCACTCTGGCTGCCTCCGCGCCCCAGCACCGGATCCCCGCCGGCTTCAACGCCCAGTTGTTCCGGCGGCAGGTTCAACAAATCTTCTTTGCTGGCATATCCCAAGATGGAGACCAATGCAGGGTTCACCTCGAGCAACCGGCCTTCCGGATTGCTGATGTAAACGCCTTCCTGCAGAGATTCGAACAACTGGGTGAAGCGCTGTTCTTTCTCGCGATGCCCGGTGATGTCGCGGGCCAGCACACTCGCTCCGGTCACATCGCCGCCCTTGACGATGGCGTTGACCACGCAGTCGTAGTACAGCCGCCGGGTGCCGTTCTTAAGGTGGACTTCGACCACTCCCGACCAGGTCCTCTTCTCCAGAAAGCGCGCCAGAGTTCCGGACGTTTCTGTATGCAGCGGCTCGCGTAGAAAATCCTCTAGTTTGTGATTGACGAGCTGGGCATAAGGAACCTCGAGGATTTCCGTGGTTCGCCGGTTAACCGTGCGCAGGGTGCCATCGAGGGAGATCGCCAGCGCCACGTCATCCAGAGAATCGATCAGCTCCTTGAAGTTGCGCTGCGAACGCATGATCAGCTGACCCAGCTGATCCAGTTGCTCTTCGGAGGGAGTCGCTCCCGCCTGATTCTGAAAGCCCTTGAGAATCTGCTGGAGCTCCGAGACCTCGCGCTTGCGCCCGAAAGCATAGGCGGCAAACAAGACGGCGAGCGCGAAGAGTCCGACTGGAATTGCCCACAGCCGGTAAGGCAGATCTTTCAGTTCCTGCCACGACAATGCCGCCACCGCCGCTGCAAACAAAACGAGGAGGAGCAGGGCCCATCGCCAGAGCTGGCTCTCTTCGCGTTGCAGCCGGTTTGACGCTGGATCGGGCCGGTTGGAAGCGGGATCTTTGTCGGGCATTGGGTCGTGCATTGAGGGACTCCGCTGGCGCGAAACGACTTTCCGATAACCGACATCGTTCCCGACAGATTTCCCCTAGCGTAGCACCGAAAGCGGCGTTCCCGACAAAACGTTCCCTCATGTTCCATCACGGTAACCGGGTGATGGCCATCACAGCGGTTCCAGTTCTGCGCCGCGTATGATGGCGGAAAGGATCTCCCATCCTGGTTGTCCCCTTCGTGTGCTCACTGGTCTCCCTATGCTTTATAAAACTCTGAGTGCGGCGGTTTACGGCATTGACGCCAACATCATCGAAGTGGAAGTAGATGTCTCTGGCGTCAAGATGAACGAAGACCACTTTCACACCGTCGGCCTGCCCGATGCTGCGGTCCGTGAAAGCCGCGACCGGGTCCGCTCGGCACTGAAAAACTGCGGCTACGATATTCCGCCTACGCAGATCACCATTAACCTGGCGCCGGCCGACATTCGTAAAGAAGGTTCGGGCTTTGACTTGCCCATGGCGCTCGGCATTCTCGGTGCTTACGGCGGTCTGAACAAGAAGGAGATCCCCGACGCGCTCTTTGTAGGAGAGCTTTCGCTCGACGGCAGCCTGCGAGGAGTTCGTGGGGCGTTGCCAATTGCGATCGAGGCCCGCCGCACGAAGGTGAAACGGCTGATTGTGCCGGAAGTCAACGCTCGCGAAGCTGCGATGGTGGGAGGCGTGGAAGTCTATCCTGTGAAGTCATTGCTGGACGTGATTCGTTACATCAATTCCGGCAACGGCGTTTCGCAGCTGCAGATCGACACCGATCAACTGCTCAGCCAGGCGCAGCAGTTCCATGTGGATTTCAAAGACGTTCGCGGCCAGCAAACCGCCAAGCGCGCCCTCGAAGTGGCGTGCGCCGGCGGCCACAATATTCTGATGATCGGGCCTCCGGGATCCGGAAAAACGATGCTGGCGAAACGCATGCCGACCATCCTGCCGCCGTTTACGTTTGAAGAAGCGCTTGAGACGACCAAGATTCACAGTGTGGCCGGCGTGCTCGACGCGCGCGCCGGACTGGTCGGCCTGCGTCCGTTCCGCGCACCTCATCACACGATCTCTGACGCAGGTCTGATCGGCGGAGGTGCGATTCCGCGGCCGGGCGAAGTTTCACTGGCTCACAACGGCGTTCTGTTTCTTGACGAGCTTCCGGAATTCCCGCGCAACGTTCTTGAAGTCATGCGCCAGCCGCTCGAAGACGGCACGGTCTGCATCGCGCGCGCCGCAATGTCGCTGACGTTCCCTGCGCGCTTTATGCTGGCCGCCGCGATGAATCCGTGTCCCTGCGGATTTCACAACGACCGCACTCGCGAATGCCACTGCACGCCGCCGATGATCCAACGCTACATTTCGAAAATCTCGGGACCGCTGCTCGACCGTATTGACATCCACATCGATGTGCCGGCGGTGAACTATAAGGAAATGCGCAGCACCTCGGAGCCGGAAAGTTCCAGCAAGATTCTCGAGCGGGTGATCCGCGCCCGCGAACTGCAGCTGACGCGATTTTCTTCCGAACGCCAAAAACTCTACTGCAACGCGCAAATGCCGCCGCAGTCCATTCGCAAATTCTGCGAACTCTCCGCCGATTGCGAGCGCCTGCTGGAACGAGCGATGGCGCAGCAGGGGCTCAGCGCCCGGGCCCATGACCGCATTCTGAAGGTCGCTCGTACGATTGCAGATCTCGACGCGGTATCACAGCTCGAACCGAAACACATCGCCGAGGCGATTCAATATCGGACGCTGGACCGGACGTTCTGGGCGTGAGCCGCCGCGCGAGAGAAGCTGTAGCGTGTGCGGCAGCCCAGGGACGTTCCTTCCGAATAGCCTGTCAACCGGGAAGTGACCGCGATCGATTCTCAGGAATTGACTTCTTGTTCCTGATCGGGACGACCTCCGCAGATTGCTTTTTCTAATCCCGCGATTGAAGTGCCGAAGCGAAGGAATATAATTGCGGTCGCACAGATGCCCCTCAACGCCGGCACAAAATTCGGTCCTTACGAAATCGAATCGCCGTTAGGTGAGGGCGGCATGGGCGAGGTGTACCGCGCCCGCGATGTCCGCCTTGATCGAACCGTAGCGATCAAAGTTCTTGCTTCCCATCTTTCCTCGTCGCCCGAACTCAAACAGCGCATGGAGCGCGAAGCCAGGGCAATTTCTGCTTTGAACCACCCTCACATCTGCCATCTCTACGATATCGGCTCACAGGACGGAACCGACTATCTGGTGATGGAGTTTCTCGAAGGCGAGACGCTGGCGGAGAGATTGCGCAAAGGCGCAATGCCACTTAACGAAGTCCTCAAGATTGCAATCGCCATTGCGGAGGCGCTTACTGTTGCGCATCGGCAAGGGATTGTGCACCGCGATCTTAAGCCGGGCAATATCATGCTTACACGGGCAGGCGCCAAGCTGATGGATTTCGGTTTGGCGAAGGCCACGAGCCCGAGCCTGGGCGTCTCAGGATCCAGCGCGCCTCTGTTGTCCGGAGCCCGCACGATGAGCGAGGCCAGTCCGATGTCTCCGCTGACGACGGCGGGTGCAATCATCGGGACCATCCAATATATGGCCCCGGAACAACTGGAGGGCAAAGAGGCCGACTCTCGATCGGACCTCTTTGCACTGGGCGTGATTCTTTACGAAATGGTGACTGGCAACCGGCCGTTCGCGGGCCGGAGCCAGATCAGCGTTGCCAGTGCCATCCTTGAAAAAGAACCTGAGCCAATTACCGCGACTCATCCTCTCGCGCCACCTGTGTTCGAGCAAGTCGTAGCAACCTGCCTGGCCAAGAATCCTGACGACCGGTTCCAGAGTGCGCATGACCTGAGTCTCCAACTGAAGTGGATTGCGGGAGGCAAAACCCCAACTGTCAAGCCCGCAGAGTTCGGACGAACAAAGCGGGAAAGCATCCTCGCGGTCGTGGCAGGCACGCTGGCACTCCTACTGATCGCATCCGTGATCCTGTGGCGCACCAGCCGCCCTGCTACACAGACCGCATATTTTTCTGCGCCGCTCGGGTTCTCGGCTAGAGACGTGGCAGTCTCGCCCAATGGCCACACTGTCGCCGTTGTTGGCCGGGATTCCGAGCGAAAAAACCTTT
>Ga0074046_10000350_pt1 | contig 41316 bp, 39 predicted proteins | sample BogForMeECP23OM3_FD_94441 | JGI IMG/M metagenome (GOLD analysis project Ga0074046, IMG submission 94441) | Bog forest soil microbial communities from Calvert Island, British Columbia, Canada - Bog Forest MetaG ECP23OM3 | ecosystem: Environmental > Terrestrial > Soil > Wetlands ... | reverse complement strand
GGTCAGCTCCTTACATTAGAGATTTGTACCTCATGGTTCGAGAATTTCCCGCCCATGGGCTTATCCCGAATGCGGTCAATTTCTCCGCAGTCAAGAATGGATGGCGGAGAGAGTGGGATTCGATTTCCGCCATTTAGCGCAAGTCGTAGTGAAAACTAGACCTAGCGATAATATCCTGTGTTTATGCTGGTTTCAAGCACTTTCTTGACTTTGGGTCCGTTGCCTCCAAAGACCTCGAACGATCTGTATTGACCGTAAGAAGGGTATCACTGGTATCACTCTCGTGCTGGAGAATAGGCTCCTCTCCGCCTCGTTTCCGACCTGGTCAACCCTGTCACAAAACACGCAGGAGCGGAGAGTGAGCGTCTCTCACTATTTCATCAGCTCAGCGGTATCACAAGGTCTCACGGCGCGCGTCGGAGGGAGCAAAACTCTCACCAGTCCCCGGCGCGCGCAAGCATACACTCACGTGTATTCGACCTCAACAAGGACATCTGGGAAAGGCAATGGCTGAACGACTCAATCGCAAAGAACTCTACGATCTTGTCTGGTCTGAACCGATGAAGACTCTGTCGGCAAGATTCGGAATCTCTGACGTTGCACTCAAGAGGCATGCGCACGGGTAGGAATCCCTACGCCTGAGCGGGGCTATTGGGCGAAGAAAGATGCAGGGAAGGAGGTGTTTCATCCAGCATTTCCGTTACGTCCGCCTGGCATGAGTGATGAGGTCGAGATCGGAGCCGGAGGCAACACTTCTTACGGCTACCGGACGGAGGAGGATCTTCTTGCCCCGATCGGCGCGCCTCCGGTGTTTTCCGAACCGATCGAGGCAGTTCGGGTGCGCATCGCTGAGACTGTCGGTCACATAACCATTCCACATAAAGTGCTGACCTGGCATCCTACGATTGATCGTCTCCTCAAAGAGGATGAAAAACGCCGAGAGAAACAGTTAACCGATCGTTATGTCATGTCCTGGGAGAAGCCCGTTTTTGACTCGCCATTTGAGCGCCGTCGGCTTCGTATCTTAAACAGCCTCTTCTTCGCAGTTGGGAAGATGAACGGTAGACCTTCGGTCCGCGGCCGCGAAGCACGGGACATCGGAATTTCGTTCTTCCAGCAGCATCTCCAACTCGCCCTGGACAAACCCAAGAGGCCAACTCGCCGTGCACAACGTTCGAATGCCGACGAAGAAGCCAGCGATACGCGACTGTGTTTATCTATCCTGAAGGGGTGGGGCTCCGAAGAAGTGCTGGCTACATGGCAGGATGATGATGTTCAGAAACTCGAAGCACACATGACTGACATCGCGGTCCAATTGATACTCACCGCTGAAATGAAGTACCGCGAGAACGTCCTGCATGGCTATCAGTGGCGCATTCAGCGGAAGGCGGAACTCGAAGAGGAGCAGCGTAAGCGCAAGCTTGAAGCCGAACGCGCAGAAAAGGAAAGACAGAAGCGCATCGAGCAAGCGAGAGTGAACCGGCTTTTAAGGGATGCGGCAGCATTCCAACAGGCTGGCGAGATAAGGAAGTACGTCGAAGCAGTCAGGTTGAGGCTATCCCCCGACGGATCCTCATCGGCTGAGGAGATTGAACAATGGAGTCAATGGGCGTTAGCGCAGGCTAATCGTATCGATCCTGCCATCGGCGGCAGGTTCTTGAACGCAGTACAGGATGAGGAGGCCGGCTAGCCAATGGAAATAGTAAACTTTACTATTTTCGATTATCATGGATTATGAAAATAGCGCGGAACGCTATTTTCGATCCTAGGAAGGCAGATGTGGCCCACGCGACCAACATTCCCGGCCAGAAAGTATCGCAGGGCAGCTATTCAGCCTTTGTGCCAGCGCCCCTGCCTCCTGAACTGAACTGGACACCCCGGCTGATTGGGGCACTTTCGGATGCAGACCGGCTGGTCGGACGATTAGCGGGCGAAGGTGGCCGGCTGCCCAATCCTCATATTTTGATCCGGCCTTTCGTACAGCGTGAAGCCGTTCTATCGAGCAAGATTGAAGGCACACAGGCCACGCTAGGTGAGTTGCTTGCCGCCGAGGCGGGAGCGATCGTGGATCGAAGTCCCGAGGACCTTCGCGAAGTCGGCAATTACGTAGTTGCTCTTGAGCACGGAATCGCGCGGCTCAAGAAACTTCCTCTTTGCGTCAGGCTTACCCGCGAGTTGCACGAAAAACTCATGGCGGGCGTTCAGGGGCACCAAGCAGCGCCCGGACGTTTTCGCAAGATCCAGAATTGGATCGGCAAACCTGGCAGCACGATCGCAACTGCTTCCTACATCCCGCCCCCTCCAGGAGAGGTCGAACCTTGTCTCGCGGCCTGGGAAAAGTTCCTGCATGAATCGACCCTGCCGCCTCTCGTGACCATTGCGCTGGCTCATTATCAGTTCGAAGCCGTTCACCCGTTTCTTGATGGCAACGGCCGAGTCGGACGCCTGCTCATAACCTTGTTCTTGATCGAGCGCCAGATCCTCCCGACACCGCTGCTCTATCTGTCGGCGTTCTTTGAAGCATCACGGCGAGACTACTACGACGGTTTGCGCGGGATCAGCGAACGCGGGGCATGGAACGATTGGTTGGAGTATTTCCTGCTGGGAGTCGCTCGCATGTCTGAGGACGCTTTGAGTCGAGCGATGCGCATCAACGGACTGCTGGCCGAGTGGCAGAGGAAAGTCTCCGGAGAATCCAGCAACAACCCCTTGCGTGTAGTCGAACTCTTGGGGGCAAACCCGTTCATTACTACAAGAGGCGTGGCGGAGAAATTGGCGATCGCGTTTACGACCGCGCAGCGCGCCATCGAACGACTGGAACGTGCGCGTATCGTAAAGCGGGTTGGCGATGCGAAGCGCGATCGAGTGTATTGCGCGACTGCGCTCCTGGATATCCTAGAAGAGCCGGCCCACCTCAAAACAGTCGACAACAGGTAGCTCCGGGTACAGATGATAAGACAACGGCCCTCCGGGATGCTCGGCAATTCACTGACGCGCCACTAGGCTGTAATTCTGTTTCATCGCGATCAGGGCTGTTGCGGGTCCTCTTCGAAGGTGGCTCTTGGTTGCCCAACGCTGAAGTGAGAGGTGAGGAAGGGCCACTGTGATCGGCCCTTCATTCCGGCTCTTGGGCAGCGAGCTCCCAACTGACAGCTGAGACACCGGACTCCAGACCCAACCGCTGCACAATTTCTTCGAGCATTGCGTTTTGCCGCCCTGCACTGACCAGTGTGGCACGTACTTCTACTTTGCCGCTGGAATTCAAGTCTTCGCTATACAGAGCATGCAAGGTGATCGGCAAAGCATGTATGTGGTGCATAAGCAAGACGCGAAGCTTGGCTTCGTCATCGTTGCGGCAAACAAATCGTAGGACGTACTTGGTCTCCACGTCGGTGCGTCGGCTTGGTTGTCTGTCAATTTTGCGCGCCAGTGGACGAAACAGGACGTTTGCCCCGACCACGGTGTTGCGCCAATCACACTCTCCCCCGAGACGCCAAGCCCGCAAAGTGATCCGCCGGCTGCTGAGTTTTTGAACCTCGCTCATCTACTTGTTCTAGGCAACGCGCAACCGATCCTATTTATCCGCAATGCGAACGGACTACTCTTGCCAGCCCCCGCCCAACGATTGGTAAAGTTGCACGAGGGCCAACAGTTCATTCCCCTTTGCCTGAGCCAAGTTGAGTTCGGCCGAGAATGCATTTGTCTCGTTCGTTAGTACTTCAAGATAGTCTGTCTTCCCAGCTCGGAACCGTAGCTCGGATAACTGCGCGGCATCCTTTGCAGCTGCCACCAGTTGCTCCTGCTCGATCCTGAAGTCGCGGTCTTTGCGGTAGCCCACTAGGGCGTTCGAGACATCGCGAAATGCACCTTGAATCGTTTGTTGGTAAGTGAGAAGCAACTGCTCTTTCTGAGCTTCTGCTAACTTCACGTTGTTCTTGAGCCTTCCGCCCTGGAAGATCGGCTGTGTAAACGATCCCGCCATGCTCCACAATCCCGCTGGCCCCGTGAAGAGGCTGTCGAGTGCAGAACTTTGAAAGCCAGCGTCAGCAGTCAATGAAATCTGCGGAAAATATTGTGCTCGGGCGACACCAATCTGGGCGTTCGCCGCAATCAGGTTCTCTTCGGCCTGGCGGACATCAGGCCGTCGCTCCAATAAGAAGGAAGGAATGCCCACGGGAACTTCCGGTGCATGTGGTTGTTCGGTCAGGAGCAAGCCTCGCGGAATGTCGCCTGGATTGTTTCCTAACAGGATGCTTAGATTGTTTTCCTGCTGCGTGATTTGCCGCTCCAAGTCTGTGGTTGTGGTTTGCGCAGTATCCACCAATTGCTCGGCCTGGCGGACATCAAGCAACGTCGCCAGTCCGTGTTGCTCCTTGATTTGCGTCAATTGAAGAGAATCCTGCCGCGAGGCTAGCGTTCGTTTGGAAATATCCAACTGGAAATCCAACGCGCGCAGCTGGAAGTAATCAGTGGCGACATTCGCGACAAGAGTTGTGACAACTTGCTTGCGCGCCCATTCGTCTGCGAGAAGGGTTGCACGTGCCGCTTCAGTGGCGCGCCGATACGTGCCCCAGAAGTCCAGGTTCCACGCCGCGGACGCGGTCACTTGTCCCAAAGTTGTTTCATACGCCGGGAGGGGACCGGCGGCGGGGCTGTTCTGATTCGTTTCACTACCGCCAACCGAGAGGGAAGGCAGTTGATCTGCACGGGTAATGCCGAGTTGCGCCTGAGCTTGCAACACTCGCGTAGCTGCAATGCGCACATCATAGTTGTTCTTCAGCGCCGTACGGATCAGATTCTGGAGTTCCTTATCCTGAAACACCTCCCACCACTTCTCGTCGCCCAGGGACACAGTCGATGGTATCGGTTTGGCTGGAGCGACGGACGACTGCTGTTGGGACATTCCTGGCACATCGATTGAAGGTCTCTTATAGTTCGGGCCAACAGTGCACCCGATCATCAGCGGGACCAGCAGGGGTCCCCAAAATAGGGTGGTACGACTACCTCTGCTCGCCTGGCCCGGCGGGAAGCCCCGGTGGGGCGCATCCATCTCCTTGGATGTGGCCACGCTGCGGCCATCGTAGAAAAACACGAGGAGAACGGTCGCGAAAAATGACAATAACAAAAACGACAGGAACAACGGCAAGGACAGCAACAACACCAGCACCAGCATGGTCATCATGATGATGATGATCAGCAGCAAGACCACTATGGCCGGTGACTGGCATGCGTAAAAACCAGCATGCCGGCCAGACATCAGGCGCAGGTCAGGCCGTGATTCAAGGGTTTGCTGGATCAGCTAAGCCTTTAATGGGGGCATATAAAGAAGGAGAGACGTAGTGGGTTAGTCGGCAACGCCGCCACAGAAAAAACTAGAAACCGCTCGACACAATAAACTAAATATGGTACAACGTAATAAACTAATAATAGCAATACACAATACACTAGTATACGCACGACACCAAACACTAGTTTGAGGACAGGCATGGCTTCACCCTCAGAAAAACTGGCCGAATCTCTGGAGATCCTGCATGGCCTGCAGAACGCAAAAGGCGCTGCCGCCATCCGGGCGAAGGACATGACGCGTGTCCATAGGGAGCGCCTTCTTGCCAATGGCTTCCTGCAGGAAGTCATCAAGGGCTGGTACATTCCAAGCCGGCCCGACGAAAAGAGCGGCGAGAGCACGGCCTGGTACGCGTCGTTCTGGCGCTTTGCCGCCATCTATCTGGGAACCCGGTTCGGAAAGAACTGGTGCCTGTCTCCGGAACAGTCCCTGTCTCTGCACGGGGGGAACTGGACCGTGCCGCGACAGCTGGCCGTCCGCTCGCCCAGAGGCAAGAACAACGTTACCAAGCTGCCGCACGGCACGTCGATGCTCGATCTCAAGGCCGCCCTGCCGCCCCCGGCCGACCGCGAGCAAAAGGACGGGCTTCGCATATATTCGCTCGAAGCCGCGCTGATCGACTGCTCGCCGCAGTATTTCGCAAGCCAAGCGACTGATGCACGCGCGGCCATGGCCATTATCCGCGACGGTTCCGGACTGCTCGCAGAGTTGCTGGAAGGCGGCCACAGCACGATTGCCGGGCGACTTGCTGGCGCCTTTCGAAACGGCGGCCGTGAACGCATCGCGGACGAGATTGTGAAGACTATGTCGGCAGCGGGCTACACGGTCCGCGAGACCGATCCCTTCAACGATCGTCCCGCGCTCGGACTGCCTGCACGCGAAGCATCTCCCTACGTAAATCGCATCCGACTGCTCTGGCAGAAGATGCGCGAGCCCGTGATCGCGCGCTTTCCGAAAGCGCCGGGCCTGCCGCGCAACGTGGACGCCTACATGAAAGGTGTCGAGAAGGCCTATGTCACGGATGCGTATCATTCACTCTCAATCGAAGGGTACCGCGTGAGCACTGAGCTGATCGAACGTGTGCGCAGCGGCTCATGGAATCCGGACGCGAACGACAGGGATCGCAACGAACACAACGCCATGGCGGCGCGCGGATACTTTCAAGCTTTCCAGGTGGTCGAAGAAAGCATCGGCCGGGTTCTGAAGGGCGAAAACCCCGGGGTCGTCGCCGAAGAGGATCACCGGGCGTGGTACCGGGAGATGTTCGCGCCGAGCGTAACGGCGGGCATCCTGAAACCCGCCGATCTCGCCGGTTATCGCAATAGCCAAGTCTACATTAGGCAATCAATGCACGTGCCGCTGAACCGCGATGCAGTGCGGGACGCAATGCCGGCGTTCTTCGATATGCTCGCGGAGGAACGGGACCCTGCGGTGCGCGTCGTGCTCGGGCACTTCCTATTCGTCTACATTCATCCGTACATCGACGGCAACGGCCGCATGGCGCGGTTTCTCATGAATACTATGATGGCCGCGGGAGGGTATCCCTGGACAGTCATACCCCTGCCGGAGCAAAAGGCCTACATGGCCTCCCTCGAAAAGGCGAGCGTCGGCGAGGATATCGGGCCTTTTGCGCATTTTCTGGCAACCCTAGTCGAGAAGCGACTCGCCGGCGAGCCGCTGCCGGACGTGCCGACGGTTGCCAAGGCCGTAACCCATCAATGATCGCGGCTTGACGATCTCAAACGCTGTTATTCGATGGCCTTAACCCTGAAAAGCATGATCCTCGTGACACAGAGCATTGATACCTTGCCCCTGATACTTACCTCTGGTCTAACTCTCTGGAATTCAATCGTCGGCGTCGAGCGTCGGATTCTCCGCCAGGGTTTCTCTGGAGCATTTAGGAAGGGCGTTCCTCGCGTGGATCCCATCGCCGTCGATAGCCGGGGAAGAGTCTTCAGCTACATGGGATGGTCGATCACCGATCAGCAGCCATCGGTTGTCCCCACACTCGTCGAAAGTCAAGACGACCTCCAGATGTCGGGCATACTCTATCTCCGTGGTGTAATCCGATTGTTCATGCGAACAAACGGAGGTACTCCTCCGGAGATGCTCTCGAAGATGCGTGAGTTTTCAGATAAATCCGCCTACAACGAAACGCTGACGGGAGGCCACCACCGACTCGAATACTTCCCCCCGGCAGCTGGCGCCGCGAACACGTACATGATTTCCGCAGTTTGCCAGAGCTATGGAGACATCTGCATCCGCAGCTTCTTCCTCGACCAGAGGTGAGATCCATGAGACTTCCGAGCCACGCCAGCCCACGGCGGAGGATCCGTTGATTCCCGACTGTGAAGAGGACGCTCAAATCTGCCGCGACATCGATTGGCCCGTTCCGTAGGGTATCCCGTGCGGCCCGGATTCAGAACGCCAGAACCGTTTCTCAGTTTGGTGAAACATCTCGATTTCACTCATTGACCCAGATCGGCTAAATCTCAATGAGTGTAATCGCCTGATTACAACAGTCGAGGAATGGTAGCGCAAGAAACGTGGCACTACGCCACGGCCCATAGAATTCCCTACCTGATCAATATTGCACAGTCCTCAACTCGCCGAAAGGCTACGCTTCTCCTGACCCTCCACAAGGCGTCTGGGAGAGCAATGAGCGACAATCGGGTTTCCAAAGCATTCATTGAATTTCTGAACACTGGAAGCACTCATTGGGCTGCGAATGCTTGCCATGATTGCGGATCAAGGTTGGAATATCGAAATTGCACATTCTTCTTCGAAGGGCAGACTTGGGAAATCCCACTTCCGCTCTGCCTCAAGTGCCACCCCATTACACAGGTCGCCCCACCCTATGAAGCCTGACAACTCCGAACCTAACCAACGTGATCTGTCGGCTCAGTTTAGTGATGTGGATCAAGGTTATTGGCCTAGGATTTTAGACGTGCCGAAGCGCATCATTGAGATGTGGCCGTACGTCTTTATTTTCATTTCGCTGGCAGGATTCGTGTACCTGTTCGCTGGCGCTCGTTAGGTCCGTACGAAGAAAGAATGGTTCGCTATCGAACAGTCTGCGAAGCCTAAATTTCTGTAGTCTCTTTAACTGCTGAGGAAACCGGGTGTAGGAGCATCTGATTCTGACGGGAAAAAGGTCTCAGGAGCCCCGTTGTCCCTATTGTGTGTTAGGGAAGGGATTCAGGGTGATGAAAGTTCTTAAAAATGGGCGGCAGATTTGTGAAAACTGCGGCCACATTGTTTTTCCGAACGACAGGGCTTTCAGGTGCCCCTGCTCGAAGTGTCTCGAAGTTAATCTCTCTCCCAGAATTCGCCGCCTGCGGCGGAGCTAGGTCATCCTCGATGCATCCTGCCGAAACGTGGAAAATGCCGAACTTTTCCTGCTAAACCCTCTGCGCATCCATGGCCCACAGGCGCTATTGGCATGGCACGGACGAGGGATACTCTCCTGCTGGAGACAGTTCTTGGGGGAGGGCTGCTCCGGGCGTCCCGTCAGAAGATAGAAGACCAACTCAAGGAGTCGGGACGCCTTCTTTTTCCGATCAACCCCGCAATCATTTGCTGGGCACGGCGTGCAAGCTGGTTTGCTTCTCTTCTTTCCGATTACTGTCGATAAATCGCCACTTCACTCATCGACGCTGCAACGGGGGTTTTGAGTGTGAAGGCCTGATTGCGCCAGTTGGCTGTGGGGCTTATAAATACGCTGGACTACCTGTGCTGTTGGCAGGGCTATTCCATGCGGCGTGACAGTTATGCCGCCGTTACGGCGAGCGCACGCCGCTTAATCTCTTCGCACAACTGCCAGAATTCCTGCACGTCAACGTCGCTTAGCAATTCTGCCTGAGCGTGCACGAGCACGCGGGCAAGCGCCTGCTCCAGGTCCTCATCCGTGTAACAGTCCAGGTTGGTTAGTTGGTTTGTCATGGATGAAACACGCCAAGATATTCATCCCGAGAACCTTTGGCTGTTCAAAATTGCTCACTTCTGCGATTATTATGTGCAGTAGCGCACATTGCGGCGATGCTTTCACGGGCGGAAATGGCAAAGATCAGGGCCGAGATTGAGGCATTGGAAAAAGCTCGCGAGAATTGCACCGATAGCGGCATTCGGAAACTGATTGAGGGTTGGATCGAGGAACAGAAAAAGAAGCTGGCTTCCGGAAATCATTAACGTTCGTGCTCCGCGGTCATCCTTCGTTTGTTGCCGAAGCCAAGTGAGAGCGCCAGAAATGACGCAGGATGAAACTCGTTGCCCCTATTGCGTCGTCGGTGACAAGTTTTCTCCGATGACCATCCTCTCTAATGGCCGATTGATCTGCGAGAATTGCGGCCACATCGTTTTTCCAAACGATACAGCTTTTAGGTGTCCGTGCTCGAAGTGTCTGGAAATTACTTCTTCTCCTAGGATTCGCCGGATGCGGCGACGATAAAGTTTAGGGAGAAAAGCATAGCCGCGCGGCACAGTATTTGGGATGTGATCAAATTTGCTCAGCATGGAATCCCGCCTTCCTTCTAGGCTGGTCTTGCCCTGCCAAGGAGGCATCTATGGAAGGCTGCCCCCCTCTAGAAATAATGTGCGCAATTTGCCGTAAGCCCGTGAATTTAGAGCTCGATCTAAATGCTGACGAAATTCGCAAAGCTGTCCACGAGGACTGCTATGTTAGTCGTCTCTTTAGCAAACGCAGCGATCAAGCGGCCCCGATAATTGTAGGACTGGGTCGAACGCCAAAGTTGCCTCTAAATATCTGGCGAAATGTAAAAGCGAGGGTCCCGCAAATGGAAACCGTGTTGGCGGCGCTGAAAGCACTGCAGAGACTTACGACGACTACAGAGGGTCTAGAAGACCTCCCCAAAACTATCGAGCATGCGGAACCGCAAGTGGCGAAACTGAGGCGAATGGTGGCGAACTGATGAAAATGGCAAATAATCACGTTTAGGGTTCGCAAAGTGGGATTGAGCTCCCTCCCCCACCCACACTCGATTTTGACTTTGGCCGGGGCCCGCTCGCCCGCGAGAAGGGGATGCGTTAGGAAGGTCGGCGCAGCAATGTGCGCGAGCGTACGGCAGGCTAACGCTGTCGATAACCAAACGGGGCATGCGATAGCCATCGTTCGAGTGGGAAATGATGGATACGCCTCACACGGGGTCACGTCCGCCGAGGCGCGTTCAATCTTTTACGATCAGTCGGCGGTCTAGGTGCGGATTATGGCGGGGTTGACCAGTGCTAAGTTCACACCTCTCCCTCGGAGCGGCTCCGCAGGTCGGACGGCGTGGGTTGAGTTCCTTTTTCATCGCAAGCCCTCATGTACCAGTCAACTAGACCCGTTGCGGGAGCACCATCTAGACGGTTTACGCCCTTGTGACAACGGACATGGGTCGATTTTGCAGAAAGGTCTTGATAAGTGCACTATTTATTTGCAAACCGCCGTTGTAGTAGACGAAGCCCCTCTTCTTGAACGCATTCATAAACTTACTTACCCTTGCGCGCGTGGTACCAACCATCTCCGCGAGGGTTGCTTGGCTCACCTTCAGGGGGTTCTCCGGCTTTGATTCCTTGGTTATTTCTCCAAACAACAACAAAACCCGTGCCAGTCGCTTCTCGCTAAAATTAAAGAATTGATCTGCCAGGTCTTCCTCGACCCGAATAACTCTGGAAAGCAGATACGCATTAAGCAATGCAGCAAACTGCGGGTCGCGCTTCAGGGTGCGAAGCGACCTCTCCTTCTGCAAGCGAGTGATATTGGAGGGCCCAATAGATCTCGCCGTGTACATCCGCAGCGATTGCCCTCCAAGACAGCCTTCTCCAAAAAAGCTACCCCGCAGCAGGACGGCGATTATCGCTCTTTTGCGGCGGGTAGCGGCCATCGTGAGCTTCACCGTGCCGCTCTGGATGTAGAACACGGCATCGGCTCTATCCCCTTGCGCAAAAATCATCTCATTGTCTCGGTAGGTCCGTACAGTCATCCCATCCCGGAACTTTTTGCGGAAAACTGTGGAACTGAAACCGAGAGTTTGTTTCGCCATCTGTCTCCCCGGCACGATCAATTGACGTGAGTGCAGTTCTCCCAATAGAGAAAGAGGCTAAATCATATGGCCCGAAAATCTGGCGTGGCTGGTCAATATAGGCCATACACAATTGCACACAGTACCTAGATGGTTAATCTCGGGCGAAACTGGTCTAACGGCGAGACTCCACACCCAGAGATACATGTTGCCAGGTCCCTCAATTCTCAATGAGTGTAATCGCTTGATAACGAAATTTTATCTAGAGGCGGCCTGTTCCGCCGTTAAGATTAAGCCATGTTCACAGCACTAAGTGATGCCAATGTCTGACACGAAGCGGCTGTCACTGAAGAACTACGGCTCCGTCCCTTGGCTCGAAAATCCAGAGGGCAGCAACTCGCCAATTGGCTCCATGCTGGAAAAATTGAACATCGACTCAGGCATCGGTACTGATGCACCACCCGTGGTTACTATTCAGATCACCTTGATGGGAAGGATGCACGACGGCAGAATCAAATTGACGTATCAGCGTGTTCACAGGGCACGCAAAGTGCGTGGCCGTTATACCCCACATGGTTAAGGGTGGTTTTGTCTTCGGAGCTGAAGGAGGCAAAGGCGTAGCCACCTGCCGTACGGCGAATGGCTGGAGTGCGCCGGCGTTCATCACGATTTCGGGTGGAAGCTGGGGCTTGCAGATCGGTGTAGAAGCTGTGGACGTGGTAATGATCTTTCAGAATGACAAAGCCATGCAAAGGCTGCTCTCCAGTAATTTCCAGGTTGGCGGGGACGCTTCCGCGGCGGCGGGTCCAGTTGGACGGCATGCCGAGGCCGGTACGGATTGGAAGCTGGATACAGAGATCCTGACCTACTCGCGCGCCAAAGGCGCGTTCGCCGGACTTACGCTGACCGGCGCATCGCTCCGTCAAGACAATGACTCCCGGCGAGCGATATACGGACGCAATGTCACAACTCGGGCTTTACTGTTGGGCAAAGTGCCGGTTCCAGCGGCGGCCGAGCCCTTCGTTGCGGAAATTCGCGGGGCCAAAGCTGAGGCCAGAGTCAACAAAGAGTAAGGAGCTTCTGGACTCGACCTCTGCTGTTGTTTGTCAGCGACGGGTACCAGCGTATTCGAGCGCGCGCAGAATCCATCATTTGTTGTTCTATCCGTTCGCGCGAAGCGCTTTTCTTGCGAGCGTTTGGATAGGACTCAAACCAAGGTGCTCGCGGATGAGCACAGGAGGTTGACATGCTTTGGACTATTTTCGTTGTTCTTCTGATTTTGTGGCTTTTGGGTTTCAGTCTGCACTTCGGGGGAGCTCTGATCCATCTGCTGCTCATTGTGGCTTTGGCGGTTCTGGTCATTAACTTATTGAGTGGACGGCGAACCGCGGTTTGAAGAGAGTCAGTACAAGTCCCAGAACCAGGAGGCTCGCTGTAGCCTCCTGGCGCCTCATGTTGAGTTCCCCCCCAACCGGACCATATCGTAGGAGCCTGCAATGTCCGAGCGTAACCTCCCCGTGAGTCTAAGACCGAACACTCTGAAACGCTGCCAAGCGAGTCCTCGTGGGTTCGAAAAGAAGCCTGCATCATCCGTACAGGGCATCCCAAGCCACTCGCTTCCAGTGCGCGTGGCGGTTATCGGGAACCACCTTCCTCGCCAGTGTGGAATTGCGACCTTCACGACAGATTTGTGCGATGCGATTGCCGCTGAGTACAGCGCCGCTGGAGTATCGGTAGTAGCCGTAAATGATCCGCAATCGCGGTACAGCTACCCTCCGCGCGTGCGATTCGAGATAACCGAGAGCGAGCTGTCATCCTATAAGGCTGCCGCCGACTTTCTTAATTCCAACGATGTGGATGTGGTGTCTTTGCAACACGAGTATGGAATTTTTGGAGGGAAGGCCGGCAGCTATGTCTTGCGGCTGCTGCAGCACCTCAAAATGCCCGTCGTGACAACTCTGCACACGGTTCTTCGTGAGCCAGACCTCGACCAACTAGTCGTCATGCAAGAAATCGCCGCGCACTCCGATCGTCTCATCGTTATGAGCGAACACTCTTCTCAGTTTCTGCAAGATGTATTTAGCGTCCCAAGCCGAAAGATTGATCTGATTCCTCACGGCATCCCTGATTTGCCCTTTGCGGAACCGGCCTCTTACAAAAATTCATTTTCATCAGGAAAGACCGTTTTACTCACGTTCGGCCTCTTGTCTCCAAACAAGGGATTCGAAAACGTGATTCAAGCCTTGCCGCGCATTTTGTCCCGGCACAGCAACGTTGTTTACATAATCGCAGGTGCTACTCACCCGCACGTCAGACGCCGCGAGGGTGATCGATATCGGCTCCAGTTGCAGGCCTTAGCTAAAGAGCTCGGAGTTGGGGAGAAGGTGATCTTCTACAACCGCTTCGTGAGTCCGCAAGAAATGGCAGCGCTAATTGGTTCGGCGGACATTTACGTCACTCCGTATCGCTACGAGGCACAGGCAGTGTCCGGGACACTGGCCTACGCCTTGGGCGCCGGCAAGGCAATCATCTCGACTCCGTACTGGCACGCCGCCGAACTGTTGGACAATGGGCGCGGGGCTTTGGTCCCCTTCGAGGACCCAGCCGCCATCGCTGATACGGCGATTGAACTCTTGGACAACGATGCAGCCCGCCAGGCGATGCGTAGACGAGCTTACCTCTATGCACGCCATATGGTGTGGGACCAGGTAGCGCAGTCTTATATGCGGACCTTTCTACGATCTTGCGCTAATCGCATGCAACCGGCACGCATGGCTTTGCACCTCCAAGCTGCCGAGAAAGATACAGGTCAACGGATAAATGTATAAGCGCTTTGCCGGTACCGAACTCCGGGGCGATAATTGCCATCCGTCTTTTTCCGAGTTGCGCCGCCGCATCGTTGCGTCCTCCACTGTCGCATTCTTCATGCGGCCCGCGGTAAACTTGGGGGCAACTTCAGCTCCGCACGGGATTGTAGTACCTGCAGCACGTGGGCACGGGACACAATACCCTCAACGCGTCCGTCCGACATCACGGGTAATTGATTGACGTCCTCGCGGCCCATGGTCTCTAAGGCTTCCATTGCAGGCATGTCGCGCGAAACGAAGTGAACCTTGTCCGCCGAACGCATTACGGTACGCACAGAAGTGAATGGCCATGCTCGCTGCTCGACTGTGCGCACTTCGTTCGGTGTTATCAGACCGAGTAGGTGCCCATCCTGGACCACTAGGAAGCAGCGCCGACCGGTACGAAGCAACTGCTCCTCAACGAACTCCTGGACGGAAAGCTCGGGATCCACCGTATAACTGTCTGTGGACATTACATCTTTGACGCGCAGGCCGCGGAGAAGTGTGCCCGTTTGGACCTGCATAAGTGTGGCGCCAGCGGCCTGCAAAAGGAACCATCCAATAAAGGCAATCCACAGTCCTCCAAGACCTGCGCCTTGAAAGAACCGGAGAATTCCAAAGCCAATAAATAAAACGGCGATGACCTGCCCGGCGAATGCGGCTGCCCGAGTTGCCCGCTCAGCGTCGCCCATCGCCGACCAGAGAACGGCACGCAGTACACGCCCACCATCGAGTGGAAAGCCTGGAATCATGTTGAATGCGCCCAGGCCAAGATTGATGTAGCCAAGCCACACCAGGAGCGCTATCCCGGGGGTTGCCGGGGGAGTCCAGAGAGTCCAACCAGAAAGCCTGGCTAAACCGAACATCACCAGCCCAAGGACCCCACTGGTGATGGGCCCAACAATCGCCATCCAGAATTCCGTCTTGGGATCGGATGCTTCTTTCTCCATTTGCGCGACGCCTCCAAGTAAGAACAGGGTGATTTTGTGAACTGGAATTCCGCGGGCCTTGGCAACGACCGCGTGAGACAACTCGTGCGCGAACAAGCAGGCAAAGAAAAGCACGCCCGTGATGATGGCTGTGCTCCACACCAGAGCATCACTCCAATCGTGGTTCACGGCGTGGAATTGGGCGACGAGCGAAAAAGTGATCAGCAGTGCTATTACCAACCAGCTGTAGTGAAGCCCGAGTTCAACTCCGAACACCGTGCCCAGCTTAATCTGCGATTTCATGATTTCCCCAATCCTTCCCGCCGTTTTGGTAGCAACCGAGTGGGTGTGCAGAAGCAGCGAATAAGCGTCCCGTGGTGTGAATCAACATCTCGAGGCCGCTTGTTAAGCGTAATCTCTTTTGACATCCATAGAAAGCCGTGGTGCCCAAGCCACCTCTCCCAAACGATGCTACCGATGTTCGCTCCTTTGCCCCCCGAAGTTGCCGCTAAACGGCTAAACGCACACCGGCAACCGCGCCACGGATGGTCTGCTCGACCTCTAAGGAGCAATCAACTGCAGCTAGCAATTTCCGGGCTGCCTCCAAACCTGGCTTGCCCTAGGGACACCCTGGAAATGGCCCTAGGAGCGGGTCCTTGACAATATGTCGAGTTTCGGCCTGAGCATGACTGAGGCGCAGGGAATGCCGGGTTGGGTTCCAAGACTGATGTCCGCCAATTTCGATCTTGTACATCGGCTCAGCAGATTCTCGGTAATTGATCGCCCGAGAGCAGATCAACAACTCGTGATGTTCCTAAGCGTGTTCGGAGGGTGACCATCGCCGGATGGGAATCTGTAATTGTTCCGATGATCTGGGCGCTGCCTCCCAGTGGATGTTGGCGCATTGCTTCGAGAATCTCTTCGGCCGAGTTGGGCTCAACAATGGCCAAGAGCTTGCCCTCATTTGCCACGTACAAAGGATCGAGTCCTAACAGTTCGCACGCGCCTCGGACTTCCTCGCGGATCGGAATCGCGTCTTCTTCCAGCTCAATTCCAACCTGTGAGCGGGTCGCAATCTCATTCAAAGAACTCGATAGGCCACCCCGCGTTGGATCACGGAGACAACGAACGTTAGAGCTCGCGTCTAGCATAGCGGCAACCAGGGTGTGCAACGCCGCCGTATCGCTCGCGACGGCGCTTTCGAATTCGATACCTTCCCACTGGGACAATATCGTGATCCCATGGTCTCCAATCGTCCCGCTAAGCAGCACGAGATCTCCTGGACGCGCTTGGTCGGCGGAAAGCTGTACTCCGGATGAGACGAGCCCGATTCCCGAGGTGTTTACGAACAACCCGTCACCGCTTCCTTTTTCCACTACCTTTGTGTCCCCTGTGACCACAATAACGCCTGCCAGAGCGGCTGCGACACGAACAGATTCCATCACTCGGCGTAGTGTGTTGAAGCCCTTCTTCGAGGATGAGTGCAAGGCTCAAGAAAAGGGGTTTGGCACCACCCATCGCCAGGTCATTCACGGTGCCATTCACCGCCAGCGTTCCGATGTCGCCTCCCGGGAAAAACAGTGGCTTCACGACAAAAGAGTCCGTGGTAAATGCAATGCGGGATCCACCAAGTTCCACGATCGCCTGGTCATCCAATCGGTCGAGCACGGAATTGTGAAGTGCCGGAAGGAGGATGTTGCGCAGGAGGTCTCCGCTCATTCGGCCTCCGCTACCGTGACCCATCAGGATCGACTCCCCTCTGGTAATCGGGACGGGACAATTCAGAGCCATATCGAGTTTCGTGTCCTGGGCCATCAATGGCTCTCCGTCACTGCTATCGTATGCCGGCGATATCGGTAGTACGCAGCGCACGCTCCTTCGGAAGAGACCATTGGAGCGCCCAACGGATTCTCCGGCGTGCAGCGTGTGCCGAATGCGGAACAATCCGTGGGCTTCTTCAGCCCCTGGAGCACCTCGGCGCTAATACACTCTGCCGGTTCATCCGCGGTTATTCCTTCCGTCCCGAAGATGCGATCCGCATCGAATTCGGCGTATTCCTCCCGGAGACTCAGACCACTCTCCGGAATTCCTCCGATCCCGCGCCATTTCCGATCACATACCTCGAACACTTCCGCCAACACTTTTTGAGCGCGCAGGTTGCCCTCGTAAGTCACTGACCGAACATATTGGTTCTCGACTGTCGCCCGTCCTTCTTCGAGCTGCGTCACCAGCATCAGGATGGCTTCCAGCAGATCAAGCGGCTCGAAACCACCCACAACAATCGGCACGCGGAACTCGCGAATAAGGTCCTCATACTCGCGATAGCCCATGACTGTACAAACGTGCCCCGGACCAATGAAACCTTGCACGCGATTGCGCGCTGAGTTCAAGAGGGCTGGAATTGCAGGAGGCACGAGGACATGGGAGACGAGCATCGAGAAATTCCTAAGCCCTTCGCGCTTTGCTTGCCAGACAGCCATCGCGTTCGCGGGAGCGGTCGTTTCAAAACCAACAGCGAAAAAAACCACTTTGCGGTCGGGATTTGCACGGGCGAACTTGAGGGCTTCGGTGGGAGAGTAAACCACCCTCACGTCTCCACCCTGGGCTTTCACATGGAATAGGTCGGTACTGGAACCTGGCACGCGAAGCATGTCACCATAGGAAATCAACGTTGCCTCGGGCCGCGAAGCAATCGCGATGGCCTTGTCGATGGTTTCAAGGGAGGTCACGCACACGGGACATCCGGGCCCGTGGACCAGTTCAATTCCCGCGGGTAGGATTTCGTCGATGCCGTAACGCATCAGCGTGTGGGTTTGCCCTCCGCAGATTTCCATTAACACCCATGGACGCGTAGCGCGGCGGGTCAGTTCGGCAACAATGCCATGGGCGATTTTCTCATCGCGGTATTGACCCAGACTTCTCTAAAGAAGTGATGACGTACCATGCTTTGGGCAAGCGGAAAAAAGCAGAAAAACGATGATTGTAAGCCGGGAAATGCCCCCAATGAGCGGGTCAAGTGCAGGCTGAGACGCCGCACATACTAGTCATCAATTCGCTTCGCGGCCGAGGAAAATAAAGCTCCATCCTCACTCGCATACCACGCTCTCTGACATGGCTTGCATCGTCACCTCGCTGCGCATACTGGGCAAATTCTGCACTTGGGGTGATGGCTTTGTCTTTCAATACTCGGATGATGCCACCAATCTGAGCGTCAAGTATTTCGAAATAAGGGAGCATTTCCTCAAATACTTGTTCGGCCGGGAGCATCTTCTCAAACACATCAGGGTCTACTTTCATCTCATTCTCCTAGCCAACTATTTCTAACGCGCAAGAGTTATCTGCTAGGGCTACACCGGTGGCCCCCGAGTCTCGCCGTTGCAAATCAAGCGCTAACAAACTCCGATCGAGGAGTCAACCTCCACATATCTGGGTAAAACTCATGCCCTAGGCTTTCTGGTCAAAATTGAACACCGCACCTTAACGGATAGATGATGAAAGGTGGAAACCTTCAAGTCCGCGCAGGGTTGCTCGCGCGGGATGGAGAGGCAGCCGGGACGTGCTGGATTCAATCTTGAGCAGATTTCTCGCCGTTCCCACTTCCCACCTTCTGCGCACACCCGAGCGTTCTCCTTCTCGTCGGCCTCTATGCCCCACCCTGTACCTGCTGCAAGAGCTGCTCATCGATCTGCTGCAGAGACGCCGGAATCTTTGCAAAATGCAATTGCTCCGCAGGGTCCTGCCCGGTCGTGATGATGTACTGGACGAAGCCCCTTACCTCGCCGGCCTTATTGGCGTCTTTCGCTTGTTTTGGCACAAGCAAGAAGGTAAGGCCACTGATGGGATAAGCATTTGGCGCCGACGACGGAGCATTCACGATTGGCGTGCGCACGTCTTTCGACAGCTCGCTGGAAAACGCATCGATAGCTGCGCTCGTTCCCGCAGCCGTCGGGCTCACGTATTCGCCCGCCAAGTTCTGGACCTGCGCGACTGGGAGATGGTTCTCCTCGGCGTAAGTCAGCTCCACATACCCGATTGCGCCGGAACTCTGCTTCACCGAGCCCGTCACGCCCTCGCTCCCTTTGCCCCCGATTCCGATTGGCCAGCGTACGGAGAGGCCTTGGCCGACCTGGCTCTTCCACTTGGGGCTGACGGCGGCAAGATAAGTCGTGAAGATGTTCGTGGTGCCGCTGCCGTCGGTACGATACACCACGACGATACCCTGTTTGGGAAGATTTACTCCCGGATTGTCTTTTTTGATTGCAGCATCCTGCCAATTTTTGATAGTGCCGAGATAAATATCCGAGAGTGTTTTGGCGCTCAGCTTCAGGGGCTCTTTGAGCTGTTCCAGGTTATAAGTTATGCATACCGGCCCAGCGCTCTCCGGGATCTGCACCAGAGCAGGCATCTCCTTCAGCTTTTCGTCATCGAGCGGGGCGTCGGACGCGCCAAAATCCACCATCCCGTTCTTGAGCTGCTCAATGCCTCCGCCGCTGCCAATCGATTGATAATTGATCTGTAATCCCTGGTGGTCCTGTCCATAGGCTTGGACCCATTGCATCATGACGGGATAAACGAACGAACTGCCAGCCGCGGTAAGCTGAGTGCTATTGCGGGCGGTTACGGTCGTCGGTGCCCCGGAGTTGCAGCCCGTTAGGATGATCGTAGCGATGAACGGAACGGAGAGAAGATTAAGCTTCATAAATAAGCCTCTGGCAGTGCGGGAGCGGGTCGCGACCTAACCGGTCGAGTTCCTTGGATTAAGAGATCCAACGCATCACTCTCTCATCCTCAACTCCGTCGGTCTGAGCAATAGGAGACAGTTGCGCACTAACGAAAGAGAATTAATGCCCCTTTAACAATAGCCTTCTATGTTTGCGCTCGACATCGGTGGCAGTCCGGTTAATCGGTATACTCGTATCGAATCCGATGTCCGCCGAGCACACTCCCGCCACCAAAACTAAGCACCGGGTTTCGCGACCGGCCGGCAAACCACGGCAAGAAGAATCCGACCGGAAAGGTTCGCGCGATTCTTCTCCTCTGGACGATTCAAGACTCTACATTAACCGGGAACTCAGCCTGCTCGCCTTCCAGAGACGAGTGCTGGAAGAGGCCCAGGACCAGCACAATCCCTTGCTTGAGCGAGTGAAATTTCTCTCCATTGTGGGCTCAAACCTGGACGAGTTCTTCATGGTGCGGGTAGCCGGTCTTAAGCGGCAAGTGGAGAGCAATGTACTCGAATGCGATCCCGATGGTATGACGCCCAAACAACAGTTGGGCGCGATCCGTGAAAAGGCTTCGGATCTGTTCAAAGCGGCCCACGAGTGTTTACGCCGGCAAATCTCCCCGGCCCTAAAGAAGGCTGGCTTGTGCGTCGTGGATTATTCTCAGCTGACATCGGTACAAAAGACGAACGTTAACAAGTATTTTTCCGAAGCAGTCTTTCCTACGTTAACTCCATTGGCATTCGATCCGGGCAGACCTTTTCCGCACATCTCAAACCTCAGCCTGAATCTGGCTGTGCTGATCCGCGACCAGCAGGACGTTGAGCATTTCGCCCGGGTCAAAGTGCCGGATATCCTCCCGCAGCTCGTACCGGTAACTCCGGCCAAGGAAGGCGTGACGACGAAAAAGAAAGCACCTGCGTCAAAGTACCTGGTGTGGCTGGAGCAGGTCATCGTGGCCAATTTGCAGAGCCTGTTTCCGGGAATGGAAATCCTTGAGGCCCATCCTTTTCACGTCACTCGGGACGCGGACAGCGCGATCCAGGAACTTGAGGCGGACGATCTTATGGAGTCCGTTGAAGAGGGTGTCTGGCAGCGGCGTTTTGCGGATGTGATCCGGCTGGAAGTGAATGACGACATGCCAGCGGCAGTTCTCGAAATCCTGCAGAAGAACCTCGAAGTCGATCCCGACGATGTTTACCAGGTGGGGCGGCCGATTGCCTTGTCGCGCCTGAAACATCTTTCAGCAATCGATCGGCCTGAGTTGAGGGATAAACCTTTCCTCCCGGCGGTTCCGGCTGCACTGCGGCCTGAGGAAGAAGGCGAAGACATTTTGCCGCCATCCGGCGCCAAGACATTCTTCTGCACCTCCCGTTCGATTCCTTTCCACCGGTGGTGACGTTCCTCCAGCACGCGGCCCGCGACCCGGCCGTTTTGGCCATCAAAATTACCCTGTACCGCGTGGGCCGTAACTCCGGTGGTGGAGGCACTGCTGGATGCCATCGGCGAGGGAAAACAGGTTGCCGCGTTGGTAGAACTCAAGGCTCGTTTTGACGAAGAGAGCAATATTGAGTGGGCCCGGGCCCTGGAGCACGACGGAGTGCATGTTGTCTACGGTCTGCCGGGCCTGAAAGTGCATTGTAAAACCGCTTTGGTAGTGCGGCGCGAGGGCGATGCCATCCGCCGCTATGTGCATCTTTCCACCGGCAACTACAACAGCGTTACCGCTCAGCTTTATACCGATATTGGAATGTTCACCTGTGATGAAGCGATCGGCGCCGACTGTACCGATTTGTTTAATTACTTAACCGGTTATTCCGCTAAGGTCGATTATCGCAAGTTGCTGGTAGCCCCTGTGGACATGAGGCAAAACTTCGAGCGGCTCATCCGCCGCGAGATCGAGCATCAGCGCAACGGCGAGCGTGGCCACCTTATCTTCAAGATGAACGCCCTGGTAGATAAGCCCATGATTCAACTTTTTTACGAGGCCTCAAAAGCCGGCGTCCAGGTGGATCTTCTGGTACGCGGGATCTGCTGCTTGCGTCCCGGGATAGCTGGTGTCAGCGAAAACATCAGGGTCACAAGTATCGTGGGACGATTCCTTGAGCACAGCCGCATTTTCTATTTTCGCAATGCTGGACAAGAGGAGATTTACCTGGGTAGCGCCGACCTGATGCCGCGCAACCTTAATCGAAGAGTCGAAGTGGACTTTCCGGTGCGCGACCCCAAGCTGGTGCGGTTTCTCCATGATGAGGTGCTTGCCATCTACCTTGCCGACGTGGTCAACGCCCGCCATATGAAACCCGATGGTACCTATGATCGGCCCTCCAATCGCGACAATGTCCGCAGCATGAACGCTCAGGAATGGTTCATCAAGAAAGTCGCAGTCAGATCCAGCAATAACGAAAAATCTGTCGGTTAATTCCATGGCTTGAAAGCTTCCCCATAAGCCGATTCAGGGAACGATGACAACACCGAATGCGGATAATGCGACAGGAGCCTTGGCCGCCGCTGGAGTCCCAGATTCTAAGCTTGCGCCGCCGGCTGCCAGCCCGAACGAGCGCCCGATCCTAACCAAGACGAAGAACCAGAATATTCGGGTTTCGCCTGCCGTCCTCGATGCCGCCGGGAAAGACAGCCAACAGTTGTTGCGGGACCTGCGAACATCTCTGAATGGCCTGGCCCAATCTGATGCCGAAGAACGCGCGCGCAGTACTGGTCCGAATGAGATCGCGCAAGAACGGAAGCAAGGCTGGATCGTCCGCGTTCTGAAAATCATCCGCAACCCTCTGGTAATCCTGCTTTCGACTCTGTCGGCAATTTCGTTTCTTACGGGCGATGCGCGCGCCGGCTCTGTGATGTTGGGTATGGTAGCGCTGAGTGTAGGACTCCGTTTCTGGCAGGAAGCGCGGGCAGACTCCGCCGCGGAGAAGCTCAAGGCCATGATCCACGTGACCGCGACCGTGGTTCGGGACGGCGCGGCGAGAGAGATACCACTCCGGGACTTGGTGCCGGGTGACATCGTCAAGCTGGCGGCGGACGATATGATTCCCGGCGACGTGCGGCTGCTGTCCTCGAAAGACGTTTTCGTTAGCCAGGGCAGCCTCACAGGTGAGTCACTTCCGGTCGAGAAGTTCCACGATCCCGAGGCTGAAAAAGGGACCTCGCCCACTGAACTCAAGAACACATGCTTCATGGGGACGAGCGTAGAGAGCGGCACGGCAACAGCAGTCGTGGTGACGACGGGCGTACAAACCTACCTGGGCAGTATGGCCAGCTCGATCACCGGGGAACGAGCGCTGACGAGCTTCGACCAAGGTCTGAACCGCTTCACGTGGCTCATGATGCAATTCATGGCCGTGATGGTGCCTCTGGTTTTTTTCATCAACGGTTTCACCAAACACGATTGGAAGGGAGCCTTCTTCTTCGCACTGGCTGTGGCTGTAGGGCTCACTCCCGAGATGCTGCCGATGATCGTCTCCGTTTGTCTCTCGAATGGGGCCCTCGCCATGAGCCGCAAGAAGGTAATCGTCAAGCGGCTGAACTCCATCCAGAACTTCGGAGCCATGGACGTGTTGTGCACCGACAAGACGGGGACCCTCACCGAGGACCGCGTCGTCCTCATGCGGCATTGCAACGTCGCTGGGCGCGAAACCGAGGACGTACTCCTGGCCGGGTACCTGATCAGCTACTTCCAGACCGGCCTCAAGAACCTGCTCGATCGGGCGATTCTGGACAGCACTGACTTCCACGGGAAAGCGGTGGTCGAGAAGTACACGAAGCTGGATGAGCTCCCATTCGATTTCACGCGACGCATGATGTCGGTCCTGGTGGCCGACGCCGAAGGTAAGGCGATCCTGCTGACTAAGGGGGCTCCGGAGGACGTATTTCACCGCTGCTCGCATTTTGAACTCGATGGGAAGTTGTCGCCGATGGAAACCGATCGGATGGTCGGACTGAAAGCAGAATACGACAGCCTCAGCAACGACGGGTTCCGCGTGCTGGCCGTGGCTTCAAAGCAACTCCCCGGGAAGCAAATCTGCGCCAAGGCAGACGAGAGCGAACTCGTGCTCAGAGGATACGTCGCATTCCTGGACCCGCCCAAGAACACCGCCGGGCCTGCCCTTGCGGCTCTCGCCAAGCATGGCGTAGCCGTAAAAATCCTTACCGGAGATAACCACCTCATCAGCCGCAAGATCTGCAAGGACGTTGGCCTTCAGGCCGATCCCATGCTGCTGGGCGACGACGTGCAGAAAATGTCCGATGCCGAACTGGCTCAGCGGGCGGAAAAGGCGACGCTGTTTGCCAGGCTCTCGCCCGCAGACAAAGAGCGGGTCATTCGGATGCTGCGGAGCAAAGGGCGCGTTGTCGGATTCATGGGCGATGGCATCAACGACGCTCCCGCCTTGCGAGCGGCGGATGTTGGCATCTCGGTCGACACCGCGACAGACATCGCCAAGGAGTCAGCCGACCTGATCTTGCTGGAGAAGGACCTCATGGTACTGGAAGGAGGCGTAATCGAAGGCCGCAAGGTCTTCGCGAACATTGTAAAGTACATTCGGATGGGGGCGAGTTCCAACTTCGGAAACATGTTCAGCGTGCTGGGAGCGAGCGCCTTCCTTCCCTTCCTGCCGATGGCCCCAATTCAGGTGCTGACGAACAACCTGCTGTATGACTTCTCGCAGGTACCCATTCCAGCGGACACCGTGGACGAAGAGCAAGTAGCTAGTCCGCGGCCCTGGAACATCGGGGAAATCAAGCGCTTCATTCTCTTTATCGGCCCTATCAGCTCGATTTTCGACTATACGACCTTCTTCGTCATGCTCTACCTCTTTCACTGCTGGGAACCAACCCGAGCGTCGCTCTTTCAGACCGGCTGGTTCGTCGAGTCCTTGATGACGCAGACGCTCATCATCCATGTCATTCGTACAAATAAGGTTCCCTTCCTGCAGAGCCGTGCGAGTTGGGCGCTGATCGCCACAACGCTATCAATCATGGCTTTTGGCGTGTGGCTGCCGTATTCCCCTTTGGCGTCTGCCCTGGGCTTCACACACCTGCCGCGGTCGTACTGGCCCATCCTTATGCTCACGCTGCTCAGCTACATGGGCCTGACACAGATCATCAAAGTGTGGCTGCTGCGAAAGCACTGGATCTAAACCGGTATGCCCCGCGACACGGTGGCGTTTCATCATCGACCGAAGAATTATCCAGGACAGCCTGAACAAATGGTTGATTCACGACACGATCAATTCTGATCAGTTTTTCCGAAGCCCAAAGTTTGATACTGGCCTTTCACAAGTCTCTTATGCCAGAAGGACTCGTGTGAACAAAATTACCTTTGTGAAAATGTTGGGTGCAGGGAGATTTCGATGACTCTAAATCTGATGGATCCGAGGCTACTGATGACGGTCGCTACCGTGGTGATTGTGACCGCCGCAGTAATTGCTGTTCTTTACGTGGGAAAACGCAGGAATTCGACCGCGGTCCTGCGGAAGAAATTTGGACCCGAGTACGATCGCGCAGTGCGGGAGCAAGGGTCAGAACGAAAAGCAGAAGCGAAATTAGCCGATCGCGAAAAGCGGGTGGAAAAGCTCGATATTCGCGATCTTGATGCGATGGAGTTTGAGCGTTTTTCAAAACAGTGGGAGTCCGTACAGTCTCGCTTTATCGACTCCCCAAAGGGTGCAGTCGCAGAAGCCGACGACCTGGTGTCCTCTTTAATGAAAGTCCGCGGCTATCCCGTATCCGATTTCAATCAACGCGCCGCCGATGTTTCTGTGGACCATCCCCGAGTGGTAGAGAACTACCGGTCTGCACACGAGATTGCGCTGCGGGTTGGGAAAGCCGAAACAACCACCGAAGAGCTTAGAACGGCGATGATCCATTACCGCTGGGTGATTGAGGAACTGATGCAGGTACCAACGATTGTGGAAAGAAAAGAGGTAGCGTAAAGGTTGAACCGAAGAAAAAGACGAGGAGCTTACGACGGCCGACCTGGCGAGTTACGGCATTGTGCAAAAAGAACCCGACGGACCCATGCTGGCGAAAGGCCCCGAGCCGGAGGGTCTGGATAGCGACTGCCGTCTCAAAACCCCTGCCTTTGTTTTCTGAGTCGGAGATGGGAGATTCTTGGCAGCACTGGTCGAACGAGAGACCGTAATTCCACCTTCACTTTTCTTTCTTTAGCTGCCTGCCGATCGCTTGCAATTCCAGACGCCGCTTCTCCGTCGTCTTCGGATATGCCATCTTGAGATCCTGAAGCGTGTCGAGGACAATACGGGACACAATCAGCCGCGCGTTGTCTTTATCGTCGGCGGGAACGGCGTACCAAGGAGCGTGACGGGTGCTGGTCGCGTTCAAGCAATCCTCATACGCTTCCATATAATCCTTCCAGTATTTTCGTTCGTGATTGTCCGAGGAGCTGACCTTCCAGTTTTTGTCGGGCACGTCAATGCGCGCGAGAAACCGCTTGCGCTGTTCTTCGTATGAAAGATTTAAGAATATTTTTACGATCCGCGTTCCGTTGCGATAGAGGTGGCGCTCCAGATCAACGATCGACCGATACCGCTCCTTCCAGATATTTTTCTCATCGAGCAACTCTTCTGGAAGCCGCTGGGTGCGGAGAATCTCCGGATGCACGCGAACAATCAGGACTTCCTCATAGTAGGAACGATTGAAGATGCCGATCCTTCCGCGTTCCGGAAGGCGACATGTTGTGCGCCAGAGAAAATCGTGTTCCAGTTCTTCAGCGCTCGGTTGTTTGAAACTGAAAACCTCACAGCCTTCGGGATTGACTCCCGACATGACGTGCCGGATGGCGCCATCCTTGCCGGCGGAGTCCATCCCCTGAAAGATCAGCAGCAACGCATAGCGGTTGGACGCATAGTGAAGTTGTTGCAGGGAAGTCAACTCAGCAATATGTTCTTCCAGGAGATCTTTGTATTCCTTCTTTGACTCGCAAAATGGCTTCACGATCGTCGGCAAGCGTTTGATATCAATTTTTTTGTCGTGCGGTACACGGAAATCTTTGGAATGAATTTTCATCTTCTTCTTTCAGGGGCACCAACGGCATGAGGTGCGTATAGCGAGTTCGATTGCTCGGAACGATGTTAAGGGATAGCGGTTAGGCAACATCTTTCTTTGCCGGTTGATCCTTCCGCGTCTCTCGCTCCGCCTCCAGCCAGTCTTGATTCGCTTTGCCGTCGCCCCGGCCCCGCTGCTGATAGAGTTCATAGGCCCGCGTAGCAATCTGCGGTGTAAGATCGACTGGATTCTCGGCTGACGACGGTGCTTTAACCGGGTCAAAAATGCGATAGGCCAGTAGTTTCACGCGGTCATTGAGCAGGAACCACGCCAGAGCATAGCCCCAAACGAACGCTGCCCAGCCCCAGCCGAGCGGTGCCATAAACAGCCCATAAACCGCAATCAGGGTCGCCACAGCTTGGGTGCCGAGCACAGCTATCCATAGAATCCGCGCCGGGCGAATGGACCAGAATGGGCCCCGCGTGCGCGTCAGGAAGATCGTCAAATGTCCGGCCACCGACAGCTTCAGATACATCAGCGTTTGGACGTGCGCGTGGTCGAAGTGAAATACGCGCTCGCCAAGATAAAACAGGCCAAACGCAGCCACGACCCCGATGACACCCAGCACCGTGGAGATCCCCAATACCAGGCGCATGTTCCACGACTCGGGCTTGTCCTTGTAGTGAACATTGTCATAGGCGATCGACAGGATGGCTCCGTCGTTGAGCACCGCCAGCATAACGATCATCACCGCCGTCACCGGATAGAAGTTAAATACCAGGATCGCCAGTGTCATGAAAAACAGCACGCGCAGCGTTTCGGCGATGCGGTAGATCGCGTAGCTGTTCATCCGCTGGAAAATGCGGCGGCTCTCCTTGATCGCATCGATGATCACGTGGAGGCCGGGCGCCAGCAGCACGATGGACGCCGCCGCACGAGCTGCGTCCGTCGCCCCGGAAACCGCGATGCCGCAGTCCGCTTTCTTGAGCGCGGGGGCGTCGTTCACCCCGTCGCCGGTCATACCGACAGCATGGCCGTGTTTCTGCAGGATGTCGACAATGTTGTACTTGTCTTCGGGGAATACCTGAGCGAAGCCGTCCGCTTTTTCGATGGACCCCACTAACTGGGCCGACTGTAGATTTTTCGAATCTTGCAATACAGTGGCATCCAGGATGTTCGTGCCCAGCCCCAATTGGCGGGAAGTTTCCTGGGCAATGGCCAATTGGTCACCCGTGACCATTTTGACTTTCACGCCCATCTGCCCTGCGCTCGCGATGGTTGCTTTGGCCTGCTCGCGTGGCGGGTCGAACAAAGGCAACACGCCAACAAACTGCCACTTGTTTTCCTGATCCGCCCGGGCCACGCCCAAGGAACGGAAGCCGCGTCCCGCAAATTCATTGACGGCTTTCTCAACGGCGGGCTTTACCTCACCAACGTTGGTCGCCATCTGCAGAATCACCTGTGGCGCTCCCTTGGCCACAAAAAACTGTTTTCCGTCCGATCCTTTTACTGTGGCTTCGGTGCGCTTATGCACCGGATCGAACGGCTGAAAATGAAGTATCTGATAGCTCTTCAGTTCCTTATCGTCCTTCACGCCGCCGATCACCGCCAGGTCGATGGTGTCCTTATCTTCAGCACGCGAAGACAGTGCAGCCCAGAGAATGACCTGGTCGGCAGGGATATTGTTTACGCAGAAGGGATCGCCCAGCGTCAGCTTGTTCTGAGTCAAGGTACCGGTCTTGTCCGAGCACAGCACATCCACGCCAGCCAGTTCCTCGATTGCCGACAGTTTGGTCACAATCGCTTCTTTTTTCGCCAGCAGACGCGCCCCGACCGCCATGGTCACGGACAGCACCGTGGGCATGGCGACGGGGATCGCGGCCACCAGAAGCACCAAGGCAAACTCCAGCGTGTCGAGGAGGGGATCGTGACGGAAGAGCGCGAAGGTAACAATCATCGCCACCAGAGCCACTGCGAGAATGATCAGGTAATCGCCAATCTTCAGCACGGCACGCTGGAAATGGCTTACGGTATGCGCACTCTCCACCAATTCCGCAGTCTTGCCGAAGTAGGTGTTGGCGCCGGTGGCGTATACCATCGCGTCGGTTTCGCCCCGCTTGATAATCGAACCCGAAAACACTGCCTCGCCAGGCTTGCGCGTCACGGGCAAAGATTCACCGGTTAGCGCGGACTGATCTACCTGCACCGGATCACCCGCCAACACACGCGCATCCGCCGGCACGATGTCCCCCAGTCGCAGGCGGATGACGTCGCCGGGCACCAGTTCAGACACCTCCGGGGTAGCCCACTTTCCGTCTCGGAGGACGCGCGCAATTTTCGCCAGCTTGGCTTTCAGCGCGGCAATTTCATTGCCCGCCTTATGCTCCTCCCAAAATGCGATCATAGCGTTGGAAAAAAGCAGAAAGAGAATGATGAAGAAATCCAGCCAGTGTCTAACCACCCCCGACAGAATGACTGCCCCTTCGATCATCCATGGGATGGGACCCCAGAAATAGCTCAGGAACTTCAGGAATAAATTGTCTTTCTTTTCCTTGATCTCATTTGGACCATATTTCGCCAGCCGCTTCTGCGCCTCGGCCTGGCTTAGGCCTTTGGGCGACGAACCCAGTCTCTTCTCGACTTCCGGCATGGGCAGGGATTTTAGATCGTCCTTCGAATCGGGCTTGGAACCCGACTTAGATTCAGGACTCTTCGGTTTTGCATCGGTCTGTTCGGCAATGGCTTTCATACTGAATATCCCTTCCTGTCTTTGCTATGAGCAGCCTCGCGAGTTGGGGAATGCTCTCTCCGCTCATCCTCCGTCAGTTTGGTTCAGGCGCTCGCTCATCCTCCCCTAGCGGTTTCCCTTTTGCGTTCCTTCCATTCTCCATTTCCAGTTCCGAATTTCCGGCATGTCCTGGCCGTGCTGGTCGATGAAATGCTTGTGCTCGATCAGCTTGTCCTGCATCTGCTGCTTCAGGTAGGCACCTTTGGAACCCAGGTCCGGCAGGCGATTCACCACATCCAGCACCAGATGGAAGCGGTCCAGATCGTTCTGCACTCGCATGTCGAAGGGCGTTGTGATCGTGCCTTCTTCTTTGTAGCCCTGGACATGGAGGTTGCGGTTGGTGCGGCGGTAGGTCAGCCGGTGGACCAGCCACGGGTAGCCATGAAAGGCAAATATGATGTGCTTATCTTTCGTGAACAGCGAATCGTAGTCTTTCTCGCTGAGCCCGTGAGGGTGCTCCGTGCAGGGCTGGAGCTTCATGAGATCAACGACATTGACCACCCTGATTTTCAGTTCGGGTAGATGCTGGCGCAGGATCGAAACGGCGGCCAGTATCTCCAGCGTCGGTGTGTCTCCGCAACAGGCCATCACCACGTCCGGTTCGGCGGCCTCCTGGTCGTTGCTGGCCCATTGCCAGATGCCAATTCCTTCCGTGCAATGCACCACCGCCTGGTCCATGGTCAGCCATTGCGGGAGGGCGTGTTTGCCCGCCACCACCACGTTGACGTAATTTCGGCTGCGCAGACAGTGATCGAAAACCGACAACAGGCAGTTGGCGTCAGCCGGGAGGTAAACCCGCACGATGTCAGCTTTTTTGTTGATGACATGGTCGAGAAAACCTGGATCCTGGTGCGTGAAGCCGTTATGGTCCTGCTGCCAGACGTGAGAGGCGAGCAGATAGTTCAACGACGAAATCTCCCGGCGCCAAGGCAGTTCCAGGCAGACCTTCAGCCATTTGGCATGCTGGCTGAACATTGAGTCGATGATGCGAATGAAGGCTTCATAACTGTTGAACAGGCCGTGCCGCCCGGTGAGAAGATATCCTTCCAGCCAACCCTCGCACTGGTTCTCGCTGAGCATCGAGTCCAGCACGCGGCCGGCGGGCGCAAGGAATTCATCGTTACTAAGTTCGCGCGCATCCCACTGCCGTTTGGTGACTTCAAACACAGCACCGAGGAGATTCGAGACTGTTTCATCGGGACCGAAGACACGGAAATTTCGCTGATCTTGATTCATCTTGGCGACATCGCGCAGGAACGAACCCAGCACCTGCGTATCCTGGGCCTCCAAGGCACCGGGTGAAGGCACGTTCACTGCATGCACATGGAAATCCGGCATGCGCAGATCGCGCAGCAGAATGCCGCCGTTGGCGTGAGGATTGCTTCCCATGCGATGGTCGCCCTTCGGGGCCAATTCGGCCAGATCGGGCCTAAGACGCCCCTCTTCATCAAACAGTTCCTCCGCTTTGTAGCTCTTCATCCAGCTCTCCAGCAGCTTGACATGATCCGGATGCTCGGGATCAACGAGAAGGGGCACCTGGTGCGCCCGGAATGTGCTTTCGATTTGCAGGCCGTCGACGAATTTCGGCCCCGTCCAACCCTTCGGTGACTTGAGCACAATCATGGGCCAGCGCGGCCGCGTTGTGTCGTTGTTGTTTCGTGCGTTCGTTTGGATTCTACGAATGTCTCCGATGGCCGCTTCCAGAGTGACGGCCATGAGTTCATGCATCTTTTCCGGCTCATCACCTTCCACAAAGTAGGGCGTCCAGCCGCAGCCGCGCAGAAATTGTTCCAACTCTTCGTGCTCGATGCGGGCCAGAACGGTTGGATTGCTGATCTTGTAGCCGTTGAGGTGCAGGATGGGCAGCACCGCTCCGTCGGTAATGGGATCGAGAAACTTGTTGGATTGCCACGAGGTCGCGAGCGAGGCGGTTTCGGCTTCGCCATCGCCGATCACGCAGGCAACGACCAGATCGGGATTGTCGAACGCTGCGCCAAAGGCATGGCTGAGCGAGTATCCCAGTTCGCCGCCTTCGTGAATTGATCCCGGTGTCGTGGGGGCAACGTGACTGGAAATCCCGCCGGGGAACGAGAACTGCTTGAACAGTTCCTTCATTCCCGCTTCGTCTTGCGTGACGTTCGGATAAATCTCGCTCCAGGTCCCTTCGAGGTAGACGTTGCCCACCAGCGCCGCGCCCCCGTGGCCGGGGCCGGCGATGTAGAACATGTTCAGGTCATATTTCCTGATGACCCGGTTCAAGTGCACGTAGATGAAGTTCTGGCCCGGCACCGTGCCCCAGTGCCCGACCACCAGCGGCTTGATGTGGGACATCTTCAGCGGTTCTTTCAGCAAGGGATTGTCGTAGAGATAAATCTGACCGACCGCAAGATAGTTGGCGGCTCGCCAGTAAGCGTTCATCTTGGCGAGCAGCTCAGGAGTGAGCGCATCTGTCTTCGTGTCCGCTTGCGGGGTCCATTCCCGCTGGTTCGCTGTTTCGGGTTTGTGGTCGAGCAGTTCCGCAGTGAGTGTGTCGGGTGTCATAGTTCAATTCTCCTTCTTGTTTCTTGCAGCCAAGTCCGAGAACCTGGCAAACTGTTTTGGCAATCATGAGTTCTTCGTCCGTCCGAATGACGCGGACTGCAACCCGGCTCGCCGGGGCGGAAATCACGCCCTCATTCACCGCATTTCGCTTTTCGTCGAGTTTGACTCCAAGAAACCCCAGCCCATCGCAAATCCGGCCGCGGACCGGGGCCGCATTCTCTCCGATGCCGCCCGCGAACACCAGCGTGTCCAGTCCACCCAACGCCGCCGCGAATGCGCCAATCCATTTCTTGACCTGGTAGCAGAACAGCGCGACCGCTTCAGCCGCTCGCACGTCCTGCGTCTCGCGCTCCAGCAGGTCGCGCATATCGGAACTCGTCTCGGATATTCCGAGCAGGCCGGACTGAAAATTGACCATCTCGTTGAATTGCTTGTCGTTCATTTTTTCAGTGCGCGCCAGATACCAAACCAGTCCGGGATCGAGATCGCCGGAGCGAGTGCTCATCGGCACCCCTGCGGCCGGCGTGAAGCTCATGCTCGTGTCCACGGACTTGCCATCGCGCACCGCCGCCAGACTGGCGCCATTGCCGAGGTGGGCGAGGATGACGCGGCCTTTCGTTGCCGCCTGATCGCCGCAGCGAGCCAGCTCTTCCATCAGAAACGCATACGACAATCCGTGAAACCCGTACCGCCGCACGCCCTGCGCTTCGTAGCGGCGCGGGATCGGCAGCAGGCGGGCCACGCGCGGAAGGTTGTGATGAAAAGCCGTGTCAAAGCAGGCTACTTGGGGCAGATCAGGGAATCGGCGATGAAACGCCTCGGTCAATAGGATCTCCTCCGGCATATGGTCCGGATCGAATGGACTGAGGCGCCTCAACTCCGCAACCATTTCTGCAGTGATTCGCTGCGGTTTGTAATACTTTGGCCGCTATGCACGACGCGGTGCCCAACTGCGGTCAATGCGCCCCGCCCGCTGCGCCCCTCGATCCAATCCATCAGGGCGCCCACCGCCACCGTGTGATCCGGTGCCGGCACCAGCCGCGAAAAATTGTCCGCCGGATCCAACCCTTTTACCCGCAAGGTGGCTTCCGGCAGTCCAATCCGCTCAATCCCGCCCTCCAGAATCCGTTGCAGAGAGTCACCCGCCTCGAACAGTGCAAACTTGATGCTCGACGATCCCCCATTGATCGTCAGGATTCTCTGGTTTGCTGATTTCGTGGATGATTCCTTCGTCATTTCTGCAATCCGAACAAAGTCAGTTTTGCGCACGTGGACTTGTAATCCGTGCGAAGGATGCTTCGAATCCCCAAACCTTCCGCGATCTGAACAAACATCGGTGTGTTTTCGATGTACAGTACGTGGCTGGCTGGCGCCTGGGCGATGTCGCGGGCCAGCCGAAAGATGTCCGCGTCGGGTTTGCGGATGTGAACAAAGCAGGAGGAAATAAAAGAGTCCACAAACCCGTTGAGTTTGAACTTGCGAATCCGATAGGATTTCACCTCGCGCGATTCGTTGCTGACCACGGCGATCTTCAGTTCGTGCCGGACCTTGAGCTGAGCGACCAGATCAAGCATCTCGGAGTAAGATCTCGATTGCGCGAACATGAAGCGCCGAAACTGTGACCGGGTAAACGGTCGCTTTTGGTAGAAGACCACCCGTCCCAAATATTCTTCGAGCGTAATCTTTCCCTCCTCATGGGTTTCGAAGATCAGGCGGTGCCGATCCTCCATCTCGGTCCACTGCAGACTGAAGTTCTTCGCCGCCCGTCTGCGGGCATGATGATCCCACCCGTTGGTGAGGAGGACGCCACCGACATCCAGAAACAGCGTCGTGACCGGGATCGCTCTTTTCATTTGGCCTCCGTCAACGCCGTCTGCCGTTCTTGACCGTTCGTTCCACGGGCCTGAAGTACGACGCTGGATCGGGGGCTCAGGTGGTAAGTTCGTGGATCTTCCCAAAGCGGTTCCTCACCCGCAGCAAACAGATCGTGTGGCGCTTCGCGAGAGGTGTCGACGGCCAGATGCCAGCGCATCCCCGGCAGTACAGATGGCAAACCGAAATCGACGGCATCGGCGCCGGCATTGAACATCAGGCAAAGTGCTTGCTGCTCATCTTCGTGGATCAAACCGGCAAACTGTTTTTCCTTCGAATCGGTCCAGTTGGGCAATCCTCCTTGCCGGCCAATCCAATGGATCTCGTCATCCGTATAGAAGTGCTCCTTACTCAAGATAGGGTGCGCTCGACGAAAGGCTGTCATGCCACGGGCGAACCGGTACATCTCCTGCGCTGTTAATCGGAACGCGCGCCAATACCGGATCGACATGAAAGGGGAGATCGACGGTCCGCATAACCTTTCTGTCCTTACAACTGGTGTCTGCCGCCTGATTTGAATCGGAATGAATACCGCAAATAACGGCCCGTCGATGCGGCATCGGTCCTTGTTGCACGCTTACTGTCTGAAATGACTCGCTTATCGTGAGCGCGGCCCGTCGGTCACATAGCGTTCGATCGAAAGCGGGCGGAGAATCTCTTGCTCTGCTGTGAACCAATCATCCTGGTCAGCGCCATGCACGCTGCCGCGGGACTCATAGATTTCATAGGCACGTTGAGCGATCGAAGCATCAGTTTCATTCATTCTGTCGAGGATGTCGGCCTCGACGACTAGTACGGATTGTATTTTCCCGGGTTGCGACTTGCCTGTCATGTACTTCTCCCAGCCAATTCGCCGTGCGAATTCTACGCAGCCGTCGCCTTCGGCCGTCAGTCGACTTGTTGTAACAATGGGCAACGCTCGTTGAGATAGCCTTGCCCACGCTACTCAAAGGAACACTAAGCGGCTATCGCTACCTCTCCGCCTGAGTGCTGGGAGAATTGGACAGGATTCGTAGTCTCGATGATGTCCTTCGCCTGTGCCACCTCTGCAGCCGTTCCATGGACGATCAAGAGGAACTGATCTGTCTTGAGGGCTGTTTCGTACTTCACAACACTGTCCTTGGGAATTCCTATGCTGTAGAGGCCAGCTCCCAGAGCACCCAACGCCCCTACCTCCACCGCACCTTCCAACCCTGCCACGATCCATGCCACCACCGGTCCCGCCGCTAAGATTGGTCCGAGCCCGGGAATGATGAAAAGAGCGGAGCCGAACAAGAGTCCCCAGAAACCTCCCCAGAACGCTCCAACTTTGCCCCAATACTTCATGCGGTCGCCGGTATTGTAGTAACCCACCACCTGCTCATCCGTGTGGTAGCCCTTCCCAACGATCGACAATTTGTGCAGGTCAACCCCCCCGCGTTGAAGCTCCTTCACAGCTTTATCCGCTTCCGTGTGAGTGCGATACACAGCGACAACTGAATTGTTTGTGGACATTATTCTGACTCTCCTCGGAGACATGCTTTTCTCCGCCCATCCAGCTAAGTCTCCACTGGAACTCTGACACCGCGCTACCGGGAAAACTGTTCCCTATTGACCAGTGTCGGTGGAAAATGCGCGTGCGTTCCGTGTAGCGCACCGTGACAAAGTTCCTTTATGTCTGCACGATTCACCTCGGGCTGGCTCAAGGAGAGAACATCGCAGGCGTGGCGCAACTTGCCCTTGGCTGCGCGTGGCACTTAGTCAATAAACTCAGAAACCGCGGTGCGCAAACTCTTTACGCAAACTCCATGGGATTGGCTGACGCGAGAGTGAGCACTCTTGCTCAGAACCGCGCTTGCACCGCTGCTAAGGTCGAATCACAAGAGGATTCGGAGGGCAAAGACAATGTTAGAGAATGCAAAGCATTTAAAAGGTCTTGCGATCCGGGCCACGGACGGCGAGATTGGAACTGTAGATCAATTATATTTTGACGACGAGACATGGGCTGTCCGCTACCTGACGGCGGCAACCGGAGGCTGGCTAAGCGACCGGGAAGTTTTGATCTCACCATTCTCTGTGACGAACGTGGATTGGCAAGGCAAGCGATTGGATGTGGCGCTGACGAAAAAGCAAATCGAGAATAGCCCTAACAGAGACACGGAGCGGCCTGTTTCACGGCAGTATGAGAGCGAATATCTCGGTTATTACAATTATCCCAATTACTGGAGCGGACCCTTCCTATGGGGTCCAGGGGCCTATCCGTCGAGCTTGTCGAATCGAATCGCGACTCCCCAGGATGTGCTGGCGGAAAAGATTCGGAGAGAGTCGATGGATTCGCATCTTCGCAGCACTGGAGCTGTCACGGGCTATCACATTGAAGCTATGGATGGCGAGATCGGTCATGTGGCAGGATTTTTCATGGACGATGAAACCTGGGCTATCCGCTACATTGAGGTAGCAACGCGCAATTGGTGGCCGGGAAAGAAGGTACTGTTTTCACCCGCGTGGATTCAAAAGGTAAGTTGGGTGGATTCCAAGGTTTATGTCGGCCTCTACCGGGATGCGATCCAGACGGCGCCGCTGTTCGTCGATTCCGTGCCGCTCACCCGTGAGTATGAAGACCGGCTCTACCGTCATTATGGCCGGCCCCCTTATTGGGTGCACGAAGACGAACCCAAACCTGTTTTTTCCCTAAGCGGCTCTTAAGTAGGGCATGGGCATCCGGCAAAACGGTTGCCCATGATTTTCGCTTTCACCGCAGCGTCCCATCACAAACCTTGAATGTTCCTGTGGAGACCAGCATGATGAACAACACCGAACACCTGCATCCGATGGGCGAGAGTCATCATCGCCACGGCCAAACTCCGTACTGGAGGCGTGCGCATCATGATTGGCGCTTCTGGTTCGGCCTTATCGCCATGCTTGTGGCCATCGGTATCTACGTCGGAACCAATGACTTGTCGATGGTGCCTTCTGGCCGCCAGAAGCAGATGCCGGCCGGTAGCCGAGTTCCATGAACTTCGCGTCCTGGAAATTCGGCTAAACGAGAGGTTTGAGCTTGGCAACTGCGCCGCAACGCTCAAGCGCTAATGGTGCACAACGGCTTCGCGGCAAAGCATGAGCGTAAGAAGCATCCGTGATCAAACAATCAGGCAGGAGATTAGCATGCAGATCCAAGTCAATACAGACCACACAATCGAAGGTCACGAGGCCCTAGAGGATCAAATCAGGGGCGTTGTGGAGAGCGCCCTGAGCCGAATGAGCGATCACATCACGCGGGTGGAAGTCCACCTGACCGACGAACGCGGCCCCAAGAGCGGCAAGAACGACAAACGTTGCATGATGGAGGCGCGCCTTGAAGGCCGCCAGCCCATCGCGGTCACCGACGAAGCGGCGACTCTGGATCTGGCCGTCGACGGTGCCGCAGATAAGTTAGCTCGATTGATTGAGCATACCCTCGGCAAATTGCACGATCAACGGACTCACAGGACTGATCCGCCTCCTCGCGAGCCGGCATTCTCAGGCCAGTCATGATCGACACCACCGTAAGCCTGGAGGTCGACGACAGAGAAGGAGCATTGAACCAAGCCCTTCTGTATCCTCTGCGATTCGAAGCGATCTATCAGTATCGGCTGTGGGGCGGCCGGCATTTGGCCAATTTGCTCACCACCCCTCTACCTAGTGGACCGGTCGGCGAAGCGTGGATCCTCAGCGATCGCGATGACCATCAGAGCCAAGTGGCCGAAGGGCCTCTCAAAGGGCAGACCATCGGTCAATTGCTACAACAGTTTCCGCAGCAAATATTGGGAAAGCTGGCTGGACGCTTTCACCGCTTCCCACTACTGCTGAAGTTCCTCGATGTACATGAAATGCTCTCGGTTCAAGTGCATCCGACGAAAGCGAACAAAGACCTGTTGCCCGCGGGTGAGACCGCGAAGACCGAAGCCTGGGTCGTGCTTGAGGTGGGGCCGGAAAGCCGCATCTATGCAGGCCTGAAGACCGGGACAACTGCAGCCGGTCTGCGACTGGCGTTGAAGAACGGGACGGTGGTGGACCAACTCGCAGAGTTCACTCCGAAGGCCGGCGACGGAGTCTTCCTGCGGGCTGGGACGGTTCATGCTCTGGGCGGCGACATCGTCGTGTTCGAAATTCAGCAGAACAGCGACGTGACCTTCCGCCTATATGACTGGGACCATCTTGACGCGAAGACGGGCAAGCCGCGGTCACTTCAAGTCGATCAGGCGATTGCTTGCATTGATTTTGCGGAGGGACCCGTTGGCCGGGTTGCGCCGGTGGTGGAGGCAACGACGCCGGTGAAACAAGAGAAACTGTTTCACGGTGAACATTTCTGGTTATGGCGCCTGCGGGGACAGTCGCCGTTTTCCGTCGGCGCCGCAGGTGTGCCGCGCCTGCTGGTATGCATCAGCGGTGGTGGACAGGTCGAGCACGGAGGTGCCACTTACACCGTCGCAAAAGGCGATGTATTTCTGTTGCCGGCGATGATCGGTGCGTGTACTTTTCGACCCCGCAGCGAAGTGAACTTGTTGGAAATTGCGCTGCCGGATTGAAATACCGAGAATTCAGAGGCGGAAAGGAGGGAACATATTGAAAAAGCTAATCGTGTTTGATCTGGACGGAACGCTTGCCGAGAGTAAATCGGCTGTTGATCCTGAAATGTCGGGACTGCTGCACGACCTTCTCGGAATTGTAAAAGTAGCCGTGATTTCTGGAGGCGGTTGGCCGCAGTTTGAAAAGCAAGTTATCTCCAAACTCCCTCATGACGAACACCTGAGGGAGCTATCCCTGCTTCCTACCTGTGGAACAAAGTTCTACCAGTACTCAGGGGAGTGGAAACAACTTTACGAAGAAGACTTCAGCAGGGATGAACGCGAGAAGATATTCAGTTCTCTCAAACAAGCGCTGGGAGAAGCTGGTTACAAAGTCGCAAAGGTCTGGGGAGAAGTCATCGAAGACCGGGGAAGCCAGATAACATTTTCCGCGTTAGGTCAGCAGGCGCCGTTAGAAGAAAAAAACAAATGGGACCCCGATTACACCAAGCGGAAGAAGATCAAAGCGATTCTTGACACAATTATTCCCCAGTTTTCTGTCCGAATCGGGGGCTCGACGTCGATTGATATCACGAAACCTGGCATTGACAAGGCATACGGAATCGGAAAGCTGCGAGACCTCCTGCACATTTCATTGAAAGAGATGATTTATATCGGCGATGCCTTGTTCGTGGGAGGGAACGACTATCCCGCCGAAAAAGCAGGCGTGGATTCTATCCCGGTCAAGGGTCCCGAGGGGACGAAACAGGTGATCAGAACCATCATCGCTTGCTTAGTAGATCGAGATCAGGCGGCGTGATGAGAATCGCTGAAGCGTTGATGAGCGGATTCAAGTTGCGGCGCCTGGCAATGTTGATGGAGCCGGAGCCGGGGAATCCGCAGGAGATCGAAGGCGTCTTGAATCCGGCCGCCGTTCGTGGTCCGGACGGTGAACTTTACCTGTTCCCGCGCCTGGTTGCGCGGGGGAATTACTCGCGCATCGGTATTGCGCGAGTACGATTCAATGAAGCCGGCGATCCGGCAGGCGTTGAGCGGCTCGGCATCGCACTGGAGCCGGAAGCCGATTATGAGCTGCACCTTGACGGCCGTGGCGGCTGCGAGGATCCGCGCATCACATTTGTGGAACCGCTTCAGCGTTACATGATGACTTACACCGCTTTTTCGTCCCGTGGCCCACGGATCGCCCTGGCGATATCGCAGGACTTGTTTCACTGGAAGCGACTAGGGCTCGCGACCTTTGCTGAGTTTCAAGGCATCGATTTCGTTCACGTGGACAACAAGGATGCCAGCCTCTTCCCCGTTGCCATTCCCAATCACGCCGGGAAAATGCAGATGGCCATCCTCCACAGACCCCTTTTCCCCGGCACTCGTCCCGAAGAAACCGCGTGCCAGGCCGCATCGCGGGTGGTCGACCTTGATCATGAAAGCATCTGGATTTCCTACTGCCCGATGGCCTTGGACCGCCCCGAACCTGGTCACCTAGGCTTGTTTAATTCGCATCATCGGCTGGCCACCCCGGTATCGCCGTGGGAGCGGCTCAAGATCGGCGGAGGCTCTCCGCCCATCCTGACGCGGCACGGCTGGCTGATCGTCTATCACGGCGTCAGCGAAATCGAAAAAGCAAACTACGACCAACACCAACTCTGCTACTCGGCCGGGGTGATGGTGCTCTCGAAAGAACATCCGCAGATGATTCGCTATCGTTCGGCAGAACCGGTGTTGACGCCGCTGCTGCCTCAGGAATGCCACGGTACGGTCCCTCATGTCGTGTTCCCCACCGGCATCGACCGTCGCGACGATCTCGGCTTACCGAGCCGCTTCGACGTTTACTACGGGATGGCCGACTACCGCATCGGCGTGGCACGCCTTGACCTGCCGGACGTCTTGCCGCCGGAAGGCGTTGCTGACTCACCGGAAGCAAGAGTGTAAGCGTACCTGAGTTTAGGAATTCAAAACACTTGCGCCACTGGTACGGGGAATGAGCTTTCTACGAGAGGTGGCGTCGTCTGTCGGGTTCAGCTGCTTGGATCATCAACGGGGATTGTTGCGCATCTGCACGTGGCAAAACAAGTTGGCCGTAATGGGATGGCCGACAAAGAAGTTGCCAGAGGTCATCGAAGGAACCGCGTCGGCGCTTCAGGCTTTCGTCCGAGGATACCTTTTTGTTCTGCTCTTTCAAGCGTGCGCCGAATCCCTCGCCAGCGAAAATGCAAGCCGCCTGGCGGCAATGCAGCGCGCGGAAAAGAATAAAGAATATCATCGAAGAAATCTTGGAGGATCTAAACCGCACCTTCCGCCGTGTTCGGCAGGAATCGATCGACGAAGAGCTGTTCGACGTGATCTCAGGCTTCGAAGCTCTGACGAGCCCCCGACACCGCGCCTAAGTCCTGAGCAAAACTGCACAGATTCCGCATCACACCGAGATACTCCCTAGTGCGTCTTCACAGAAAAAAGGGGAATGACTCCCTCACCTGTCTGGTGAACTCGGGAGTGGTCAATTGTGAACAGACAGAGATTCCGTGAGCTCCTAACTTTTAGAAGGTGGCTGCACTCTAGCAAAGAAGATCGTCCCCAATTCGCAGCCATCAGTCGTGTCGGGACTGTCGCCTCGTGCGTCTCATGCATGTCGGGCAACAGCGTGCCAAATCCGGCTTGTAGCAATTTAATTCACAGTTGGCTCAAGCG
>Ga0074046_10000349_pt1 | contig 41326 bp, 35 predicted proteins | sample BogForMeECP23OM3_FD_94441 | JGI IMG/M metagenome (GOLD analysis project Ga0074046, IMG submission 94441) | Bog forest soil microbial communities from Calvert Island, British Columbia, Canada - Bog Forest MetaG ECP23OM3 | ecosystem: Environmental > Terrestrial > Soil > Wetlands ... | reverse complement strand
TTTAGCGACCGCGACCCGATTACGCGCGGCGGGGACAAGGCCCTCGTCGCGCGGATCCCCGGGGCGGCGGGCCAGCGTCACGTGACGATCGAGGGCGCCGGTCATTTCCTCCAGGAAGACAGCGGTGAGGCGCTGGCCGCGGTGGTGAGAGACTTCGTCCGGGGGAGCTAGCCACCCCCCGTCCGGAGGCGCCTCTGGCTCGCCCCGGGGGCCCCTTGGGCGCGGCCTGGTCGAGCCCCCCGGACTCAAGGCCTTTGGCGCCTGGCCGATGACGCTTCTGTGGCACAGGGGCCGGGAACAACAGAGACCACCAGCAAGGGAGGGAACGGGTCAGAGCTCTGCCCGCTCTCCGATCGCTTGCCCTTCATCGGTGAGCGCCTGGCCGCGACGGGCGCCATGGGGGTGATGGTGATCGACCTGGCGTCTCTCGAGGGCATTGAGTGGGACTACGGTCCGGCCGCCTACGAGCGCGTGCTCTCCCATGTCCAAGCCCTGCTCCACGACATCCTAAGCGCGCATCTCCGCCCCGGGGACACACAGGTCACCACCCAGCCCGAGTCGAACGAGATCGTGTCCTTTCTGTTCCGGCATCGCGGCGATGTCGCCTTCTACCAGCGCGAGCTCCCCGGACTCCAGGCCGCCCTGGCGCGACGCCTCCACACACGAGGGGCGAAGATCGTGCATCCCTATCGCCCGGCAGCGATGCCCCTTGCGACGGGCCAGTCGATCGCGCTCCACGACGCGACGGTGTCCGACGCGGTGCAGGTACGGCGGGCGCTCGACCGGGCGCGGGTCGACGGCGATCTGTACGCACGGGTCGCACAGCAGCAGCGCTGGCGCGAACTGATGAACCTGGTCTTCACCGAACAGGTGACGATGCACTACCAGCCCATCGCCGAGCTCGCCACGCTCGAGGTGATCGGATACGAGGCGCTGGTACGCGGCCCCGACGGATCGGAGTTCCATTCGCCGACGGATCTGTTCTACGCCGCCGCGCAGATCGATCTTCAGTCCGAGCTCGACTCGCTTTGCCGGCGCAAGGCGCTGCTCGAGTCGAAGAGCCTGCCCGCGGATGCCAAGCTCTTCTTGAACTGCCTGCCGACGGCGATGCGCGATCCGAGCTTCGGAGGCGACGCGGTGCGGCGCACGCTCGAAGATTGCGGGCTTACGCCTTCGGACATCGTGCTTGAGATCTCCGAGCGCCACGCCATCGAGAACTTCTCCATCTTTCGAGAAGCACGGGACTACTACGGCGGCCTCGGCTTCAAGATCGCGCTCGACGACACGGGCGCCGGCTACGCCAGCCTGCGCGCCGTGATGGAGCTCGCACCCGATTTCATCAAGCTCGACTCGGCCTTCGTGGCCTCGATCGACGCGGACCAACCACGCCAGGCGCTGGTGCAGTCCCTCGCGGTGGCAAGCCGCAAGCTCGGCGCGAGAATCATCGCCGAGGGAATCGAGACGCAGGAGGAGCTCGGCACGCTGCGCAGCCTTGGGATTCCCCTCGGACAGGGCTTCTTGCTGGGCCGACCGAAGCTCGGCTTTGGCGACGGCGACCCTTCGGGAACGACCTAGACGGGAGCCGCCTTCCCTTGAGTTCGTGCCACCGTGAGGTCGCACGTACCAAGCCGCTTTCAGGATCGATCTGCGGTCGCCGGGCTCACACGGTGGCGAGGTTCACGACCCCCTCGCGTTCCGCCGTTTCGACGGGAGTGCGCCAGCGCATCGGGCCTGCGCGCGTGCCCCTCGCCAGCGGCTCGAGGGACGGGGGGTCGAGGGCGGGGTCGTCGAAGCGGCGCAAGACGCGGTAGCTCGTGCTGCGCTCGACGGGTGTGCGGCCGACTTCGCGGATCAGCCGTCGAATCTCCTCGGGCGGCAGATTCTCGCCAAAATCTGCGCCCGATTCCCTGCTGATCGACTCCTCCATCAACGTGCCCCCGAAGTCGTTTGCGCCGGAGAGCAGCCCCATTTGCGCGAGCTTGGGACCCATCTTCACCCACGAGACCTGGATGTTCGTGATCCACGGCCGCAGGAAGAGCCGGGCGACCGAGACAAGACGCACGTCCTCGGGCATCGAGGAACCCGAGCGCGCTCCCATCTCGTTGAAGAGCTTGTTCAGGGCATGGATGAAGCCAAGGGGTACGAACTCCGTAAAGCCCCCGGTTTCCTTCTGCAGCTCGCGCAACAGCGAGAGGTGGGCGGTCACATGCTCGACCCGTTCGATGTGGCCATACATGAGGGTGGAGGACGAGCGCAGGCCCACCTCGTGCGCGGCCCGGACGATTTCGACCCAGCGGTCGCGCCTCAACTTGCGCGGCGACACGATCTTGCGCACCTCGTCATCCAGGATTTCCGCCGCGGTGCCAGGGATCGTGCCGAGTCCCGCGTCCTTGAGCCAGCGCAGGTAGTCCTTGAGCTCCATCCCACTCTTCGAGTGACCAAAGTCGATCTCTTCCGGCGAGTAGGCATGGATGTGCAGGTCGGGGAACTCCCGCTTTAGGAAGAGCAGGATGTCGCGGTAGTGCGTATGGTCCTTGCCCGGATGGATCCCGCCCTGGATGCATACCTCCGTCGCGCCGCGGGCGATCGCGTCTTTGGCCTTGTCCAGGATCTCGTCGAGGGACCGATCGTAGGCATCGGCGTCGTCCTTGTGGCGGGAGAAGCCGCAAAACGAGCAGCCCACGTAGCAGATATTGGTGAAATTGATGTTGCGATTCACGACGTAGGAGACGTCGTCCCCCACGTCGGCTTGGCGCGCCAGATCCGCGGCGCGCATCAACGCGTGAAGATCGGCACCCTGTGCGCACAAGAGCCGGGTCCCCTCTTCGGGCGTGAGCTCGCGGCCGTCGAGAGCGGCCTCGAGAATGCGAGCTACCTCCGGCCGGACGTCGGCGAGCAGTCGGGACAACATTAGGCGGCCTCCTGGCCCGCGCGCGGAGTCATCCCGCGATCGCGGAGACGGGCGAAGCCCTCGGCGTCGGCGAAGCGCGCGAGCGCCTCTTGCACCTTCGGGTCAAACAGATCCTGGCGCTCGAGCACGTACTCCGGGTACACGGGAAGACGTTCACGCAAGCGACCACGCGCGGCCTCAGTCCGCTGGCGCAGCTCGACGAGTGTCGGCCACGGCGCCTCGGGATTGATGAAGTCGACGGTGACCGGCGAGACGCCGCCCCAATCGTTCGCTCCCGCCGAAAGCACCCGCTCGAGCGCTTGAGGCGCGAGGTTCGGCGGCGCTTGCACGTTCATCTTCCGCCCGAGCACGAGTCTTGCCATCGCCACCCAGCCCGCGACTTCGTCGTCGCTGAGCGAGGGAGCCGCCCGCATCCGGGTTCCCGGTTTCGGGTGGAAGGGCTGGATGATGGCCTCCTGGATGTGGCCATACTTCTCGTCGAGGCCCCGGATAGCGAACAGCGTATCGATGCGCTCCCCAACGTTCTCGCCGATGCCGAGCAGGATTCCGGTGGTGAAGGCGATGCCGAGCTCGCCCGCTTCTTCGTGCATGCGCAGTCGGACAGCGGGATCCTTGTCGGGCGCCCAGAAGTGAGCCATCCCGCGCTCCCGCAGACGGGGGCTTGTGTTCTCGAGCATGAGTCCCATCGATGCGTTCCAGGGACGAAGTCGCGCCATTTCCTCTTGCGACAGGACGCCCGCGTTCGTGTGGGGGAGCATTCCCCCCTCAAACGCGGTCCGACACGCCTCGACCAGGTACTCCGCGGTCGTCCCGAAGCCCCGCGCGTGCAACCACTCGCGATAGGAGCGGTAGGCCACCTCGGGCTTGTCTCCAAGACAGAAGAGTGCCTCCGTGCAACCCGTCGCCACGCCACCGCGCACCACGTCCGCGACTTCATCGAGTCCGTAGGTCTTCGCTTCAGGGGAGTCGGGCTGCTTGGCGAAGGTGCAGTAGCCGCAGCGGTCTCGACACAGGTTCGTGAGAGGGATGAAGACGTTCCGCGAGACGGTGACGATCTCGCCCTTGTGCCGGAGCTTGCTCTCGCGCGCAGCCTCGCAGGCGGTCTCGCGAATGCGGGGGTCGGAAAGATGTTGCGCGAGCCGCAGCGCCGGGGCTCGCTCCATGCGACCCGAGTCGACCGCCTCGCGGACGAGGCACTCGGCCTCCGCCAGATCGAGGACGACGTCGGACTCGGGCAGCGCCACGTGCATTACACCTCGGCTCGTCGTAGCATACTAGCGAGCTTGGCCGTCCTTTAGCTACGCGGCTTGGCGGAGGATGGCGTGCTCACGAGACCACGCCCTCGAGGCCAATCTCCGCCCGCAGCTCCGCCGGGTCTGTGCGCTGGAGAAACTCTCCGACGGGCTCGCCCGGGCGCGCGTGGGCGCGGATCGCGGCAAAAATTCCCAGCAGGGCGGGCACCATCTTATCTCCAGGAATACGCTCGTAGAGAACCTTTGCGAGCCGGCTGCCCTCGCGCGCCCCACCCACGAGGATTACGTGGTCATTCTTCCCGTAGCCGTAGATTCCGATCTCCGCGGTCACGGGCCGTGCGCAGTTGTTCGGACAACCCGTCATGCGGATGACCGCGTCGACGTCGCCGTAGCCTGCGCCTTCGATGGCGTCGATGTAGTGGGGCAAGATGTTCTCCGCCTCCGTCATCGCGAGTCCGCAGGTGGGTTTGGCTGGACAGGCCATGGCGTTACGACGTACGAGGGAGATGGCTTCCGGTCGCGGCACGCCGTGGGCGTCGAGGATGCTCTCGAGCGCGGCCCGGTCCTTGACGTTGCTCAAGAGGACGTCCTGTTGGGCGGTAAGCCGTACGCCGAGCCCGAGCTCGCAGACTGCGGCGCGCACTGCTTGGCGCAGCGGCGGATGCATGCGCCCGTTTTCCACCGAGATTCCGTAATAGCCCCGTCCATCACGCTGGGCGTGCCAGCCGAGATGAAGGTCCATCTTCGGCAGTGACTGCGGTGCTGCATCCTCGAGGGCGAGTCCGAAGCGAACCCGCAGCTCCTCCTTCACAACCTCAATCCCGAGACGTCGGATGGTGTACTTCCAGCGCGCCATGCGCCGGTCCTTCCGCTCCCCATGCTCCTTTTGCAAGATGGCGATGGCTCGCGTCGCTTCGACCACCTGGGCCCGGGGAACGCGGCCGAGATACAGCCCGAGGAGCGCCGCGGTGGTCGGGTTGTTGTGGGTGAGGCCAAGGCCACCGCCGGAATAGAAATCAAACCGGCTTCCGTCGCTGCGACCGTTGCTCACAATCGGAACGAAGCCGACGTCCTGGGTCAGCACGTCGATCGAATTGTCTTCGGGGTGTGCGATACCGACCTTGAACTTCCGCGGCAGGTACTGGCTCCCGTAGACCGGTTCATCGAAGTTGATCGGTGCCACCGTCTGCCCGTACTCGTCAGTGAGCCAGATCTGGAAATAGGACGAGCTGCGGGGGGCCAGCTCCTGCGCAATCGCATGGCCGAGCTCGGCGCCGCGCACATCGTGGTGCGGCTCAAGGCCATCGATGGGCGAGGTCATGACGTTGCGGTTCACATCGCCGCATGCGGAGAGCGTTCCGTCGCGCCGATAGTGACGCGAGAGGTGCCGGATGAGTTTCGCGAGCTTGGGACCGTAGACGTGGTGGTACTGCAAGCCTTGGCGTGAGGTCACGCGCAGCGTGCCATCCGCGAAAAGGTCTGCGGCGTCGTCCAGCGCCACCCACTGCGCAGGAGTCAGCTCTCCGCCAGCCGGATTCTTGATCCGACACATGAAAAAGTAGTCATCGGTCTTGCTGCCGCGCGCCCCGCGAGCCTGTTGCTTGTAGATGCCGAAGAACTTCGAGAGCTCCTTGGCCTCCCCCGAGATGGTCGGTCGCTCGCCGCTCGTGAGAAGCCGAATCTCGTCTTGGAAGGGGTGGACGTTGCCCTTGCCGTCCGAGACGAAGAAAAGCCCCTTGCTCTCGGCCTTGATCCGCTCGTTCTTCGACATCCGGGAGAGATCAGCGTTCGCGAGGCTCGTGGCCTCGCCGGCAGGTCCCGTGTGCTGGGGGGCCATGGGGTCCTCGTGCTGGGCGCGGTACGGAAGCGGCAGGAGCCCGCCCCGCAATAACAGACTAGCGGCTCGGGAATTCGATCTCCAATTCTTGTCACGGTCGTGCGGGAATTGCCTGCCACAGAACCCGGGAGCCCGGCCCCGCGGCAACGGGCGAGGGCAGGGCAGGACCTCGTCCCACGGCGTCTTGGCCGCGCACCCGCTGCAAGCGCTGTCTGCTGCGTCAGCTGGGCTCGCCGGTGAGCGCCTCTTCCACTTCGGCCAGCTCCGCCATCACGGCTCGGTCGACCTCGCGGTAGCGCCGAATGGCATCGTCCACCCGGGCCGCTCCGCCGTCCCCTGCGGCGAGCTCCCGGGCTTTGCGGCGAATCCAATCGACATGCCAGACCTCGTCCTTGGTGACCGCACGCAGCACAGCTAGGGTTCGAGCCGGCACGCCAGCGCGCCGCATGTGTTGGCGGTAGCGCCGCAGGGAGCGCTGCTCCACCACCACCGTGAGCGCGAGCAGGTCGATGATGTCACGTGGAACTCCAACGCGCTTGCCGATCCGCACCTGGTAGCCGTCATCGATGGGCAGCGGCGCACCGCCGATCTCCTGGATGCGCTCGGTCCAAAGCCATGCGTGCCGCGTCTCGTCCGCGAGATGTTGCGTCAAGTTGATCTGGGCTTCTGCGTCGCCGATCAGTCGCAGCAAGCGGTAGAGCAGATTTGAACCCCGCAGCTCCGCGTCGCGGTAGTAGGAGTAGACGATGATCTCTCGACGCGTCAGGTCGGGGTCGAGGAGCTCAAAGGGTTCCTTTCCGCTCATGAAGCGTCCTTTTGGCTTCGCGTGATCCGCACGCCCGCGTGGTCAAGCACGCCGGCAATCGGCTTTGGTTTTCGAACCGTGACCGTCACAGCCTCCGCGTCGAACTTCGAGAGGATGGCTTGCGCGATGCGTTCCCCCAGCGCCTCTACCAACTTGTGCTCCTGGTTGGCCGCCACGTCTTCAACCACTTCGTAGATCCGCTTGTAGTGGATGGTCTGGCCGATGCGATCGCTGCGCCCCGCCGCACGCAGATCCCGCACAACGGCAATGTCGAGCAGAACCGGGCGGCGCATCCGCCGCTCGGCCGCAGTGACCCCGAGTGCCGCGGGTACCTGGATACCTTCGAGCAGAATCAAGTCCGCCATTGCGTGTCCCCGCCGACTGCGAGCCTACACCAGCTTTACACCGACTCGCATACCCCAGCGGACGTCTTGACGACGTCCGGGAATCGCCGACTCTCGCCTGCATGGACGGAACTCTTGGCTCGATCCGCGCGCGCGAGGCAGCCCACTTCTTGCCGGTGGTAAAGCGCCTGCCCGTGGCCCTGGTGGAGGGCCGCGGGTCCCGGGTGCGCGACGTGGCGGGTCGGGAGTACATCGACCTCATGGCAGGCTGGGGCGTGACCTGCCTCGGGCACTGCCATCCCGCACTCGTCGAGGCGATTCGCGAGCAGGCGGGTCGTCTCATGCAGACCACCAACGTCTGCTACACCCTCCCGCAGCTCGACTTGATCGAACGGCTCGCGGAGGTGCTGCCCCGGACCCTCAGCAAGAGCTTCATCGTGAACTCGGGCACGGAGGCCGTCGAAGGCGCGCTGAAACTCGCCCACCGCGCCACGGGCAGGACCAAGTACGTCTCGACCCACAACTCCTTCCACGGCCGCACCCTCGGCGCCCTGCGCGTGATCGGCCAAACCAAACACCACGACCCCTATCGCGCCTTGCTCCCCGAACGCACCCTGGTCCCCTTTGCTGACCTGGAGGCCGCTCGGGCTGCGGTGTCGGGTGCCGGCGGGATGGACGGCCCGGCGGCGGCCTTCATCGTCGAGCCCATCCAGGGAGAAGGTGGGGTCAACCTCCCGCCGGATGGCTATCTGACGGGTCTGCGCGAGATCTGCGACGCCGCGGGCGCACTGCTCATCTTCGACGAGGTGCAAACCGGGATCGGCCGAACCGGGCGCATGCTCGCGTGCCAGCACGAAGGCGTGGTGCCCGACGTGCTCGCCCTGGGCAAGGGGCTCGGAGGGGGCTTCCCGGTCGCCGCCTTCGTCACTTCGGATCGTGTCGCCGCGACGATTGCGCTCGGTGATCACGGAGGCACCTTCGTCGGAAACCCCCTCGCCTGCGCCGCGGCAAACACAGTGCTCAAGGTGGTGGTGGACGAAAAGCTGCCGGAGCGAAGTGCCGAGCTTGGCGCTCGCGTATTGGCGAAGCTCCGTGCCTTCGCGCAGGAGCGGCCAGCGCTGGTTGAAGAGGCGCGGGGCCGAGGGTTGCTCCTGGGCCTCGCCCTTCGCGACCCTGCGCGGGCTGCCACGCTCGCTGAGCGCGCGCTTGAGCGGGGCGTGCTCGTAAACGTCACCGCGGGTCGCGTGCTGCGGCTGTTTCCGGCGCTCAACATTCCCGAGGACGAGCTGTGGCCTGCCCTGGATACCACGCTGAGTGTGGTAGAGGGCTGAGCAGACCTCCCGCAGCAGGGGAAGCCGAGCGCGAGAAGCCAAAAAAAGGAGCCACCGTGCAAAGGCGACGTCTTGGCAGTCTCGAGGTCTCCGCGTTAGGCCTCGGCTGTATGGGGATGAGCGAGTTCTACGGCCCGACCGACGAGGCGGAGTCCATCGCCACCGTCCACCGCGCCCTCGAGCTCGGGATCACCCTGCTCGACACCGCGGACATGTACGGCCCCTTCGTGAACGAGGAGCTTGTCGGAAAAGCGATCCGGGGCCAGCGCGACCGCGTGGTGCTGGCCACGAAGTGCGGCATTGTGCGCGACACGGAAAGGCGGACCGTGCGCGGGCTGAACGGGCGCCCCGACTACATCCTGAAGTCGTGCGACGCGAGCCTGCGCCGCCTCGGTGTGGATCACGTGGATCTGTACCAGCTCCACCGCATGGACCCGAATGTACCGATCGAAGAGAGCGTCGGGGCCATGGCGCAGCTCGTGAAAGCCGGTAAAACGCGCGCCATCGGCCTATCCGAAGTCGGTCCGAATACGCTGCGGCGCGCGGCGAAGGTGCACCCGATCGCTTCGCTGCAGTCTGAGTACTCGCTGCTCACGCGCGACGTCGAGACCGAGGTGCTGCCCACCTGCCGCGAGCTCGGCGTAGGCTTCCTGGCCTACAGCCCGCTCGGCCGAGGACTGCTCTCGGGCCGTTTCCGGTCGCGCGGCGACTTCGGGCCCGATGACTATCGGCAGTTCAGTCCGCGCTTCGCAGAGGGTGCGTTCGAGAAAAACCTCGAGCTGACACTGCGCGCGGCGGAGCTGGCGAAGGCGAAGGGTTGCACCCCCGCCCAGCTCGCCCTCGCCTGGCTCTTGGCCCGAGGACCTCAAATCGTGCCGATCCCCGGCACGAAGAGTCGCTCTCGGCTCGAGGAGAATGCGGGCGCCGCCGACATCGCGCTCAGCGCGAGCGACCTGCGCAAGCTCGACGAGCTGATCCCGCCCGGCGCCGCCGCAGGCGATCGCTACGCGACAACGATGATGCCGCGCTGGGAGTAGCTCGCTAGGTCGGCTTCGCGGCCGCCCGCGCTACGCGGAGGCGGCCTCGCCTTCCAGCAGTGCGATCAACGCGGGGCGCATCGCCGAGGCTGGCAGGATGCGCTCGAGGGAGCCCACCTCGTGCGCGCGTTCCACGGTGTGGATTGCGTCGAACTCTGCCGCGATCTCGGCCTGCTTCTCGAAGCGAATCTCCTCGAATCGCCGCTCGTAGGCCGCTCGCGCTTCGGCGCTCGGGTGCGGTCCGAGCGCCCGTCGCAGCTCCCGGATGCGTGGGTCGGCCGCGGCTCGCGCACTGACCTCGCGTCCGAAGACCACCGCGGCCGCCGGTCCGCCGCCAATGACCGACGCAAACGAACCTCCGAGGGCGAGCGCGCGCACCTGCTCGTTCAACGACCGCGAGAACACGACGTAGGCTCCGCCGTGATAACGCGACACCACAAGAAAGAACAGCGGACCCTGAAAGTTCACCACGGCACGCGCAATCTCGGCCCCATACTCGAGCTGGAGCTTTCGCATTGACTCCGGCGAGCCATCGAAGCCCGAGAGGTTTGCAAGGATCACCACCGGTCGGTTGGCGCTCGCCGCATTGAGCGCTCGTGCCACCTTTTTCGAGGACAGCGGGAAAAGCGTCCCGGCGTTCCAGGCCGCGGGCCCGTCTGCTGGCCGGTAGCCCTGACGAGCGAGGGTACGGCTCTCAATTCCGATGAGGCATACCGGGAAGCCGCCCAGCTGCGCATCCCACACGATCGCGGTCTCTGCACCGGCCATGGCACGCCAGCGCTCGAGGCGTCCCCCGTCGCTGTCGATGAGCGCCCCCATCACGTTGCGCATCGCGAACGGTCGCTTGCGATCGGGATTCGTGCGGGCGTCGAAAATTTCTCCCACCGTCTGGAAATCGTCTTCGCCGTCGCTCTCGCAGCGCGCTTCGCACACATCCCTCTCCGCGAGATCCCGCGTGGCCCGCCTGCGCACTCCATCTTCGCCCGGCACGACGTAGGTGTAGCGGTAATGCTGGTAGAGGATCGCGTAGGCCTCTGCCAAATCGCGTGCGTAGTACTGCGCCTCGCCATTGGCCCCCATGACCCGCTCGTAGCCACCGATCGCGATCTCATCTTCCGCTGCCACGGCCCCCGAGGCCTCGAGCGCTGCGCGCCCCGTCAGCACCATCGATGCGTTCGGCGTCATGATGAGCACGCCGCGCGTCCCCATGCCCATCGTGGCGAGCGCGTTCCAATAGCTCTGCGCACCGACGTTCACGCCGTGCACGATGAGATGGATCACTCCCCCTGCCTGGGTAAACGTCACAATTCGGCGGGCCACGCGAGCCGTGGCATCGAGGTTCTCCGTTCCGCTGTCCATGGCGATGCGCGCCCCGCTCGAGACCGGCACCCACTCGACAGGGATGCCGCGTTGCTCGGCGAGGTCGATGGCCGCGACGATCCGATCGCATTCCGCGGCCGCCAGAGAGCCCATCCCGAGCGTCGGGTCCGAGAGAATGAGCACGCGGTCCACACCCTCGGAGATGCCATCGAGGGGCGTGGAGAGAATCCCGAAAACAATCGCGCTGGAGTTGTCACCGTGGGGCCGCCCGGCAACGGAGATCGCGCGTGGGGGAGAGTGCTCCGCTTGGATGTCGTACTCCTCGAAGAGGCCTGCGGGCAGCTGGTCGTGCGGCGTGGTCAGCATGCGCACGATCTCGTAAGGGTAGACGAGACGACGACGACGCGCCTCGACCACGCGCCGCTCGTATTCACTCGCGGGTCGGAGCGGATCCCGGTGGGGCGCGCGCCAAGAGATCTCCATGCGCGCCCCCGTCGGGTCGCTGATCACGATTTCCACCGGCCGCGGCGGTGCATCGGGAGCGCTGCGGTCGAGAAGCGCGAGCCGCACCACGACCTTTTCGAGGCCAAGGTGCCGGGTGGCGGGGGCCAGGCGACCGGCGAGCGCGCCGGCGGTCTCCGGGTCGAGGAAGATGCGAGGCCCGACGAAGAGGAAGATACGATTCCACTGGAGACGGCGCTTCGGGTCACGCTCGCCCAGGATTGCGCGCAGCGTACGAGCCGCGGCGTGGAAGGTCCGCTCGAAGGCAGCGACGTGCTGCGCAGCCTCGCTGCGCTCGCCGGCGGATGTGGGTGCCACCTCCGCCAGCACGAACACCCGCTCGTCGCCAGGGAGCTCTCGGCTTCTGGCGTGAAAGGCCACGACGCCGTCTTGGGCATCCAGCCGCTCGAGCTCGAAAGCCGCGAGGCGCCGCAGGTCTACGCGCGCGACGTACTCAGGGTGCAGGCCGTGGAGCTCGTCCACGCTGCGGACGCCGCCCGCCTCGGGAACAAAGGTGTGGTGCAGGCTCAGGGCCCCGTCACGCACCAGCGACAGGGTGAGGCGCTCCGCCGGAAGGCCCCTCATCACCGCTTCCTCGGCGGCGCCGATCAGTGGCGACGGGTCGCTCTCCGCAGGCCATGGCACGAGCAGCTCGAGGGCCGATGCGGGCCCCGCGTCCCGGGCGGAGGCGCAGAGTGCTTGTGCCGCGGCCCCGACCTCGTCCGCGCTGGCCCGAGCGGCTGCCGCAAGCAGCGTGCGACCGTCCCCAAGGCGCGCCCGCAAGACCTCCCGGCCTGCACTGCGCACGGGCTTTTGGGCCACCGGGATGAGTGGCGCGTAGAGACTGCGCAGCTGTGTGTCGAGCGCCGCCCATTGCCGCTGGGGCGCGAGATCGAGAATGTTGCGAGCTTCCGCCCCCTCCTCGGTACCCTCGGCCGCGACCTCAGGAGTCTCGAAGATCACATACGTGGCCTCGAGCGCCGCATCCGCCAAGGCGTCGGAGACGAGGCTCCGCAACTCGGCGATCCTTGCCAGCGCGTCGGCGAGCGGAGCTTCTCCGCGAAGCGGAAGGCCGGCGCTTTTCAGGCCCGTCACGCGGCGCACGATCCCGAGCACGAGGCGCCGGCGCAGGGCGCGCGTATGCTGGGTGGCGAGCAGACGCAAGACCGCGCGTTCCAGGGCGTCGGAGGGGAAGAGCGAAGTCACTCCGTAGTGCGCTACCGCCGCGCGGACCAGCGAGAGGAAATCCGGATCGATGCCTGCGCCCTCGGCGTGGAGGCGCCGCACGTACATGCGCAGGCGTGCCAGGTTCGAAGGCTCGGTCTCGCCCGATTTGCGCACCCCCGGCGTCCGGATGAAGAGCCGCTCGATGTCGGCGAAGAGCGTGAGCTCGTGACGCAGCTCTGCCAGCTCGGCCCGGAAGGCGGGGGAGATCTCCGTCGGAAGGGAGGCCTCGAGAAAGGCGGCGAGCTTCTCCCCGCGCTCGGGGTCGGCGTCATATCCGAGGAGAACCCGACGGATCTCCTCGCGTGCAGCGGCGATCGCTGCGCGCCGCTGCTCCGGCGGAGCCGCCTGTGCGGCGTGCAGGTCCGGCGTGTCCCGATGCTCGGCCCCGCCTCGCACCGGCGCAAACAACGCATCGAGCGGATCGGGCTCGTTCGGGAGCTTGATGGGACCGTGCCCCGCGCGCGCCGCCGAAGGCCGTGCGCCGGGGTCGATCACGAGAAGCACGTCGCCCGCTGCGACCTGTTGGCCACGCTGCACACGCACTTCGCGCACGACGCCCGAAACCGGCGCCAGAATCCCGATCTCGGTCTTCATCGCCTCGAGCACACCGAGCGCCTCTCCGGCGTCGACGCGGTCTCCCGGAGCGGCATGAAGGGCGACCACCATGGCGGGTGAGCCCGCGCGGACCTGCCCCGCGGCGTGTTCCCCGAACTCGTGGGCGCACCCCTCGATCTCGACGCGCAGCCCCGTCTCACGAACATCATGCAGCACGCGGAGCGAGCGGCCGTCCATCTCCAGCCGAGCCGCGTGCGCGCCCTCCTCGCGCAGCGTCGCGGTCACAGCGGTAGCGTTCTGCTGCACCCGATAGCGCCACGCGCCGATGGCGAAGACGCTCAGTCGATAGCTCTCTCCCCCCCGCACGAGGTCGACCTGCTGGCCGCGCGAGAGGGGCACCCGGGAGGGCGAGACATGGGTCGTGTCGGCGTAGAAGTTGCTCCGCGCGGCGAGACGCTCCCGCTGGTAGGCGAGGATCGCCGCGGTCACAAGCGCCTCGGCGGCAAACGCAGAAGGGGCCGCCTCGTCCGGGGCACGCCGGTCGAGCCAGTTTGTTTCGATGCCGCCCTCGTGAAACTCGGGCGACTCGAGGACCCCGATCAGAAACCCGCGGTTCGTTGCGCCGCCCTCGATCACGAGCTCGAAGTCGCGCAGCGCCGCGACGAGTCGAGCGCGAGCCTCTTCGCGCGTGTCGCCGCTCGCGATCACCTTGGCGATCAGCGAATCGAACGCGGCGGGTACGCTGCAGCCAGCAACCACACCCGAGTCCACACGTACCCGCGGGCCAAGCGGTGCATCGAAGCGCACAATGCGCCCTGGCGCCGGCCGGAAACCCGCCTCCGGGTCCTCCGCGCAAAGGCGCGCCTCGATAGCTACCCCCCGCGCAAGCGGCGCGTGCGCGGGCAACGCTTCTCCGCGGGCGATCCGGATCTGGAGACGCACGAGATCGAGTCCCGTCACCTCCTCGGTGATGCCATGTTCGACTTGCAGCCGCGGGTTCATCTCCAGGAAGAAGAGATCCTCCCCGCTCACCAGGAACTCCACGGTGCCCACGCCCACGTACGCAACGGCCCGGACAAGCGCGAGGGCGGACTCTTCGAGGCGACGCAGCAACGCGGGAGCGAGCCCGGGCGGGGGCGCCTCCTCGATCAGCTTCTGGTGGCGTCGCTGCACCGAGCAGTCTCGGGAGCCCAAGGCAAGGGCCGCTCCCGCCTCGTCTGCCGCAATCTGCACCTCCACATGGCGAGCGGCGGCCACCTGCTGCTCGAGAAAGACCCGCGGGTCGCCGAAGGCGCTGCGCGCCTCGTCGGTGGCACGCTGAAGGCCAGAAGCCAGCTCCTCCGGCCGCGAAACCGCGCGGATGCCTCGGCCGCCACCCCCCGCCGCCGCCTTGATCACCAGGGGATAGCCGATGCGTTCGGCGTGCTTGTGCGCAAATTCGATGCTCGTCGTGGCCTCACCGCTCCACGGTGCGACCGCGATGCCGAGGCTTTCGGCCAATCGCTTTGCAGCGATCTTGTCACCGAGCCGCCGCATGGTGTCGCCCGAGGGTCCAAGGAAGACCATGCCCTGCGCGGTCACTGCGTCCGCGAACTCGGGGTCCTCGGCCACGAAGCCCCAGCCGGGCCAAACCGCATCCGCTCCGCCTCGGCGCGCTGCGGCCAGAAGACGCTCCCGGTCCAGATGGGCGGCCACCGCGGAAGGTGCGGGTCCGAGGGGGAGTGCGGCGTCGGCATGGCGGACAAAGGGCGCGCCCCGATCCACTTCGGTGTAGAGCGCCAGGGTGCGCAGATCGCTGCCCTCTTCCGCGCGCAGCGCCTTCACCGCCCGGATCAGGCGAAGCGCAGCCTCGCCCCGATTGGCGATTGCGATGCAGTGCAGCTCGCGCGGACGGGTGGACCCTCGTGCGTCAGATCTGCCCATCCAGCCACCTTTGCTCCATCTCCGCGAGCTTGGTCACGATCTGGCGCGAAAGATCCATCGAGCGCCGCAACCCCTTGAGGTCGGACTTTGGCTCGAGCAGCGCGAGTTCCACGCGAAAGCGCTGGCCCCGAGCGGGCAGATCGCTGAACTGGGATTGAAGGTCCCCTCGCAGATAAACGCACAGCACCTGGCAGCCGGCCACGCTCCCCACGATGCGGCCGACGCCCCAGGCTGCCGCCTCCACATCGATCCGTCCGCTGCGGCTCCTTCCCGCCTCGGGGAAGATCAGCACCACCTCGCCGATCTCGAGCAAGTACGAAACGCGGGAAAGCACGCCCGAGATCTCACGGCGGTCCCCACCGCGGGTGATGGGAAGACACTTCAGCAGGTAGATCAGTGCGCGGCTCCACCACGAGGACGCAAAGTTCCGCCGCTCGGGCACGTTCCACGGAAGCGCGGAGAAATGCAGCAGGTACCACGCGGGCGAGCCGAGTGCCCAGGCGATCAGCACCGAATCGACGAGGGTCAAATGGTTCGCGCACAGGAGCAGGGGCGCACGGCTCCCCGCGCGAAGTGCCCGGTAGCGCGCGCGGGCCTCGGCGAGCCCCTCGATCCGGAACCCGCAGACGAATCGCAGCACCATTGCAGCGCCAAAGATCCACAGCGGCGCAAGCAGGTGGCCAACCACGCGCTGCGCCGTGAGTCGCAGGCGGGCGGTCTCGTCGAGGCGCAACATCAGGTCGGAGCATCCCGGAAGCTGTGCGACTCGTCCAGCGCGGTCGTCACGCGGGGCCCTTGAAGCGAACCAAGCAGCCTCCCCAGGTCAATCCGGCGCCGACGCCCACGAGCGCCACGTCTTGCTCGCTGGTCCATTTCTCCCACTGCATGGACAAGACCGTGGCCACACTGGCGGCTCCCGTATTCCCATATTCCGTGACATTCAGGTGATGACATTCCGGCGCAATATGTCCTTCGCGGCACACGGCTTCGAGCATGCGCAGGTTTGCCTGGTGACCGATGAAGTGAAGGGGGCGATCCGAGTCGGAGATCCCACGCGCGCGCCGCAGGCCGTCCAGGACCTGGAGGCTGCGGCGGATCGCGAAGGCCTGGACCGCGCGCCCATTCTGTTGGAAGTGGCCGAGCCGGGGGACCCGCACCTTGTCGCAACCTGTGGGGTCCGAGGCGAGGGAGGGGAAGAGAATCTGCGCGCGGCCCGGCTCGACCGTCGAAACCACCGCCGCTCCTGCAGCGTCGCCCCACAACACCGCCGCGCTGCGATCGGTGTAGTCGACGGTGCGCGTCAGGCCCTCGGGCAGGACCAAAAGCACGAACCGCCGCGAGGGGTCGGGCTTCAGGGACGAGAGCAGGTAGAGCTGCGCGAACAAGCTCGTGCACGCCGAGTTCACATCGAAGGCGGGCACCTCAAGACCGAGAGCGCAGGCAACGTTGCAAGCCTCCGCTGGGGCGGCCGTGTCGGTGGCGGAGGTACCCGAGATCACCATGCCGATCGCGTCGCGATCGATTCCCGCGCGCGCCATCGCCATCTCGGCGGCGCGCCGCGCGAGCTCCGCGTTGCCGTAGACCGCCGCGTCAAGGGCTGCGCGCGGCTCACGGTTGCGGGTCGTGCGAATGTAGTCGAGGGGAAGGACGGTACGTCTCGAGCGAATCCCAACGCGGCTTTGGATCCACGCATCATCGGTCCCGATCTCGAGCTCTTCGAGGAAGCGGTTCGTGATCTCAATCTCGGGATGAAAGTGGCCGACGCCGTGCAAGTGCAAGCCCATGCTCCCTCCCTCAAGAGCCGCGCGAATCATGACCGGGAGTCATTTTTTGTCAAGAAGAGGCCGCGCACCCGCTGCTCAGGCCGAGCGCGGCTTGCCAAACAAATCGAGCCCGCGACGCAAGGCGTGCGTCTCCTCGAGGCGGCGCAGGTGAGCCGAAAGCAGATCACTGCGCGACAGGATGCCGATCGTCCGTCCCGCATCGCCGCGGGCCACGACGGGCAGCCGCCCGACTCCAGCCAGCGTCATCAGATCCGCCGCTTCACGCAACGTTCCGTCTTCAGAAATCGAGACCGCCGGCATGGTCGCGAGATCCGCTACCCGGGCCGCCGGATCGAGATTGCGCGCGACGTCGCGCCGGGTCACGACGCCCACCAGCGTGCCCGCCGCCTCGCAGACGGGGAAGCCCTGGTGCCGCGTACCCGGAGCTCCGGATTCCAGCCATGCCAAGTGTTCGCTCGCGCTCATGTCGGCCTGCACCGTGCGCACGGGCCTCGATGCCGCGTCGCGCACGAGCACCTGGTCGAGATAGTCCGCGGCATACTCGGCCGGCACGCGAACGCCTCGGCGAGCGATCTTCTCGGTCATGATGGAGTTTCTCATCGCAAGACAGGAGACCAAGAACGCGGCGGTGCAGCCACCCAAAAGCGGGAAAATGGCGAGGGGTGCGAGTGTCGTCTCGAATGCAAAGACCACCGACGCGAGTACCGCGCGCGAGGCGCCTGCAAAGAGCGCAGCCATCCCGACCAGAGCGGCAATGCGCGGATCGATGCCGGCTGCGGGGAAGACGTAGGCAGCTGCGGCGCCAAGCGCGGCACCCAGGCCACCGCCGATCGTGAATAGCGGTGCGAGCGTCCCCCCGGAAGTCCCACTCCCGAGTGCGATCGTCCAGGAGAGGAGCTTCCAGGAAAACAGGGCCACCGCAGCCTCGACCGCCAGCCGACCGGAGACCAAGTCCTCGATGTTGTCGTAGCCCACGCCGAGCGTGTGCGGCGCGACCAGGCCGACGAGGCCCACCACGAGCCCGCCGAGCGCGGGCCACCACATCCAATGGAACGGGAGGCGCGCAAAGCCGTCCTCGACCGCATAGACGAGGCGCGTGACCAGCACCGAAGCCCCTCCGCAAAGGGCACCGATCCCGACGTAGGTCACGATCGCGACTGCGCGGGGGGGCTGAGCGCTGGCATCGGGAAAAACGGCGCGGCGCCCGCGTGGGCAAGCCGCACCGCCATCGCGGTGGCGGCTGCGAACGCGACGGGCACGAGGCTGCGTGGACGCAGCTCAAAGAGCAGTAGCTCGACGGCAAGCAGCACCGCGGCGAGAGGTGTACCGAAGGTCGCCGCCATGCTCGCCGCCGCACCCGCGGCAAGCAGGGTCTTGCGTTCCATGGAGGTGGTGCGGAGCAGCTGGCCGACCAGCGAGCCCAGGGCGCCGCCCGTGGCGATGATGGGCCCCTCCGCGCCAAAAGGACCGCCCGTTCCGATCGCGATTGCGGCCGACAAGGGCTTCAGGAACGTGAGGCGCGGCGGAACGCGACTCTGGTTGAGCAGCACCTGTTCCATCGCCTCGGGGATACCGTGGCCACGGATTTTCTCGGAGCCGAAGCGTGCCAGAAGACCCACCAGAAGGCCGCCCAAGGCAGGTACGACGATCACCAGCGCACCCAGGTCGTTGGCCGCAGGCGAGGCGGGTGCGGTCGAGAGGCGCCCATAGAAGGCGAGGTTCGTGACCCCCGCGATGAGCGTGGTGAGAGCGACCGCCGTGGCGCTCGCGAGGACGGCGACGCCGACCGCGAGGAGCGAGACCACGACCACCCGCCGGTCGGCGAGCAGCGGCCGCGGCCTTAGGGACGCCGCTTCGAGCGCCGGACCGAGCGTGGGGGCGACCGGCAAACCCGGCGTGGTGGACGCACGTTCGATCTCGTGACGATTCAGGGTGTTCCTCCGACTCCGATCTCACGCAGCAGTGCGTCAAGCTCGCTTGGGCGCACGAGCTCGACCTTCGAGCCAGGCGGAAGCGCATCGCCAAGGCGCTTGAAGTAGCGCCGCTCGGGCCGTCCCTCTACGATCACCACAAGGCCACGGTCGTCCTCGGTCCGGATCAGGCGCCCCACCATCTGCTTCAGATGGAGCAGCATCTTGCCGAGCGTGTAGCGCTCGAAGGGGTCGATGCCGGCTGCGCGAAGCCGCGCCTCGCGGCGACGGCGAAGCTCCGTTGGCACCTCGAAGGGAAGCTTCTCGATCACCACCGCCTGAAGATCGGAACCGGGAATGTCGAGGCCCTGCCAGAACGTGCGCGCGCCCAGCAGCACCGCACCACCGCGCCGGAAGCGCTCGACGAGCGCAGCAGGATCGTCGAAGGCGCGCCGCGGCGTCAGCACCTCGATGCCGTCGCGCCGCAGGCCTTCCGCCAGGAGCTCGCCTACGTCCCGCATGCGCCGTAGGCTCGTGAAGAGCCCGAGCGTGCGGCCGCCAAGGCGACGTGACAGATGTTCGAGCACCGCTGCCGTCTCGCTCACGAGCTCGCCTTCACGCGCATCCAGCGCAGCCACCCGCATGTGCTCGGTGTAGGGGAAGGGGCTCGCGACGCTCGTGCGCGTAAGCGTTCGCGACGCGCGTTCCTCAAGCTCGAGCTCGCCGAGCGCGGCGAACGCGTCCCCTCCCACGAAGAGACTTGCCGAGACTCCGGCGAAGACCTCGAGCTTGGAGAGGAATCCCTGATGGAAGGGCTCGGCGGGGGAGACGGCACGCACCATGAGCCGCCAGCGGTCGTGCGGGGAGCCCAAGTCTTCGAACGCAGCCACGGCGTCGCTCCGGCCCCCGGAAAGCGCCCGACGAAGCGCCTCCCCCGCGGCTCTGAGCTCGGCCGCGGTACGCGCGAGCCCCAGGAACTCCGTGTCCTCCGGATCACCAAGCTTCTCGATTGCGCCAGCCGCCAAGTCGAGGCGCGCGGCGGCGGCGTCCGCGAGCACCACCGCGTCTCCAAACGCGTCGCCCGGGGTTTCGGGCACCTCGAGCTCACCGAACTCGCCCGCCATTTCGCACAGGGTCCGACCGAGGGCCGTAAAGTCCTGCTGCAGACCGCGCCGCCACGCAAGTGCGTCACTTCTGCCGGCGCTGCGCAGGCGCCGCCCTGCCTGGCCCCGCGCGATGCCCGTCGGTCGCCCGAACACCTCGTCAAGCCGGTCGATCACCTGCTCGGGACTCACTTCGGCCGCGTACACTTCGTCGGCGACCCCCGAGAGCTCGTGCACCTCGTCCACGATGGCGTGAGAAAACAACGGGTAGTCGAGCGGCCAGCGCAAGAGTAGGTCATGGTTCGCCACGATCAGGTGAGCGTCGGCGAGCGCCGCGCGTCGCCGCGCGAAGGGACACGTCGCGCTGTATGCCGCGCACTGCTCGCGCGAGCACTGCTCCGCACGGGCCGCCACCGACTGATGGAGCAACCCGTGGAGCGCCGGGTAGCGGCGCCGGAGCGCCGCGGGCAGCGATCCAATCTCTCCGTGGGCACGCGTACGCGCACACGCCATGAGCACGGCGTAGGCCATGCGGTCCTCAGGAAAGATCCTGGGCTCGAGGCCTTCTTCCAGGGTCTGGGAAAGGCGGCGTGCACACGCGTAGTTCGCTCGGCCTTTGATCGAGACCGCGCGCAGCCCGGGGTGGCCGAGCATGCGCGCCGCCGCCGCGATGTCTTTGCCAAGGAGCTGGTCCTGGAGAAGTTTTGTCCAGGTCGAAACCACGACGGGAGTGCGCAGGCCCTGCGCGGCGCGAGCCATCGCAAAGGGAATCGCCGCGGCGAGGTAGGCGAGCGACTTGCCCACCCCGGTTCCACCCTCGAGCAAGAGCACGCCGCCCGAAGCGAGCGTCCGCGCAAAGCGGCGTGCGAGCTCGATCTGCGCTTCTCGGACGCGATATCCAGGAAAGTGTCTTTGGCCACGCACCCGATCGGCGAGCGCAGCCGCGATCGCGTCCTCGTCGAAGGGCACAGGCGCCTCGCCGCTCTCCCCGATTTCGACGGCACTCGGCGCCTCTGCAGAAGGCTCTTCCCCCTTGGCGTCCACGAGCAGCGCGAGCCAGGGAGAATCGGGGGCATAGCGATCGAGGGACTCCCGCGCCGCGTCGTAGCGCGCCTCGCCCCGCTGCGCCGCGCGGCCAATCCGCGACAACACGCGCGCCGTATCGAGCGCGTCCGCCAGCGCGCGATGCTCTTCCTCGCGTCCCAGGAGAAGCCGCACAAAGGTCTCAAGACGCAGATCCGGCGCGTCGGGGTGCGAGACCGCGAGCAGATCCTGAGTATCCAAAAAACGCTGCTCGGCGAGTTCGGGGGCAACGTCCCGGCCGAGAAAGAAGCGCTCAAAGTCCGCGTTGTGGGCGATCAGGACCCGGCCTCTCAGCAGAGCGGCAAGGGGCCGGCGTATCGCAGTCCGCTCCGGCGCGCCCGCCACGTCGCTGTCCGTGATCCCTGTGAGGCGCTGGATCGCACGGGGAACCCCGCCCTCGGGACGCACTAGTGCGTGGAGCGTTCGGACCTCTGGCGACCCGGGGTCGACGAGCAGAGCCCCCACCTCGAGGAGCTCGGCCGAGGGCTCACTCGCAAGACCCGTGGTCTCAAGGTCGAGCACCGCGAACCCGCCGAGCCGCGCGGCCAGGCGGCCGAGCACCCCGGCATCGAGCTCGAGCGCTTCGGGCGCGCAGGAGAGAACGGAGAGCGGCGAGAAGGGCTCGCCTGCCGCGAGGCCCTCGCTAGACGTGGGGGCCGCCCTCCTCGCAGCCGCCCGGGGGATTCGTTCGCCCGGGGTCCGACCCGCGCAGGCCGCCGCACCTCATACGTAGACGCCGCCCTTGTACTCGCGGTCTTGCCGGATCACGACGTTCACACACGCGGGCTTGCCTGAGGCCGCTGCGCGCTCGAGGGCAGGACGGATCTGTTCGGGACGCGTGCAGTACTCCCCGTAGCCGCCGAGCGCTTCGACCACCTTGTCGTAACGGGTGTAGTTGAGGAGCGTACCGGTCAGGCGGTCCCAACCATAGATCGCGCCTTGCGGACGCATCATTTGGCCCCATGCGCCGTCGTTTCCCACAACCCCGATGATCGGCAGGTTGAAACGGACTGCGGTGTCGTACTCGAATCCGTTCAGGCCGAAGGAGCCGTCGCCATAGACGATCACCACGCGTTTGCCCGGATGCGCGAGCTGCGCGGCGAGGGCAAACGGCATGCCCACCCCGAGGGTGCCGAGCGGACCGGGGTCCATCCAGGCGCCCTCGCGCGGTACGGGGATGATCTTCGCTGCGGTGGCGACGATGTCTCCACCGTCGCCGATCACGACCGTGTCACCGAGGGTCGCGAGCCAATCGCGGATCTCTCGACACAGGCGCTGCGGATCGACCGGTACCTCGTCGCTCGAGAGCGCGGCCTCCACCTTCTGCTCGGCCGCCAGCTCGACCTTGCGCAGCTCATCGCGCCATCCCGAGAAATCGAGGTGCGTGCCCGCGTTCTTCATCTCCTCCAGGAGGAGCTCAAAGGTGCAGCCAAGGTTCCCGACGAGGCCGACGTCCGCTCCGCGGTTCGTACCGATCAGCGTCGCGTCCATGTCGAGCTGGATGATCTTGGCGCTGGCGGGAATCGTCTTGCCGAAGGCGAGGCGGAAGTCGAGGAGCGAGCCCGCGAGGAGGATGAGGTCGATTTGCTTCATCGCCTCTCGCCGTGAGCGATTCAGATACTGCGGAGAAGTCGGCGGGATCGTCCCCCGACCCATGCCGTTGGTGTAGGCGGGCATGTGGGTCTCATCGAGGAACGCGTTCATCGCACCGCTCGCGAGCGACCACTTGACACTGGTGCCGGCCATGAGCATCGGCTTGCGGCTCTCTCTCAGGAGGTCGATCGCCATGCGCACTTCGGCCCGGTCAGGGGAAAGGCGCGGGGGGGCGGTCCGGATGCGCGGTACCGGCGCCTGCTCCCATTCCGCTTGGCCCATGAACACATCCATCGGTATCTCGAGAAACGCGGGACCCGGGATGCCGGACACCGCGTGCCGAATGCCAAGCTCGATGTATTCGGGAATTCGCTTGGTGTCGTAGCAGGCGTCCGCCCACTTCGTGATCGGCTTCATGACTGCGACGTGATCCATTTCCTGGAGCGAGCCACGCCGCAGATTTGAGAACGGGCCCTGGCCGCCAAAGACGAGGATCGGAGAGTTCGCGCGCCAGGCGTTGGCGACGCCGGTGACACCGTCGGTGACGCCAGGGCCGGCTGTGATCGCGGCGACGCCGATCTTGCCGGGGTTGCAGCGCGCCCACGCATCGGCAGCATGCACGGCGGCCTGCTCGTGACGCACGTCAATGATCTTGATGCCCTCATCCAAGCAGCCATCGTAGATCGGCATGATGTGGCCGCCGGAGAGCGTGAAGATGCACTCGACGCCGGCATGCTTCAGAGCTCGCGCAGCCAGCTTTCCGCCATGAACAGGCATGGGTGGAACCTCAGGCGATGGATTCTCGCCACGGTATCACCCGGCTCTCGAAAGGGTCAACCGCGCGAAGAAGCGAGGGACGGGCGCTGCGCCGCCCGCCCCTCGCTCACAGCTTTATTTCGAGTACAGGAACTCGTCTCGCCGATTCTTCGCCCACGCGGCCTCGTCGTGGCCGGCCACCGCAGGCTGGCTCGCGCCAAGGCTCACGGTCGTAAGCTTGGTCCCCGAGACGCCGAGGTTCTGGAGATAGGACTTGGCCGAGGTCGCGCGACGATCGCCGAGCGCGAGGTTGTACTCCTCGGTTCCCCGCTCGTCGCAATGGCCCTCGATCGTAATCAACTTCCAGTCCGTGTGCTTCTGAATGGCAGCCGCGTCGCCTTGGAGGACCGGCTGCTGGTCCGGACGAATGTCAGAACGGTCGAAGTCGAAGTAAATCGTGTTGAGATCCGGGCTGCGCTGCGGTCCGAGGGTCTCCGGCGCGGAGCGGCCTTCGTTGAAGTCGTGCGAGCTTGTCGAAGGCGGCGCCTCCGTCGGCTTCTTGGAGCACGCCAATCCCGTGACGAGCGAAGCGGCCGCGATCGGAATGATCGCGATTCGAATGAACGGTCGCTGTCTCATGTGGTCCCCTCGGACCTCCTATCCTGCAAAAGCGTACTGACCCCGGACGGCACGCCCGCCCGTTCGACCGCGCGCCGGCAGGGTCTGGCGCGCCAAAATCGGTTTTCGGTGGCCATAGATTCCTTGGGAAGAACGGTAAGTCAATAGGCCATCACGGAAAAGTTGTGTGATGCCGGTTGACTGGAGCTTCCTGGGGCGATGCACCCCCGGAGCGGCGCGGGCCTCTTGTCGGTTCTTCTCACGCCAGCCCTTGATAGATCAGGTGCTCCGCCACGAGGATCGCGCCCTTCGCGGCGCCCATCTTCGTGTTATGGGAAAGCAGGACGAATTTCACGCCATTGTCGAGTACCGCGTCCTCGCGCAGCCGACCCACCACGGTCGTCATTCCATCGTTGATGCGGCGGTCGATGCGAGGCTGCGGACGGTAGGGGTCGTCGGTCACCTGCACGAGCTCAGGCGGGCAAGAGGGAAGACCTAGGTCCGTGAACTCTCGGCCGAAGGCCCGGAGCGCCTGCGCCACCTCGTCCAGAGTCGCCTTGCGATCAAGGCTGGCGAACACTGCCTCGGTGTGGCCGTCGCGCACATTGACGCGGGTACAGGTGGCGGAGACCGGGAGTCCGAGTGGAAGGATGCGATCCCCTTCCCGCGAGCCCAGAATCTTGCGGGTCTCGAGTTGAACCTTCTCCTCTTCCTTCGGGATGTAGGGGATGACGTTGTCGAGGATGTCGAGGCCGACCACGCCGGGGCTCCGGCCCGCCCCCGAGAGTGCCTGCATCGAGGTCATGATGACCGAGCGCAGGCCGAAGCGGCGCTGGAGAGGCGCGAGCGCCGTGACGAGGCCCGTCGCCGTACAGTTCGGAATCGGCGCCACGAACCCGCGCCAGCCGCGCTCGCGCTGCTGGCGCTTCACGAGGGAGGCGTGGTCGGGATTCACTCCGGGCACGAGAATTGGGACGTCGTCTTCGTAGCGAAAGGCCGAGGACGTGGAGATCACTGGCAGCTGCGGAGCCATGCGCTCCTCCAGCGCCCGGGCCGCAGTGCTCTCAACGGCAGAGAATACAAGGTCGATCTGGCTCAGGTCGAGATGACTCGCATCGACGACCCGGCGTTCCGAGAACACCTCGGGGAGCGGCTCCTCGCAACCCCATTGCAAGTGTCCCCGGTCGTTCGTGATCGCTGCGCGGTAGGACTTTCCCGCACTGCGCGCGCTGGCTGCGAGGGCCGTCACCTCGAACCACGGATGTCGATCGAGGGACACGAGGAACTGCTGGCCGGCAACTCCGGTCGCGCCCACCACGGCAACGCGGCGGCGCGGGCTCTGGGACATGCAGCTTCTCCCCACTGCGGACGGGGCCGTTGGATAGCGCAGGGCCCCCCGATGACAAACGCGGGGCGGCGCTCTAGCGACCTTGGAATCGCGGGCGCCGCTTCTCGAGGAAGGCGCGCACCCCTTCTCGATAATCCTCACTCTCAAAGCACGCCTGGATCGCCGCGGCCGTGCCCGCCCGATCCCGCAGCGCCTCATCACGTCCGAGTTCTCCCACCACGCGCTTCACGGCGGCGAGCGTCAGCGGCGCGTTCTCGGCGATCGCTTGCGCTGAGCTGCGCACCGCCTGATCCAGCGAGGCCTTCGGAAAGATTCCGTTCACAAGGCCCATGCGGAGGGCCTCGGGCGCGTCGAACAGGCGCCCCGAGAACAGGATCTCCTTCGCAGAGGAGGGGCCGACCAGATTCACCAGGGCGCGGATCCCGGCCTCCCCATAGCCGAGCCCGAGGCGCGCGGCGGGAATCGCGAAGCGCGCATCCTCGCTTGCGAGGCGCAGATCCGCGGTGAGCGCGAGGGCGAGGCCACCGCCGACACAAAAGCCGTGCACCAGAGCGATCACCGGCTTGGGCAGGCCGAGCAGGGCGGAGAAGGCGGCATCGGTGAGCGCGTCATACTCGCCTGCCGCGGCTCCACCGGTGCGGATCCGCTCAAACTCGGAGATGTCGGCGCCGGAAACGAAGGCGACGTCACCTCGACCGCGCAGCACGACCACACGCACCGCTGGATCTCGCGAAAGATCGGCCGCAGCTTGCGGGAGGGCGCGCCACATCTGCTCGGAGATCGCGTTTCGCCGCTCGGGCTGATCGAACACGATCCAGCCGAGGGCGCCCTCCCGGCTCACTTCGATGCGTCCACCCACGAGGAGCGAGCCTAGCGGCGAGCTGCCTGGGAAGCGAAGCAGGGCCGAGATCCCGGCGCAGGAGGCAGCCACGCCACCTGCGCTTAGAAGCGGAAGCGCAGCGTTTCGAGATTCGCTTCGGAGAGGGTCTCAAGGTCCGCATAGCAGCGCGTCGGCAGACCCTCCGCCGCGAGGGCACGCAGCGAGGCGGAGCAGCGCTCCCGTCCGATTCCGAGCTGGATCGCCCGCGCGACGGCAACCGCCTCATCCCCAGGCTCCGCGTCAAGGCGGCAGACCACACACTCTGCCCCGCTCACTTCAAGAGCCAAGTCGAAGACGATGGTGCGCACGCCCTCGGGCTCGCCCACCTCGGCCGCGAGGGAGTGCTCGACCCGCGACCACGCCAGCAAGAAACGGTCTTCTCCCCGGCGATAGACGACGCCCCGCTCGGTCGGCTTGGCGTCGGGCAGCAGGTGTACGCGATAACGCGATGGAACGCGCACCTGATCCCGGAGGCCCTCGACCGGTCCCCCGAAGACCCCATCCGGTCGCAGCTGCCCTGCGGAGAAATCCTCCGGCTTGGCGTCCCCCGCGGGCGACGCAGAGGCCGGCCCGCGCCGGGCGGAAGGAACGTCGGCCATGCACTCCCCTCGTGGCTCCCCGACGAAGATCGGTCGGGCGGAGGCAGTGCTTGATGCAGCCCTCCATCCGTCCCAGTTGGCCCCACTCGGGTAGGGGCTGCGGGCGCCAGCTTCGGGGGTGAGTCGCCGTTCGCACTCGCCGGGTGCGCCGCCCACCACCGCTGTCCGCCGGCTAGCATCCCTTTCGTGCTCCCGAGCCTGCGCAAGAACCTCTCCTCCACTCTGCGGAGCGAACGCTCGTGCGCCCTCGCGCGGCGCGGCATGGTCTGCGCAAGCGTCCCCCAGGCCGCAGCCGCAGGGATCGAGATGCTGCGCCGCGGCGGCAATGCGATCGACGCCGCGATCGCTACCGCGGCGGTGCTCTGCGTGGTCGAGCCGATGCAGACCGGGCTTGGGGGCGACGGGTTTGCGCTGCTCTGGCTGGCGCAGGAAGGTCGTCTGGTTGGGCTCAACGGAAGCGGGCGCGCACCCGCGGCGGCAACCGTGGAAGCCTTTCGCGCACGGGGGCTCAGTGCAATTCCCCCGACGGGAATTCTTTCGGTAACGGTGCCGGGTGCCGTACACGCGTGGGAGGCACTCTCCAAGCGCTACGGGCAGCTTCCCCTTGGCGACCTGCTCGAGCCTGCGATCGTCGCCGCAGAGGAGGGTTTCCCCGTGACCGAGCTCGTCTCCCACTACTGGAACCTCCTCCAGCGCGGGGGTGCCCTGCGCAACGACGCCGCGCGCGCGAGCTTCGCGCCGGAGAGCCGGGCACCGCGCCCGGGCGAGTGTTTCCGGAGCCCCGATCTCGCGGCGACACTGAGGAGCGTCGCAAAGGAAGGTGCCAGCGCTTTCTACGAGGGGGAGATTGCGGATGCGATCGTGGCGACTTCACGGGCCGAAGCGGGTTTCTTGGCACACGCGGACCTTGCAGACCACCGCTCCACCTTTGTCGAGCCCGTCACCACCACGTATCGTGGCGTCGGCGTGGCCGAGCTCCCACCGAACGGTCAGGGCGTGGCGGCGCTTCTCGCCCTCAACATTCTCGAATCCTTCGACCCAGTGGAGGCCTCGGCCGAGAGTGCACTCGATTGGCATCGCCGAATCGAGGCCGTGAAGCTCGCCTTCGCGGATCGCGATGCCTACGTGGCCGATTCCGACTACGCGGAGGTGCCGACGACGGCGCTCCTGGACAAGAGCTACGCCCGGAAGCGAGCCGCCAAGATTGGCGAGCGCGCACTACCTGCTGCCTCGCCGGGCCTCACCGCAAGCGATACGACGTACCTGTGCACCGCGGACGAGCGCGGGAACCTTGTGTCGTTCATTCAAAGCCTCTTTTCCGGCTTTGGATCCGGCATCGCTTGCGCGGGCACGGGCGTTCTGCTGCAAAGCCGAGGCTCGGGCTTCCGGCTCGATCCCGCACACCCCAACTGCCTGGCGCCGGGCAAACGGCCGTTCCACACCATCATGCCGGGGATGCTGCTGCGCCAGGGATCCGACGGGCCTCGGCCGTGGATGGCATTCGGAATCATGGGGGGCGATATCCAGCCGCAGGCCCATCTCGCCTTCGTCGCAAACCTGGTCGACCACCGTCTCAACCCGCAGGAGGCGCTCGATCGGCCGCGCTTCCGGTACCTCGGTGGAACCGAGGTCGCGATCGAAGAGCCCGAGGCGCTCGTGCGAGAAGGCGGCTGCCTAGGCGACGCGCTTCGCGCCAGAGGCCACAGCGTCACGACGCCTGGGGATCTCATGGTCGACCGTTTCGGCGGTGGCCAGGCGATCGCGCGAGAGGCCGATGGGGTGCTGGTGGGCGCGAGCGACCGCCGCAAGGATGGCTGCGCGTTGGGGCTCTACCCGTGACGCCGAGTCCGGCCCGCGAGGCGTCGCCCACCGCCCCTTCGACGCCCGAGCCGGGGGCCCAGGCGCGCCGCGAGGCCCGACTGCGCGACGAGTCGCTCGTGCGGATTGTGCTCTTGCGCCACGGCGAACCTGACTGGTTCCCTGCCGGCGGGCTCTCCGTCGAGGACGCGGGGCTGACCGCGCGAGGCCACGCCCAGGCCGAAGCCGCCGGGTACATCCTCGGGGGTCAGCGGGTCGACGCGATCTACGTGAGCCCCCTGCGGCGGGCGCAAGAAACGGCGGCCCCGCTGGCCAAGGCCTGCGGAGTTACCCCCATGACCCTCGACGCCCTGGCGGAGATCGGGATCCAGACTCCCCGCATGAGCCAGCCTGAGGTGGATCACTTCTTCATGGAAGCCATGCGCCGCCCCCTCGACCGCCACTGGGAGGGCTGGCCGAGTGGGGAGAGCTTCCACGATTTCCACGCCCGCGTGACGCAGGGGATGCGCGATCTCCTGGCGCGTCACGCGATGTACCCGGAGCGCAGGGGCGAGTTCACGGTCTGGCAGCTTCCCCCGCGACAGCTCTGCCTCGTGGTGGTCGCCCACGGCGGAACCAACGCGGTGCTCCTCACACACCTGCTCGACGTGGCGCCCGTGCCCTGGGAGTGGATCCGCTTCGAAAGCGAGCTCGCCGCCTACTCCGTGGTGCAGGCGCGGCCGCTCGGCCAACACGGTGGTGTGTGGTCCCTGACCCGATTCAACGACGTGGCTCACCTTGAGGCGGGGCTGCGCTAAGCCCCACCAGCTGTCCGCAAAGAGCTACTCGCCGACCAGGAGCTCAACCCGTCTGTTCTTGGCACGCCCTTCCTTGGTCTTGTTGTCGGCGACCGGATTGGTCAAGCCGAAGCCTCTCGGAGTAAGGTTCGATCTGTCGACTCCCGCTTGGCCAAGGTAGTCGGCCACCGCTCCCGCACGACGTTCGGAGAGCCCTTGGTTGTACTCCTTGGTGCCGATGTTGTCGGTGTAGCCATCCACCTTGACCTTCACGTCGGGGTTGCGCTTCAGGATGGCCGCAGCCTCATCCAAGATGACCTTGGCGTCGGGACGGATCGCGTACTTGTCGAAGTCGAAGTTCACGCCACGAAGGACGATCTTCTCCTTAGGCGGCGGCGCGGGCTCCGCCTTCGGGGGCGGCGGCGGGGGGGGCGGAGCCTCTTTCTTCTCTTCTTGGTGGAGCGCTAGGCAAATGCCGGCTCCGAGGATCCAGCCAGCCACGGCCCCGATCGCGGCACCGGCTCCGAGAGTCCCGGCGCTCGGGTCGTGGTGGATGCCGGCCTGCACGCCGACCCCGGCGCCACCGCCGACCACTGCTCCGGCAAGGCCACAGTAAAGCGGGTTCGGTCCCGACCCTGACGACGCGCAGCCCGAGGCCAGCGCGAGTACCAACGCGAGAGCTGCAATGCGATCCCGGTAGCGGATTCCAGCCACGGCCACCCCCTAGAAAACGGCCCTCGTGTCATCCCATGCCAACGTGGGCTCCGTCAAGCGTGTAGAGGGCTCCGGAAGCGGAATTTCTTCCGGCTGGGGGGGAATCGCGACGGACGGGAGTGCTAGCAGCCGAGGTGATCTGCCAGATCAAGGATTGAACGCAGCGTAAGGTGCCGCCCAGGAGCCAGCTGGGGGCTACGGCCTGCCCCCAAGGCGTCGACCCAAGCGGCGCGCATGCCGAGTGCCAGGGGTCCGATCACGTCACAGACGAAGTTGTCACCGACCATCATGCTCTGCTGCGGGTCCGCGCCAAGCCTCCCCAGCGCGTGCTCGTAGACCCGGCGGTCGGGCTTCCCTGCACCGAACTCCCCTTCTCCCAAAGCGAAGCGTTCGATTTTTGCGCGCTGCGGCGCCGCCGCACCGTTGGTGACGAGCGCCATCCGCGGCACCACGCCCCTGAGCCGCGCAAGGAGTTCCCGTGCCCCTGGTACAAGGCGCAGGTTCGTGTCCCGGTAGTGGGAGAGTTCGCGCGCCAGGCGGGCGGCGAGCTTCGGCGCAGGGAGGCCAACCCGCTCGAGGGCCCGGCTCATGATTTCAAGGCGCGCCCTGTAGAGGTCGACTCGACCGCGGCGCTCCCGCTCCTCGTCCTCCCAGTACCACTGCCTGGCCTGCGCTAGCTCCGCAAGCGCGGCCTCGCGCGTGAGCTTCGGGCAGGCCGCCACCCAGTGATCCGCAGCGTGCTGCCAGCCTGGTTCGACGCTCGACTGTTCATCCAGGATCGTGTCGTCAAGATCGAGGCAAAGGGCACGCAGCGCGCGCATCGCCGTCACCCGCTAATGCCCTCCCGTCGCTGCAGGAGTGGTCGGTCCTTGGGCGGCGCCGTCTCGGCGCAGCGTTCCCGTCGCAAGGGCGATCATGCTCGCGAGGTCCGAGAGATTGGCGGGTACGACGAAGGTGTTGCCGGCCTTTGCAAGCTCCCCGAACTTCGAGAGATAGTCCTCCGCGATGCGGAGCTGCATCGCCCGCACTCCACCCTCGACCCGCAAGGCCTCGGCCAGCCTGCGCAGGCCCTCGGAGGTCGCCGTCGCCACCGAGAGGATGGCCTCGGCCTGGCCCTGTGCTTCGTTGATCTGCTGCTGCTTCGATGCCTCGGACTGCTTGATCACACGCTGCTTCTCGCCCTCGGCCTCGTTAATCTTGGCGTCGCGCTCGCCCTCCGACTGAAGGATCACTGCCCGCTTCTCGCGCTCCGCCCTCATCTGCTTTTCCATCGCGGTCAGCACATCCTTCGGCGGCATGATGTTCCTGATTTCGTAGCGCAGCACCTTGACACCCCAGGGTGCGGTGGCTTTGTCGAGTTCCGAAACCACGAGTGCGTTGATCGTGGTCCGCTCTTCGAAGGTGCGGTCGAGCTCGATCTTGCCGATCTCGCTGCGCAGGGTGGTCTGGGCGAGCTGTTGGATGGCGAACTCGTAGTCCGCAACCCCGTAGGAGGCCCGTTCGGGATCGAGCACCTTCAGGTAGAGAATGCCGTCCACCGTGACCTGCACGTTGTCCTTGGTGATGCACACCTGCTCGGCGACGTCGATCGGCTGCTCCTTCAGCGTCTGGCGATACGCAATCCGGTCGATGAACGGCATGAGGATGTGAAAGCCGGCCTGAAGCGTGTTGCTGTATTTGCCGAGCCGCTCCACGACGAATGCCGCCTGCTGAGGAACGACGGTCGCTGCTCTCGCGACGACCACCACCGCGAGGAACGCGAGTCCCAGGACGCTAATCACAGCACCCGTTTCCATGCCTACCCCCTACCTGCGCACGTGGAGCGTGAGCCCCTCGACGCGTTCGACCCGGCAGCGGTCCCCCGGCTGAAGCGGTACGCTGCCTGCATTGGAAAGGGTCCAAGTCGAGCCCCGCAGCTCGCCCTTTCCGAGCGCTCCCGGCGCGATTGCGCCCTGGACGAGTGCAAACTCGCCGACGAGCGTATCCTCCACGAGCCCGTCCGGAGTCCGGAGCCGACCCAGAAATCGCGGCCTCACCAGCACGAGGAAGAGAACCGAGAACACGGTAAACAGGAACCACTGGCCCCAAACCGGTCCGGCCAGACCGACTAGACCGAGAAGCCCGACGCCGAGCGCCCCAAACCCGAAGAAAAGCAGGTAAAGCCCTCCCGGAGTCATCACCTCACCCCCGAGCAGGATGAAGCCGAGGACGAACCAAACCCACCACGACATCGCTCGACCCCCCGACGCCCGAGATTGGCCGCAGTCTATAGTTCTCCGTCCGCGCATGGGAGGATTGCCGCATGCCCGAAACGACACGGCAACTCCTACCGCACCTCGTCGTACTGCGCCTGTCCGGGGATATCGGAACGAAGTCGCGGCCGACGCAGGCGCGCTTTCGCGCGCGGCTCATGCGCAACCTAAAGGATGCCATGCGGGCGGAAGACCTGCGCGCCCACATCGTGCGTACCCACAACCGCATTTTTGTCGAAGCCTCCGAGCCCCGAGCCAGCGCGGTCCTGGCCCGGGTGTTCGGCATCCAGTCGATCTCCCCTGCCGTGCGCCGTCCTGTCAAGACACTCGACGACGTCGTCGATGCGGGCTTCGAGATTTTCTGCGATCGGGTGAAGGGCAAGCGCTTCGCGGTTCGCGCCCGCCGGGTGGGTGAGCGCACGTCGTCTTCGCTGTCCTCGCGCGAGGTCGAGCGCGCCCTCGGCCGCCGCCTGCTGCCTCTTTCGGCGGGCGTTCATCTGGACGCGCCGGAGGTGACGGCCTTCATCGAGCTCTCGAATGACGAGGCCTATTTCTTCCCCGAACGGGTGCCCGGCCCGGCGGGGCTACCCCTCGGCGTCGAGGGACGCGCGGTCGCGCTCGTCTCCGGTGGTTTTGATTCGGCCGTGGCCGCATGGCTCGTTCAGAAACGCGGGGTCACCCTCGACCATGTCTTTTGCAATCTCGGGGGTGGGGTGCACGAGGCCGGCGTGCTGCGCGTCATGAAGACGCTGGCGGATCGATGGTCCTATGGATCAGCACCGCGGCTGCACGCGATCGACTTCCGCCCGCTCGCCGAGCAGCTGCAAGCAAGGACGCAGCCCCGCTACTGGCAGGTGTTGCTGAAGCGTCTCATGCTGCGCGCGGCCGAGGCCGTGGCCAAAGAGCGAAACGCCGCCGCCCTCGTGACGGGTGAAGCCCTGGGGCAGGTTTCTTCGCAGACGCTGGCGAATCTCGCGGTCATTACGCCGGTGACCACACTTCCGGTGCTGCGCCCGGTGATCGGCATGAACAAGGACGAGATCCTCGCGATCGCGCGAGCGATCGGTACCTACGAGCTGTCGGCCGTGGTCGCCGAGTACTGTGCGCTCGTACCCGGCCGCCCTGCCACGGAAGCTCAGCTCGCGGTGGTCCTCGGCGAGGAGGCCAAGCTCGACCTGACCTGGCTCACAAGTGCACTCGCCGCGCGCAAAGTCCTTCAGCTGCGCTCCCTCGACCTTGAGAGCGTGGCGTTGGGCCCCGGGGAGCTCGAGCTCGACGTGATCCCCGAGGAAGCCCTCGTGCTCGATCTGCGCCCGCGCGCCGCCTACCAAAGCTGGCATTGGCCCGGTGCGCTGTGGCTGGACTTCGCCCACGCCGCCGTCGCCTATCCCAAGTTCGATCGAGAGCGACACTACCTGGTCTATTGCGAGTTTGGCCTGAAGAGCGCGCACCTGGCGGAGCTCATGCGCAAGAGCGGCCTGCGCGCCCACAACTTTCGCGGCGGACTACGCCGCCTGGTCGCGCACGCCGAAGCCCGGGGAATCGCCGGACCGGAGCTCCCGTAGCCCCAGGGATCTCGGAGGGCTTGTCTCGACGAGTCAGTAGAAAGTCCGAGACCGCGCGGCCCTCGAAGGGCGCTGCGCCGGCATCCCGCGCGCGGGCTCAGACGCCCTCGCGCTTTGACGCAATGGCGCGGCTGAAGCGCTCGGCATCCACCACGACGCGTTCATGTTCCCCCGCGCAGATGGTGTCGAGGCCGTCGTGAGCGGAGACGCGAAAGGAGAGCTTGCGCCCGGTGACCGCCGAGAGCGTTCCCCGCACCAGGACCTCGAGACCCGGTGGTGTGGCCGCTGTGTGGGAAAGGGAGATGTGCGTACCCACGGTCTGCTCCCTCGACCAGTCGAGGTACGGATTTACAGCGTGCAGGCACGCCCACTCGACGAGGCCCACCAAGAATCCGGTGGCAAAGACGCGGGCATCACTTGGAACTCCGGTGCCTCCGGGAAGAGCATCGGCACGGTCTTTGTGTTTGGTACGCGAAAGCGAAACTCGAAGCCGAGGCCGGCGTGCAGCGTTTCTTTCATGAGGACCCCTCTTCGCCCCCTTCGACGGGGCGAGCAAGCTGCGGAACAAGCAACCTCGGGAGCTCCGACATGCGATGAAATACGCGTGCGCCGGCGGCGCGGAGCGCGCGGGCGTCGCCGTGCCACGCATAGCCATACACACTCATCCCCGCCGACACGCCTGCCTCGACGCCAGGGGCCGAGTCCTCGATGACTGCGCAGCGCTCCGGCGCCGCGCCCATGCGGTGCGCGGCGTGGAGAAAGAGGTCTGGCGCGGGCTTGCCACGCGGGACGTCGTAGGCGCTGAAGATCCGGCCCTCGAAGCGCGAGAGCAGATCCGTGACCTCGAGCGAAAGACGCAGCCTCTCATGGGCGCTGCTGCTTGCCACGCAGACCGGCGTCGAAATCTGGTCGAGCACCTCGCCTACGCCCTCCACGCGACGCAGCTCGTGGCGAAAGGCGTGAAGCGTGCGCTCACGGAGCTCCACAAAGAAACCCGGGGGCAAGGGCCGCCCGAGCTCCGTCTCGATCAGCGCGCGGCAAGAAGTAAGGGAGCGACCCATGTAGCGACGCATCGTCTCGCTCGTGGTGAGGATGAGCCCCTCGGCGCAGAGCATCTCGGCGAACAAGCGGTTGGCGATCGGCTCGCTGTCGACGAGGACTCCGTCGCAGTCAAAGATCACGAGCCCGTAGGCTTTGGATGCGGACCGCGTCAACGCGAGCGCGACTCCTCCGGCTGATAGAGCACGCCATCGAGGTCCATCAGCTTGTCCTGGAGGAAGGCTTGCGCGTCCTTCACGGCTTGATTGTAGATGGCAGGACCGACCTGCTTCACGAAGAACTCCAGGAGCAGCTCCGCGCCGAGGTGACCGATCTCCTGATCCAGCTTTTCGGCGAAGTAGTTTTGGATCGCGCGTACGATGCGCTCCTTCCGTTCCTTGTCGAGCTCGATCGCCATCCTCCCTCCTAAATCCCACCGCCCAGCACCGCCAATCGGAAGACGCAGCCTCCCGGGGCGCGGAAATAGAAACGCGTGCGGTCCTCGTAGACGACCTCGGTCACGCCGAAGGCAAGCAGGCGGGCTTTCACGGCGGTAGGGTCCGTCACCTAGATCTCGAGCCACGTGGCACGTTCGTGCTGGGCCTCGGAGAGCACCTCGTCGGGAGGGACGAAGAATAGGCCAAGGACGAAGCCTCCCTTCGAACTCCCAAAGATCAAGTTCGGGCCGCGGGCTCGGGAGCGCACGGCAGGCCAAGATGTCCCTGTAAAAGGCGCGGCTCTCCGTCCGTAGACCGAATGCCAGCGTCATCTTGAGATGGTTACCGATGCGGGCCCGGCCCATGCCGCATGCTACCTCGGCCCGAACCTGGACGACGGCCTTCCGCAACGGGGAGCCGCGCCGTAGGATAGCCGCCTGAAGGACACGCAATGGGCTTCGCGGAGTACGCCGACTATGACGGGCTCGGGCTCGCGGAGCTGATCCGCCAGCGAGCGCTCTCGCCCGCGGAACTCCTCGAAGCGGCGATCGATCGCATCGAGAAGCACAACCCGACACTGAACGCTGTGGTCTACCGCGCCTACGAAGAAGCTCGCCGCACCGCCCGGGGGCCTCTGCCAGAAGGCCCGTTTCGCGGCGTCCCCTTCCTGGTGAAGGATCTGAACTGCGACGTCGCGGGCATGCCACGCACGGACGGCAGCGTGGCGCTGCGCGATCACGTGCCCGCGGCCGACGGCGAGCTCGCGCGACGCTGGCGAGCGGCGGGCCTCGTGCTGGCGGGGAAGACGAACACCCCTGAGTTCGGAATCACCGGAACGACCGAGGGACGCCTGTTCGGGCCCTGCCGCAATCCGTGGAATCTCGAACATATCGCGGGAGGCTCGAGCGGAGGCGCGGCGGCGGCCGTCGCCTCGGGCATGGTGCCGCTTGCACATGCCTCGGACGGCTTGGGGTCGATTCGGATTCCCGCCGCATGCTGCGGGCTGTTCGGGCTCAAGGTGACACGGGATCGCAATCCCGTGTACCCGGAGGAGGTCCTGCGTGCCTTCGGGCTCTCCGTGCATCATGCGGTGACCCGCACGGTTCGCGACAGCGCGGCGCTCCTGGACGCCACCGGCTATCCCGAGCGGGGTGCGCCCTTCGCCTCTCCCGCGAAGGAACGGCCGTATCTCGAGGAGATCGAACGGCCACCCTCTCGCCTGCGCGTCGGCTTCACACGGGCCCGGCCCGACGGAGGGAAACTCGATCTCGAGGTGCTTGCCGCCCTCGACGCCACTGTGGAGCTCCTCACAGAGCTCGGCCACGATCTTGAGGAGCGAGAGCTCGGCGTCGACCAGCTAGCCCTCTACCTGGCGCTTGGTCCGATCTCCTCCTCCAACATGGCGGCCGCGGCTTCTGAACTTGCGGAGCGGAAGGGGCGGGCGCTGCGCGAAGAGGAGCTCGAGCCCCTCACCTGGTCGATCATCGAGCGCGGGCGCGCTGTGACGGGCGAGCAGATGGCGAGCGGCTGGCGGGCGCTCGCGCGGCTCACGCGACAGCTCGCGCAGTTCTTTGAGACGCTCGACGTGTGGCTTTCGCCGGTGATGGGGACAGCGCCGCCGCCCATCGGCCAGATCGACCCGGTACGCGTCCCTCCGCAGGAGATCCACCGCCGTCAGGCCCACGCATTCCCGTTCACGCCACCCTTCAACATGACGGGTCAGCCGGCGATGTCCGTGCCGCTGGCCTGGTCTTCGGATGGACTCCCGATCGGCATGCAGTTCGCTGCACGCTACGGGGACGAAGCCACGCTCTTTCGCCTTGCGGCGCAGCTCGAGCAGGCGCGGCCCTGGAAGGATCGACATCCGCCGAGCTTCGGCTAACGAAGTCGCTTTCCTCCCGCGACCAGAGGCTGGGGAGTCTCTTGCGTAGTCTCCCTCGCCAGGATCCGAGAGCCCGAACGACCCAGGCGGCTACCCGCGCGACCTTGTGGGTGCGCGGGGATTCACCTGCCTTGCGCTCGCAAGACCCGGGAGACCATCGATGCTGGTCTCGTTGTGCGCGGCCCGGTACGCGCTTAGCCCCTCGGGCCCCTTCCGCTCGGCCCAGAGCGCGAGCTGGTCGCGCTCGCCCTCGAAGCGCATCAAAGGCACGGCGTAGCCGCACGAGTCCGCGATGCGCTCCACACGCACTCGGATCACGGCGCGGGCGCCGAGATGGGAGGGAAAGCGCGCAGCCAGGTCCTCCCACGCGGAGTGTCCAGGCTCGATCACCTCCCCGCGGCCTTGCAAACGCAGGATCTTCGGCGGGCCCTCGAAGGCGCAAAACATCAGCGTGATACGCCCATTCTCGCGCAGGTGGGCGATCGTCTCGATCCCACTGCCGGTCAGGTCGAGGTAGGCGACCGTGCGGGGATCGAGCACGGCGAAGCTGTGGAGGCCCTTCGGCGAGAGGTTTACGCGCCCCTCTGCCGAGAGCGGCGCCGTGGCAACAAAGAAAACGTGCTGGTTGCCCAGGAACTCGGCGATGCGCTCATCGATCTCCGGATACATCTTTCCCATGCCGCTTCCGCCAGGGGACCTTTAGATGATTCCACCGTTCACCTGGAGCACCTGCCCGGTAATATAGGCCGCGCCCTCGGAGAACAGGAAAGCGACGACCGCGCCAATCTCCTCGGGTTTGCCGAGTCGGCGCATCGGGATGCGCTTCAGGATCTCCTCGATCGGAGCACCTTCGATCATTTCGGTATCGATCAGACCGGGCGCCACGCTGTTCACGGTGATTTCCCGCTTCGCGAGTTCTTGCGCCAAGGCTTTGGTCGCGCCGATTACTCCCGCCTTCGCCGCGCTGTAGTTCACCTGGCCTCGATTGCCGGTGACCCCCGAGGAGCTCGAAACCGTGACAATGCGGCCGCCTTCGTGCGCCCGCACCATCGGCATCACGACCGGCTTCAGCACGTTGTAAAAGCCGTCGAGATTCACGCCGATCACGTTGTCCCAAGCCTCGGCCTTCAGGGTGGGGAAGGGTGCATCGGCGTGGAGGCCGGCGTTGCATACCACGCCCCAGTAGTGGCCGTGTGCCTCCATGTCATCTTCCAGCGCCGCGGCCGTGGCCGCACGCTCGGACACGTCAAAACGCAGGAGGCGGGCACGAGCGCCCTCGGCCTCGACCAGCGCCTGCGCCGTTTTCGCCGCTTCCTCGTCGGCTCGATAGTTGAGCGCCAGGTCGAAACCTTGACGCGCGAGCGCCCTTGCGATCGCGCGGCCGATCCCGCGGGAGGCGCCCGTCACGAGAACGTTTCGCGCCATCAGCCGGGCCGGCGCGGCGGAGCGAGCAGGCTGTCGCTCGGGGTACCGCTGATCCTTCGCGCGACGTCCACACCCGAAGTCATGACGCCGTAGACACCCCCCCCTGGCCGCGTCCAGTGGCCGACGAGGAAAAGACCCTCGACGGGTGCGCTCGAAGGCAGCCGCCCAGGCCCCACCTGGTCGGGAGCAAGATCCCAGCCGTAGATCGCGCCACCCTGATTCAACGTGTAGCGCTCCATGGTGCGCGGCGACGCACCCTCGCAGAACGTGAGCTGCGAGCGAAAGCCCGGGAAGCGAGCCTCGACGCCGTCCAGCATGTGCTCCACAAGTTCCCGCTTGCCCGTTCGCCAGGAGCATGTGGGGTCGGCGGAGAGCAGCGTCGTCAGAATGAAGATGTGCTCGCCGGGAGGCGCGAGGGTCGGATCGACAAGTGTTGGCACTGTCACGCTCTGCCAGGACGGTGTTCCGCGACAGGCGTCGGCGAAGTGCTGGTCGTGGTCCCAGTGCGTGTAGAGAAAGTTCTCATGCTCGACGTTGTGCTCTCGCGGATCCAAGCGGGCTGCCGCATACACCACGAATGCGGACACGGAGGTGCGCATGCGGCGTAGCTTGGGGAGAAAGCCCGGCGGAAGATGCTCGGCGCTCACGAGCTCCTCGAAGGTCTGGCGAGCGTCCGCGTTCGAGACCACCACCGGTGCGGTGATGCGCTGGCCATTGTCGAGAACGACCCCCGAGGCCCGGCCGTTCTCGACCGTGATGCGACGGACGGTACTCTTCAGCAGGAGCTCGCCGCTTGCGGTTTCGAGAGCGTGCACCAACGCGTCTGCGAGGCGCTGGAAGCCACCTTCACAGTAGTACGCGCCGTCAGCGACGTAACTCATCAGCATCGTGGCCCAATAGAGGAAGGAGACCCGCGACGGGGGCAGCCCGAGGTAGGGCCAGAGTGTCGCAAACACGGCTTTAAGCCGGGGGTCGGTGAGCTGCTCGTCCATGACCTTCCCGAGGGTCGCGCGGTGGTAACGGACAAGCGTCGGATAGAGCTTGCGAAGGCGGACCAGATCCGAGATCAGGAGAAAATCCGGCGCCCGCCGCGCCTCCTGGCGAATGTCGAGACACAGCTGCACGAGCTGGCGCAGTCCCTTCTCCTCGGCCGGGAAGCGCTCGGTGTGCGCCGCCACGAACTCATCCAGACCGGCCGGCGCATGCATCTCAAATCCCGGGAACGCGGATTTGTAGAAGGGATCGATCCGCACAAACCTGCATCGCTCACGCACCCCGAGGCCGCACAGCAGACGGTCGACCAGCCCGCCCCCTTCGAAGACCGTTGGCTCGCAGCCCCCGATGAGGTGCACTGCCGAATCGAAGCGATAGCGGCGCCGGCGGAATCCGTGCGCGTAGCCCCCCGGCCGGTCGTGCCGCTCGATCACGAGCACCCGCCGACCTTCTTTTCCCAAGAGCGCAGCGGTGGTCAGACCGCCGATCCCGCTCCCGATCACGATCGCATCGTAGGCTTCGCGGGAAGACTCACGGTGGAAGCGCATGACGGTTCTATTTCACCTGAAGCTTTGAAGGGTCGCTTCGCGCAAGACCGTAGTGGGTCATGAAGTGCAGGAGGCCGCGGCTGTAGCGGTGGGTCGTGGCCTCGCCCGTGAAGACGCGGGGCAGATGCGTCTCGAAATGCCAGTTCATGATGCTGCCGAGGAATGTCTCGCGGACCTCGTTCCCGAGCTTCAGCAGCGTGAATAAGCGACCGTTGTAGTAGTAGCCGGCGACGCGTTGCCAGGCCCGCAGATGGTCCGTCACGTGCTGTGCGAAGAATTGGAAGCGGCGTTCCGAGGGATTCGCGATGGTCTTGTCAAGCAGCGTCGCCGCGTCGAAACCGACGAGCAGCCCGCTCGAGAACACCGGATCGACGAACCCGAAGGCGTCGCCCAGGAGCACCCAGTTGGGGCCGGTCCCGCGCAGCGTCAGCAGCTGGTAGTTCGTGTACCTCATCACAGGCGTGAGGCGCTTGACCGAGCTGCCCCACGCCGCGGTCGTGCCGTCCTTGCGCAGATAGCTGTCGTACTGCTCCTCGATCGTGTCACCGAAGCCGCGGATGAAGTCCCCCGGCACGACGATGCCCACTGACACGCGCCCCGGGAGCGGAATCCGCCAGCACCAGCCGCGATCCATGCGATCGGTGTGAACATGGCCCTCGCAGATCAGAGGCACGCCTTCGAGGTGCGCGAAGAGCGCGGTGTCGCGCCGTGGCCCCGTCTCGGTCGGGAGCCCGAGCGCATTGGCGATCAGGCGGACGCGCCCCGAAGCGTCGACGATGAGGTCCGGCTGCTCCCTGAGCGCGCCCTGCGTGGCAGCCAGCGTTGGTTCGCTAAGTCGAAGTCGTTCAGTGTCACCGCAGCGCTCAAGCCGCGCCGTCACATCGAAGAGCTTCGCGCCCGCTCGGATGGCGGCTTGTCGGATCGACTCATCAAACAAGTCGCGCGGGACATTGTAGGAGTAGTTCGTGACGGCCTTCCGGACCTCGGCAAAGGTAAAGCTCATGTGGTCTGTGGGATCGAGGACGAAGGTCGCTCCGGGCTTCCAAGTGCTGTAAGAAGCGACTTCCTGCTCGATTCCGAGCTCGCGGAGGAACGGGACGACCGCCGGTACCAAGGACTCGCCGATCACCAGGGGCGGGCGCTTGTTGCGCGCGAACACG
>Ga0074046_10000348_pt1 | contig 41404 bp, 33 predicted proteins | sample BogForMeECP23OM3_FD_94441 | JGI IMG/M metagenome (GOLD analysis project Ga0074046, IMG submission 94441) | Bog forest soil microbial communities from Calvert Island, British Columbia, Canada - Bog Forest MetaG ECP23OM3 | ecosystem: Environmental > Terrestrial > Soil > Wetlands ... | reverse complement strand
ACCGCCGGATACATTCTGGGGACGATCGCGGTACTGGTGGCATTGCCGAAGGTCAACAGTCTTGAGGGCATCATGCAGGCCATCTCCAGCAGCGCCGAGCGCGTGGGATGGACTGGACTTGGCCCAGCCGTCGCACTGCTTATTTGCGTTGCCAATCTCGGCGGAGTCGGTGCATACCTCGCGGCTTTGGCGCGCATTCCCTTTGTCGCAGGCATCGACCGTTATCTGCCGCCAGCGTTCGGTCGCGTCCACCCGAAGTGGGGAACACCGTACGTTTCGCTGATCGTGCAGGCCATCTGCTGCGCGCTATTCATTCTGATGGGCCAGGTCGGCAGCACGGTGCGGGGCGCATACCAGGTGCTGGTAAGCATGACCATCATCACCAACTTCGTGCCCTATCTGTTCATGTTCGCAGCGCTGATTCGGCTGCAACGCGAGCCGGTAGAGCCGGGCGTCATTCACATTCCCGGCGGCAAGCCGGTCGCTATCCTGCTGGCGTGGGTTGGGATGCTGACTACGACCGCGGTCATCATTGGCTCGGTGATTCCCGATGCTAGCGAGCCCAACAAGGCGCTGGCGGCCGGAAAGATTGTCGTGCTGAGCGTGGTGCTGCTGGGAGGAGGGGTGACGCTGTACTGGGTGGGGAGGAAGAGGGCGACACTGAGTCAGCATGGGTAGAGCTGCGCGTATGTATTTCCTATGAGCTTGACCTCAGCGCGGGCAAGCGATAGTCTCGCGTGGAAAATCTCAGCATCGGGCCCCGTACTCGAAGGAGGTTTCGCATGGTTCCTTTCACCGCCTTGTGGCTGCCGATCATTCTCTCGGCCATCATCGTCTTCGTCGCCAGCTCCATCATGCACATGCTGCTGCCGTACCATCAGAGCGACTGCGCGCAACTTCCCGAGGAGGCCAATTTGCTGGCCTCGCTGCGCGCTGCCGGCGTGAAACGCGGTCTCTACATGTTTCCGTATGGCAGCCACAAGGACATGAAGTCGCCCGCCATGCAGGAAAAATACAAGCAGGGGCCGGTCGGCTTCATGACCGTTTTCCCGAGCGGGCCGCCCGCCCTGCCGAAATTCCTGGGCCTGTGGTTCGGCTATTGCCTTGTAATCGGGTTCTTCACCGCTTATCTCACGGGGCACACGGTTGCGCCCGGAGTGAACTATCTGGTCGTTTTCCGCGTGGCCGGCACTGCCGCGTTCATGGCATACGGCTTGGGAATGTTGAGCAACGGTATCTGGAAAGGCCAGCCATGGGGCATGGTTATCAAGGAGGTCATCGACGGGCTGGTGTACGGCCTGCTGACGGCGGGCACGTTCGGATGGCTGTGGCCGCGGTAAAGTCGTTGTCGCTAAATTCTCGACGCCAGTTGCGGCGGTATAATCGGCTGTCCTAGGAGATTCCTAAATTATGAGTGCAGACAACGGCAAGAACGGCAGCAATGGTAGTGTCGCAACGGCGGTGAATCCGCGTGCAGAGTGGATCGCCAAACGTCGTGCAGAGGCGGCGCGCACCGGTGACAGCAACATGTCACAGATGCATTTTGCGCGTCAGGGCCTGCTCACCGAAGAGATGCTGTTCGTCGCTGAGCGCGAGCAGATTGCGCCCGAGCTGGTGCGCGACGAGGTCGCCGCCGGGCACATGATCGTCCCCGCCAACGTCAACCATCCTGAGCTGGAGCCGATGTGCATTGGCGTGGCGTCGAAGTGCAAGATCAACTCCAACATCGGCAATTCGTCGGTCAGCAGCAACGTTGACGAGGAACTAAAAAAGCTGCACACCTCGGTGCACTACGGCGCTGACACGGTGATGGACCTCTCGACCGGCGGAGGAATTCACGAGATCCGGGAAGCCATCCTTCGGCATTCACCAGTGCCCATCGGCACGGTGCCCATCTACGAGGCGGTCGCGCGCGTAAAGCGCATCGAAGACCTCAACGCCGACATCATGCTCGAAGTCATCGAGGAGCAGGCTGAGCAGGGCGTGGACTACATGACCATCCACGCGGGCGTGCTGGTGGAGTATCTGCCGCTCATCACCGAGCGCATCACTGGCATCGTGAGCCGCGGCGGCGCGATCCTGGCGCAGTGGATGGCGCATCACCACAAGCAAAATTTCCTTTACGAGCGCTTCGACGACATCACCAAAATTCTTGCCAAGCACGACGTGAGCTATTCGCTGGGTGACGGGCTTCGCCCCGGCTGCATTGCCGACGCCAGCGATGACGCGCAGTTTGCCGAACTCAAGACGCTGGGCGAGTTGACGAAGAAAGCCTGGGAGCGCGACGTGCAGGTCATGATCGAAGGCCCCGGCCACGTGCCGCTCGACAAGATAAAGGAGCAGGTTGAAAAGGAAGTCGAGCTTTGCTACGGCGCGCCTTTCTACACTCTGGGGCCGCTGGTGATCGACATCGCACCCGGCTACGACCACATCACGTCGGCGATTGGCGCCGCCATGATTGGCTGGTACGGCGCTGCCATGCTTTGCTACGTGACGCCCAAGGAACACCTCGGTCTGCCCAACGATAAGGACGTTAAAGACGGCATCATCGCCTACAAGATTGCGGCCCACGCCGCCGACGTAGCGCGCCACCGTCCTGGAGCGCAGGACCGCGATGACGCCATCAGCTATGCGCGCTATACCTTCGATTGGGACAAGCAGTTTGCGCTGTCGCTCGATCCGGAGACCGCGCGCGCCATGCACGACGAGACGCTGCCCGATGCCTACTACAAAGAGGCGGCGTTCTGCTCGATGTGCGGGCCGAAGTTCTGCTCCATGAACTACTCGGCCAAGGTGGACGAATACAACCGCCAAGTACACGGCGTGGAGAAGAAGGACTACTCGGAGCTGATGAACAAGCTAGTGGCGATCAAGTGAAGCAGCAGTTAGCAATTGGCATGTCTCGCCAAGCGCCCTGTGCGAGAATACGATCATGAAACGTCCATTTGCGGCATCGGTTTGGCGCGAAGGTGGTTGGTATGTCTCGCAGTGCCTCGAAGTTGACGTTGCCAGCCAGGGGGAAACCGAAGAAGAGGCACTAGCGAATCTGAAAGAGGCACTGGAGCTCCATTTCGAGCCGCCGCGGGCGACTCGGCCGCCAAAGGTCCGAACCATTGAGGTCGAGGTTGGGGCGGCTTAGGCCCCTGCCGTTCCGCGAAGTCAAGCGGCGGCTGGAAGCTGCCGGATTTGTCGAAACCTCTCAGAAGGGAAGCCATGTTAAATTTGTTCGGCACTCCGAAGCTGTAGTCGATACAGCTATCGTTCCGCGAAAGCGCGAGATTCCTGTTGGTACCCTCAGAAGTATCCTGAGCCAGGCCCACATCGATTCTGAAGATTGGGAATCTTTCGGCTGAGCCGCGTCAGCTTCCCTTCACATTCGTTTGTTACACTCGCACAAGTGAGAAGAATCCGCCGCAACGCCTGGGTTCTCGCCTGCGTCTCGGGCGTGTTGCAGGTTCTCATCTTCCCCAGGCCAGCGCTCTACATCCTGAGCTGGGTTGCGCTTGCGCCGCTGATTTACGCCATCCTCAAGTGCCGTGAGCAGGACGCAACGCTCGTCCTCGCCGACGGCGGAGAGTTCTTTGCGCCCGCGACCGCGTGGCAGGGATTCCTGCTCGGTTATGTGAGCGGCGTGATCTGGTATCTCGGCAGCAATTACTGGATCTTTTACGTGATGCACGTGTACGGCGGGATTGGCACGCCGACGTCTGTCCTGCTGATGTTGATGTATGCGACGTACCTCTCCCTATACCATGGGCTGTTCGGATTTCTTCTCGCCCTTATCGCAGCGCGGCGCAACGGCTTCAGCTTGCGCGCGCTGGTGTTTACGCCATTTGTCTGGGTCACGGTCGAACTGGCGCGCACCTACGTTACCGGATTTCCCTGGGACCTGCTCGGCACAACCCAGATCGACAATATTCCTCTGTCGCGAATCGCCAGCGTGACTGGTGTGTACGGCATCTCGTTCGAAATTGCGCTGGTGAACACTGCACTGTCCGCGGCATTCCTGGTTCCACCCGACCGCCGGAAGTTGCTGCTTATTTCGGCCGTGGTCGCTGCCATGGCGTTGCATGCCGGGAAGTTGGTACATCCTCCGCCGGCCCCAACTGATCGCGGTGCAACATTACTGCAAGCCGATATTCCCATTCTCGGTTCGGGCGAGTGGACGCTCAACTATCTCACGGAGACGTTAGATTCGTTGCAGGCATTGAGCGTCCGGCCGGAACACAGCCAGCCCGGCACGTCCGGATTGATCCTGTGGCCCGAATCGCCGGCGCCATTCTTCGCCACCGATCTGCATGTGCGCGGCGCGCTGGCCAATGTGGCCCGCGCTTCGGACTCGTACATCATCGCAGGAACGCTTGGCATCGATCATGCCGGGGATCCGACGCGCCTGCCCGACATCTTCAATTCCGCTTCGGTGATTGCGCCCAATGGCGCATGGACCGAACGTTACGACAAAATCCACCTGGTCCCGTTCGGCGAGTATGTGCCGTTCGAGAAGCTGTTCAGCTTCGCGAGCGGGCTTACGCTCCAGGTCGGCACCTTCGCGCGTGGTAAGTCGCGGTTACCGTTGCAGGTTGACGATGCGAAGATCGGCACGTTTATCTGCTACGAGGCGGTTTTCCCGGATGAAGTCCGGCAGTTCGCTAAGAACGGCGCTGAGCTGTTCGTGAACGTTTCGAACGACGGCTGGTATGGCGAGGCGGGCGCGCCGTGGCAGCACCTGAACATGGCCCGCATGAGGGCCGTCGAGAACGATCGCTGGCTGCTGCGCGACACCAATAACGGCATCACCGCGGTGATTGATCCGTTGGGGCGGATCGTTGCGCAAGCACCACGCAACCAGCGCGTTCAGTTGCAGGCAGCGTACTCGCTGGTGGATACAACGACCTTCTACACGCGCTACGGCGATTGGTTCCCGCTGCTGTGTGCGATAATCACGTTGTTGGGACTGTTGTTGCGGGTTATTGCGCCGGGTGCGTTGGCGCAAAGAGGCACTTAGCAGTTAGCGTTCAACGTGGTTTGAAAATCTTCTCAATGTGCTCTGAGAAGCTGAACCCTGCGACTAAATGCCAAGTGCTAAGTGCCAAATGCCCTCGCTTAGGAGAGGATGTACAACACGAAATGGTCGAAGAACTAGAACAGGAATACGCCGCGCTCCGCGACAAGGTGCGCGATCTACAGGAGTATCTTTGACGCGCCCAAGCTGCGCGAAAAACTGAGCGAAATCGAAAAGCAAACCGCCGATCCCGCGCTCTGGTCGAATCCCGAAAAATCTCAACACGTTATGCGCGAGAAGAAGCGCTTGGAAAACCTTCTTGGAACGCATGACGACCTGCAACGCCGCGCCGCCGACATCAACGCGTACTTCGACCTGGCCCACGAAGGCGAGGATGTTTCCTCCGACCTGCGCCGCGAGGTGGACGATTTGCGTGCACTCGTGGACAAGCTCGAAACCGAGACGCTGCTCTCCGGCGACAACGACGACCGCAACGCCATTGTGACCATTCATCCCGGCGCGGGCGGCACTGAGTCGCAGGACTGGGCCGAGATGCTCATGCGCATGTACCTTCGCTGGGCCGAGCGCCAGGGCTTCTCCTCGCAGCTCTACGAATATCAGCCGGGCGACGAGGCGGGCATCAAGTCGGCGACCTTCGGGGTCAACGGCGAGCACGCCTATGGGCTGCTCACCAGCGAGATTGGCGTGCACCGCCTGGTGCGAATCTCGCCGTTCGACCAGGCCAAACGCCGGCATACTTCGTTCGCCAGCGTCTTCGTTTCGCCGGAGATTGACGAAAGCATCGTGATCGATATCAAGCCGGAAGATATTCGCACCGATACCTATCGCTCCGGTGGCAAGGGTGGGCAGCACGTCAACACTACCGATTCGGCCGTGCGCATCACGCATATCCCGACCGGGATTGTTGCTGCCTGCCAGAATGAGCGCTCACAGCACAAGAACCGTGAGAAGGCGATGAGCATCTTGCGCTCGCGGCTTTACGAGTACGAATTGGAGAAAAAGCGCGAGGAGACCAAGCACATCGAGGACTCGAAACTCGACATCGATTTCGGCTCGCAGATTCGCTCGTACGTGCTCCAGCCCTATCGCATGGTTAAGGACCTGCGCACGCGGGTCGAGATTGGCGATGTGGACCGGGTGCTGGATGGAGATCTGAACGAACTAATCCGGGCATACTTGCAGTTGCGAAGAAAAGAACAGCGAAGTTAGTGCATGTTCTGCTGGCGCCGGAGGAGCATCCCGTTACTAAGCAGGACTGTGCTACCATCGCGGGTCGTAACCTTATTGTCAAGGAGTCTTCATGCGTAAAACCGTTATATCGCTTGCAGTTATTGTGCTCGTAATCGCATCGATGTTGAATCTACAGGCCGCCAGCCTGGCGGGGGTGACCCTGCCAGACACGGTACGGGTTGGGGGCAAAACGCTGGTGCTCAATGGCCTGGGAATTCGAACCAAGTATGTGGTGAAGGTTTACGTCGCGGGGCTTTACCTGGAACAGAAATCGTCGGATCCAAACGCCATTATCAAGGCCGACGCACCCAAGCAGATCGTCATGAAGTTCGTTCACAGCGCCAGCAAGAGCCAAATGACGGATGCCTTCGACGAATCGTTCAAAGGCAACTCGCCCGATGCTGAGAAGACAATGAAGGCCAACATCGACCGGTTGCTCAACGCGCTCGAACCCGTCAAAGTGGGCGACGAAATGGTCTTCACTTACGTACCGGGCACGGGCACGACGCTCGCCATCAACGGGAAGGAAAAGCTGACCATAGTCGGTCCGGCCTTCGGCCAAGTGCTCTTCTCGGTGTGGCTCGGCCCGAAGCCGCCTAACGCGGACCTGAAGAAGGGGATGCTCGGGCAGTAGAGCCAGTGGTGATGTGGAGTTAAGAACCGGCAGCCTTGACTTCCACGCCCGAGGAAACACCTTCTTTGGTGCTCAAAGACCAAGCCATGCGGGGGGTGCTGTGGGCGAGGCCGATTCTTCCGCGGACATCGACAATGATGATTCCGCCATGGCCGTTGAGGCGTGTCTTCAGGTAGTAGAGAGCGCGTTGCGCTGCCTCTTGCGGAGCCAGTCCGTCCTCCACGCGGTCGGCGGCCCATTTACTTAAGACCAGCTTCATCATCGGTTCGCCCCATCCTGTGGTGGACACCGCCGCGCTGCGGTTGTCGGCGTAGCACCCACAGCCGACGAGCGACGAATCGCCCACCCGGCCCGGCGCCTTATTGAGCGTGCCGCCGGTTGAGGTGGCAGCGGCAATGTTGCCGTCCTGGTCGAGAGCAACGGCCCCCACCGTGTCGCTGGAGCGCATGGGTCCAAACTCGTCAGGCATCTCCAGGTAGCTCTGCTTCTTGGCCTCGCGCAGGCGCTGTACCTCGCGCTCGATGATGAGGTCATCGTTGGAGCACAGTTCGATGCCGTGCTCCTGGGCAAAGCGTTCGGCGCCCTTTCCTACGAAGTACACGTGTGGGCTCTCGGTAAGGATCTTCTTAGCGGCGCGGATGGGATTGCGGATGTGCTCCACGCAGCCCACACCGCCGGCGCGCAGTGTAGCGCCGTCCATCATCAGCGCGTCGAGTTGCACCCGGCCGTCCATGTTGAGGAACGAACCGCGGCCGGCGTCGAAGGTCTCGTCTTCTTCCATAGCGAGGACCGAAGCTTCGACGGCGTCCAGACAACTACCTCCGCTTTGCAGCACCTTCCAACCTTGCGCTGCCGCGGCTTCCACTCCGCGCGCATGCGCTTCGATGTCACTGTCCGGGATCGCCCAAGCCCCGCCATGAATCAGCAATACAGGATTGACCGCCAAAATCGACCTCGCTGGAGACTTAATTTACCGCAGAGACAAACCAGCAAGCATACCAGAAAGGAAGTGGGTGGCTGACCGTAGAAAGAAGGCAAGATGTCATCCATCCTAGAAACGTGAAAAGTCGTCAACGTTGACGATATTTTCGCCTTGTGCCCCTGTTTCGTGATAAAACTCTTTCGCTATGAACTACAAGCTTGGAATTCGCGCGATCACAGTTGCCGTGGCTCTCATCCTAAGCGTGACCGCTGGATGGGCCCAGGCAAAGCCAGTCACTAAGAAGACCGTCGAATTGAAAGACGCAAAAAGGAATAGCGTCGGCACCGCAACTATTGTCGCCAAGGGGCAAGGTGTGGAAGTGAAGCTGGAGCTCAAGGGCCTGCCGCCAGGTGAACATGCAGTGCACTTCCATCAGAACCCGAAGTGCGATCCGCCTGACTTCAAATCGGCCGGGGGGCACTTCAATCCCACGAACAAGCAGCACGGATTCGAGAATCCGAACGGCCACCATGCCGGAGACATGCTGAATTTCACGGTCAAGGAAAATGGCACTGCGAAGGCCACGGTGAAAGATGCGGACGTGGTACTCGGCAACGGCGGCGAGTCCAATTCGCTCTTTGCCAATGGCGGCACGTCGATCATGATTCACGCCAAGGCGGACGATATGAAAACCGATCCCTCCGGCAACTCCGGCGATCGCATCGCCTGTGGGGCGATTGTGCAGTAGCCGTTGAACTCGGCAAATTCCTGGCCGCTGCTTTAAGCTAATCGCATGGGCGACGTCGGCCGCATATTGATCTTCGTTGGCGGGCTGCTGCTCGTCTTCGGGCTCATCCTCGTCCTGGCGGGTAAGGTGAATCTACCGATTGGCCGCCTGCCCGGGGACTTCGTGTACCGCGGCAAGCACACCACCGTCTTCTTCCCGCTGATGACCTCGATACTGCTGAGCGTCATTCTGTCGCTGGTGCTGTACGTGGTGAACCGGATGCATCGGTAGCCGCCTTTCGCTCTTCGCTTTTCGCCGGATGAACACGGATAGCGAAGAGCGAACAGCCAATGGCGAAAAACGGGTTGCCCCTGCGTTACACTCGCATCATGTCCGGCACAGAACAACTGGGACTGGCCTTCCAGGCGCCGGCGCGCAGGATCTATCCGGTTGCCGAGTTGGTTGCCGCCGTGCGCACTCAAGTGGAGCGCGCCTTCACCGACGTTTATGTCGAGGGCGAGATTTCGAACTACCGGCCTGCCGGTTCCGGACACCTGTACTTCACCCTGAAGGACGGCTCAGCCCAGCTGCGAGTGGTGATGTGGCGCACTCAGGCACGGCTGTTACGCTTTAAACCTGACAACGGCCTGCAGGTCATTGCCCGCGGCCGGGTGACAGTTTACGACGAACGCGGCGATCTGCAATTTCAGGCGGAACACCTCGAGCCCAAAGGCGCTGGCGCCCTGCAAGTCGCCTTCGAGCAGCTGAAAATCAAACTGGCTGCCGACGGGCTGTTCGACCCTGGCCGCAAGAAGCCGATTCCGGCGCTTCCTCGGCGCATCGGCGTCGTGACCTCTCCACACGGCGCTGCCATTCAGGACATGCTGAATATTCTGCGACGGCGACACGAGTCGGTGTATGTGCTCATCCATCCGGCACAGGTGCAGGGCGAAACTGCCGCTTCCGAGGTAAGTGCCGGCGTTCGCTACTTCAACCGGCACGGCAAAGTGGAGGTCATCGTGATCGCTCGCGGCGGCGGGTCCTTCGAGGATCTTTTCGCCTTCAACGATGAAGCTCTAGCTCGTGTCATCGCTGCATCCGAAATCCCGGTTATCTCAGCCGTCGGACACGAGACCGATTTCACCATTTGCGACTTTGTGGCAGATCTGCGTGCGCCCACCCCTTCGGCCGCCGCAGAACTGGTGATCCGCTCCAAGCAGGAAGTTGTCGACAAGCTTTTGGCCCTGCGCAAGCGGATCGTGCAAGCTGCGAACTACAAACTGCTGCGGGCACACAATGCGTTATCACAACTGGCACAAAACAGCGTTTTCGCGCGCATGCGGGACTCTATCGCGCGCCGACAGCAGCGCATGGATGACCTGGTGTTTCGGATGGCCCAGGCGCAATTACGGATTTTGAAGAACCTGGCCCGCCGACTGGAAGGCTGCGAAACACAGCTTCGCCATCATGACCCCCGGATGCGGCTTGGGACCATGCGACACCAGCTCGATTCACATACCGCACAGCTGGTGCCGCTGATTGCTCATCTCCTGGAGGGACGGCGCATCGAACTCGATCGGCTCACGGTGGCTCTGGTCGGGGCGAGCGAGACGGTCTTGCTGCGACGGCGTTCGCATTGGGAACGGCTGCACAGCAATTTGGAGGCACTTTCGCCCAAGGCAATCCTTGCCCGTGGTTACGCTCTCGTTTTCGACGCGAACGGTCGATTGGTGAAGCATGCCTCACAACTACAGACCGGCGATCGGGTCCGCACGCAGCTTGGCCGGGGCGCTTTCACGGCGAAGGTGGAACAGGTCAAGGATAGTGAATAGATAGTGTTGGATACTCGCTGCAAGTATCCAACTTGCGGCGAGGGTAGTTACCTACCCCTATCCACTGATTTAGAATGAATATGCATGGCGCCGTGCCTTCGCCACTCAAGGAACCGGGATGCTCCAGGTATTCCATCACATGCCGCAAGTGTCGGCGCTCTCCATCATCGATATTCTTGTAGTGGCATTTGTCATATATCAGTTCCTGAAGCTCATCAAGGGCACGCGTGCAATCCCTATGTTGATAGCTGTGGCCATCCTGGCCGCTGCGTTTTGGATCGCGCACCTCGAACAGCTTAAGACCATTGACTGGGTCATCACCAACATCCTGCCCTATGCAATCTTCGCGCTGATTGTGGTCTTTGGCGCAGAAATACGGCACGCCCTGGCGCGGCTGGGGCGACTGCTTTCGACCGGCCGCGGCGGCGTCTTCAATGGCGCCGACAGCTACGAAGACATCGTACTTGCGGCCAACCACTTTTCCCAGACGGTCACCGGAGCGCTGATTGTCATCGAGCGCGAGATCGGCTTGCGCACCTTTATCGAAAGTGGAGTACCGCTCGACGCCAACCTGTCCTACGATCTGCTGATCACCATCTTTCGCCCCAGCGCTCCCTTGCATGACGGTGCCGTCATCGTGCAGAAGGGCCGGATTGCAGCTGCAGCCTGTTTCCTGCCGCTTTCCATGAACCCTGTGTTGTCCACCCAGTTTGGCTCGCGCCATCGGGCCGCCATCGGGATTACTGAGGAGACCGACGCAGTGTCGGTTGTGGTTTCCGAGGAGACGGGCGCAATTAGTATTGCGGTGGGGGGCGCGATTGAGCGTGAAGTCACAGTCGAATATCTGCGGGAGCGCTTGAGCGAATTGTTGCGGCGATACGTGCCGGCAGCGTCATTGCCTACCACCGTCACCGATCGTGACCTGTCGGAGGACCACGTTATCGAGCGCGTGGGGCACGAAAGAGACGTCGCGGACGGAGGGGAACGCTAGAGCCATGCTGAAGTCCCTGCTCAATTTCTTCCGCGAGTATGTGCTCAAGAACCTGCCGTTCAAGCTGGTTTCGCTTGCGATTGCCATCATGCTGTGGTGGGCGGTTGGGCGGGATTCTGCGATCGAGATTCCGATGACGGTACCGCTGGAGTTTCAGCACGCGCCTGGCAATTTGGAGATCACCTCCGATTATCCTTTTCAGGCGCAGGTCACGCTGCGTGGATCCGAACATCTACTGCAAGAAATGCGCCCTTCACAGGTACATGCCATCCTGGATCTTGAAGGAGGCGGGCCCGGCGAACGGACCTACGACTTGAGCGCGAGCCAGATAAGAGTTCCGCGGAACGTCAAGGTAGTGCAGGTTGTGCCTGCGCAATTTCACATCAGCTTTGATCAGCGCGCAACGCGGACGGTGGATGTGCAGCCTCGCGTCATCGGCACATTGTTGAGCGGATATGAAATGAAGCAGCCAGTGGCTAGACCGGAGAGGGTCACGATCGTCGGCCCAGAGAAGCGCGTCAACACTATCACCAACGCGACGACTGATCCGGTGGATGCGACGGGAGTTGTCGGCAGCGCTACCTTCTCCACCCATGCCTATGTGTCAGACCCTTTGGTACGCGTGCAGACTCCAGGACCGATCTCCGTGACGGTTACCACAGAAAAATCGCCAAATTGATACGACAACTATTCGGAACTGACGGAATTCGGGGCATCGCAGGCGAGTATCCACTCGACCGGCGAACGCTTTATGCCATCGGGCGAGCGCTCGGGCAGAGGCTCGCCGCGCGTGATCCCTCGGCTCGCGTCGTAATCGGACAAGACACCCGCGAATCGAGTGCCTGGATCAGCTCAGTGCTTACTGCCGGACTGGAAGTCTCTTATGCGCAGGTGGTGAGTGTGGGCGTCGTTACCACGCCAGGTGTGGCGTACCTGACCCGCGCCAATGGCTTCGCTGCAGGCATCGTAATCTCAGCCTCGCACAATCCCTGGCAGGACAACGGCATTAAAATCTTCGGCGCCGACGGTTACAAGCTTTCCGACCAGCTCGAGCATGAAATCGAGGCCGACATCTTTGCTCATCTCGAGCAACTCGCCGAAGGAGCTTCCGACGCGGCGGTTTCCGCATCCGGCATGCTGCCGGGCGAACAGAAGCTCCGGGAGCAATATGCCGACTGGCTGGCGGAGTTGGTGGGCCAGACTGACTTTAGCCGCCTGCGCGTTCTGGTGGATTGTGCGAACGGCGCAGCCAGCTCCATCGCCCCGCTGGTGTTTCGTGATTGCGGCCTCTCTGCCGACTTCATTCACATTGAGCCGGATGGCCGCAACATCAACGCCGGCTGCGGCGCGCTGCATCCGGAGAACGTCGCTGCGGCGGTGGCGGCTGCGAACGGAAAGTACGATCTGGGTATCACCTTCGACGGCGATGCTGATCGCGCCCTGTTCTCCGACGCCGCTGGTCGCGTGGTGAACGGTGACGGTATTTTGCTGCTGGCCGCGCGCGATATGAAGACCCATGTCCGGCTGCACAACGACACCGTCGTGGCCACCACGATGTCGAACATGGGACTGGAATCCGCGCTCAAGCGCAGCGGCATCCGCATGCTCCGCGCCCCTGTGGGCGACAAGTACGTGCTGGAAGAGATGCTGAAGACCGGCGCCACCCTCGGCGGTGAGCAGTCGGGACACATCCTCTTTCGCGACATGGACATCACCACCGGCGACGGATTGCTGACCGCCCTACGCGTGCTCGATGTGATCGCGCGAACCGGAATGTCGCTGGCGGAACTGGTCGCGGACATGAAGGTCTTCCCGCAGGAGATCAAGAACGTGAAGGTGCGCGAGAAGCTGCCGCTCGAACAACTACCAGTAGTGATGGAAGCTATCCGCGCGGCGGAGAGCGAACTCGACGGCAACGGCCGGGTGGTCGTTCGCTACTCCGGCACCGAGAAGCTGGCGCGGGTGATGATAGAAGCCGAAACCGAAGCACTCATGCGCCGCCACACCGACGCAATCGCGAGTGCGATCCAGAGGACGATTGGGATCTGACCTGCTACACAGACACAGAGACACGAATCCCTGCTACTCCAGATCCCGCCAATTTCTCCCCACGCCCACGTCCACCTTCAGCGGCACTTTGAGCGCATAAACATTCTCCATGCGCTCGGTAACCAGCCGCCGCATAGTGTCAACTTCATCTTCGGGAACTTCGAAGACGAGCTCATCATGCACCTGGAGCAGCATCCTTGACCGTAACGCACGCTCTCGCAGATCTGCATCAATGCGAATCATCGCTATCTTGATCAGATCTGCTGCCGTGCCCTGAAGAGGTGTGTTGACCGCAGTGCGCTCGGCAAAGCCGCGCAGGTTGAAGTTCTTGCTGTGAATGTCGGGGATTGGACGCACGCGTCCGAACAGGGTCGTGACTTTCTGGTCGCGGCGTGCCTCGTCCAGCGTGCGGTCGATGAACTCGCGCACTCCGCTGTACTTCTCGAAATAGGCATCAATGAAGTGCTTAGCCTCTTCGGTATCAATGCCAAGCTGTTGCGACAATCCGAACGGCGACAGCCCATAGACGATACCGAAGTTTACTGCCTTGGCGCGGCGACGATGCTCGGCGTTCACCATCAGGGGCGGCACGCCGAACACCTGTGACGCAGTCAGCGTGTGGATATCCTCACCCCCGCGATAGGCTTCGACCAGGAGCTTGTCTCCCGAGAAGTGCGCCAGCAGCCGCAATTCGATTTGCGAATAATCGGCGGCAAGCAGTACGTGACCCGGCTCTGCGATGAACGCAGCGCGGATTTCGCGACCCATCTCGGTGCGAATCGGAATATTCTGCAGGTTCGGTTTGACGGACGACAACCGCCCGGTTGCCGAGCCGGCCATGTTGAACGTTGTATGTAGCCGCTTGGTGCAGGAGTTGAGCAACGCCGGCAACGCGTCCACGTACGTAGACTTTAGCTTCGAAAGCTGGCGGTATTCCAGCACCAGGCGCGGGACCTCGTGCTCTCCTGCTAATCCCTCAAGCACATCAACCGCTGTCGAAATCGTTTTGCCCTTACCGTACTTGAACGGCTTCGGGAGGTTAAGCTTGTTAAACAGCACATCGCCGAGCTGCTTGGGTGAATTGATATTGAACTCAGAGCCAGCCCTCTCGTAGATTTCGCGCGCCTTCGCCTGCGACTCGCGCTCCAGCCGCTGCGACATCTCCGCCAGCACCTCGCAGTCGAGCTTGACTCCTGCCTCCTCCATGCGCGCCAGCACCGGTACCAGCGGCAGGTCGATCTCGTCATAAACCTTGCGCAGTCCGGCCTTGTCCACCGCATCGCCCAACTTCTCCGTGAGTCGCAGCGTTATATCAGCCGCTTCGGCGGGCGATCCTCCCAGCTTCAAATTAAAGTGCCGAAAGGCAGTCTCGCCCAATCCGTAGGTCGAATACGTGGGGTCCAGCAGATAGCCATACAACAGCGAATCATGCCGCACACCCGCCAGCGTCGTATCATGCTGCGCGAAAACATGCATCGCCGATTTGTAGTCGTGGACTGTCTTGGGGAGTGATTCTTCTGCGAGCGCAGCCTTAAGAGACTTGGCAACATCCGAGTCGCCTAGCGTAAGCGAAAGGGCCTTGCCCGGCTCCGCCGAGATCGCGATGCGCAACGTCGCGGGCGCGGCGGTTACCGGCGGAACATCCGAGAGCGATAGCTGCCCGTCTTCCTCGCCTTCGGCGTTTTCTGCTTCCTCTGCTGCGATCGGCTGCAACGCCGAAGCTTCCAGCGCAATCCCGAGCAGCCTACCCGGCTTTCTTGCAGTCGCGATTACCGCCTCGACCTCGGCAGTACTCTGCGCTTCGCGGTAGTCCGTCTCTCCCAACTCGATACTCTCGCTCAGGAAATCCTGTACCAGCGTGTTGAACTCCAACTCGGTGAACAATGCGCGCGCCGCCGCGGCATCGGGCTCCTGGGCCCGCATCGTGTCCGGCCTGAACTCGACGGCCACGTTAGTATCGATCGTCACCAGTTGTTTGCTCTTCAGGATTACGTCGCGATTGTTCTGCAGCGATTCGCGATAGGTCTTGCGCTCGACCTCGGCAGCGCGATCCAGCGCGTTCTCCACGCTGCCAAAGCGCCGGATGAGATCCACCGAGCCCTTGTCGCCGATGCCAGGGGCGCTCGGTATGTTGTCGATGGTATCGCCGCGCAGCGCCATGACGTCCACCACGCGCTCCGGGGGCACACCCAGGATCTCCTCCACCTTGGCCGCATCGCTGATAAGGTTGTCCTTCGGCGGATTGAGCACAAAGATGCGATCATTAACCAGCTGCATCATGTCCTTGTCGCTGGAGACGACGAACACCGAGTAGCCATCGTCCACCGCCTTGCGCGCCAGCGTGCCGATTACGTCGTCGGCCTCGAAGCCGGGCACTTCCAGGATCGGAATGCGATAAGCCTCCAACGCGCGCCGGATATAGGGGATCTGTTGTGCCAGGTCCTCCGGCATGGCTTTACGATTGGCCTTGTAGCCGCCATAGGGCACATCCACGAAGGTTTGCGTCTTGCTGTCGAATTTGCGAACGCTGGCAATGGCCTTCGCCTGCTCGTCACGAAATGTCGGCGCGGCTACATCGAAGACGGCGGCAAGATACTGTGGCGTGAAATCCGCCCGCAACTTGCGCAAGATGTTGACGAACACATATGTTGCGCTTGTGGGTATCCCCGTCTTTGTGGACATGGGCCGCCCCATTCTCTCCATCGCATGGTAGGCGCGGAAGATGAAGCCCATCGTGTCAATCAGGTAGATGCGGCCCTTGGAGCCGGGACGTTCGGGAGGCGCAGCTACAGCGGGTTTGGCAGCGCTGGAGACCGAGGCAGATTTTGCGATTTTGCGTGTGGAGGGCAAGTGAAAATTCTAACAAGTCACGGATAGCGCCGCCACACGCATGCGATGGGTAGCCTACTGATCGTGGTGAAATGGGAATTTGCCGAGCTATTGATGGAGTCGCGTAACAAGGTTACTAGCTTCAATGCAGAACGCGAGCAGCCCCAAACCCACCGTGGCTATAACACAGCCCACAAGACGAAGTCGAACGAGACTGGCAGGGAAAAGCTGCCGGTGAATTCTCCAACCCCTGTGCCACTTCCACATCGAAACTCCAGGAGAGGTTGAGTCTGCATTGACCTCGCGGACGATCTGGCAGATGTATTTCCAAGTCAGTAGATAAAACAGAAAAGCGATGCCGAATAAAATTAACGACGGTGTCGACATGGTCGATAGCCCCAGCGGCTGATTTTACGACGTCCTACTGGCAGCGCAAGTGATTGTTGATGCAATCAGACGATCAACCCACCAATGTCGAGCCGGCAGGCCCGACTCGGCACGCGAGCGCACATCATCTTTATTCAATAAACATGCAGTCGCCATACGAATAGAACCGATACCGCTCCTTAACCGCATGTTCATAGACCTGCAAGATGCGCTCGCGATCAGCGAAGGCCGCCACCAACATGAGCAGTGTTGACTTTGGCAGGTGAAAGTTGGTCATTATAGCGCCAACGACGCGAAATTCGAATCCTGAATAGATGAAAATATCAGCCTCGCCGCTCTGGGCCGTGATGCGTCCGTCTGCATTTTGTCGTGCGGCAAATTCGAGCGTGCGAACTGTCGTCGTTCCCACGGCAACCACGCGCCGCCCGGCATCGCGCGCACGTTGAATCCGTTCCGCTGCCTCTTGCGAAATCTGGTACCACTCGCGATGGAGCTTGTGCTCTTCCACGACTTGCTCGCGCACGGGCTGGAACGTGCCCAGCCCGACGTGCAGAGTGATCTCGGCAGTTTCGATCCCGCGCTGGCGAATGTGGTCGAGAACCTCCTCGGTGAAGTGCAGACCCGCGGTCGGTGCGGCGACCGAACCCAGCGGCTTGGCGTACACCGTTTGGTACTGCTCGCGGTCGGACAGCGTGTCAGGTCGATCGATGTAGGGTGGCAGAGGTACGTGCCCGATGCGCTGCACGATTCCAAAAAAATCGTCTACCGGATCGAAACGGAGGTGGCGCTCGCCGAACATTCCCCGCCCGATGATTTCGGCTGCCAGTTCGTGCGAGTCTGCACTGGCGTCACTGCCAAAATAAATCCGTTCACCAACGCCCAGTTTGCGGCCGGGATGCACCAGCGCCTCCCATTCCAGCGGCTCCGACGAGAGCTGCTTGGTCAGCAGCACCTCAACCCGTCCGCGAAGAAAATCTGCCGCGGCAGGGTTTTGGACCGAGACGCGCTGTGCGCGAGAGCCGCTGCGGCGTCCGAAGAGCCGCGCAGGAAAGACTTTCGTATTGTTAAAAACCAGCAGATCGTCCGGGCGCAACAGCCCGGGGAAATCCCGAAACGTGCGGTCTTCCAGAAACTGCCCGGCGCGATCGACATGCAGCAATCGCGAGGCGGATCGGTCGGCCAGCGGCTGCTGGGCGATCAACTCCGACGGAAGGTGGTAGTCAAATTCGGAGACCAGCACCCCCCGATTATGCCCCACCCAGAGGCGTTACACATTCCTGTGACGCAGTTCTTTGCGGCGGCGGCAACCTGCGGTAGGATACTCACAGGGTCTTGCAAGGGGCGGCTCTCACACGGCATGAAGACGGAACAGCAACATAGGGACGAGATTGTCCGCTTCGGGAAATTGCTGCACCAGACTGGTCTGGTAGCGGCCACCGACGGCAACCTGTCGGTGCGTCTGGAGAGCGGCCACGTCCTTTGCACGCCTACGGTGATGAGCAAAGGATTGATGGAGCCGGACGATCTGGTCATAGTGGACCAGCGCGGTAACAAGGTCGCTGGCTCGCGAGATGCCTCCAGCGAAATTGCTATGCACCTGCTCATTTACCGCAGGCGTCCTGACGTCAATGGAGTGGTACACGCGCATCCTCCAACCGCGACCGGCTATGCCGCGGCTGGTATCGCCCTGGACCGCGCCTTGTGCTCGGAGATCATCGTCACGCTCGGTTCGATTCCGCTCGCCAATTACGAGACCCCGGGCACGCCGGAACTGGCCGAGGCGCTCGCGCCTCTGGTTGCGGAGCATGACGCCATCCTGATGGCGAACCATGGCGTGGTGACCTGCGGCGCCGACCTGCTCAACGCTTACATGAACATGGAGACGGTCGAGCACTTCGCCAAGATCGCCCTGGTCACCCATCTGCTCGGCAAGCAGCAAACACTAAGCGACCAGCACGTGGACAAACTGCGCGAAATCCGCATGAAGTATCACAACCACAACCACGTTGCCGCAGCGCAGGGAAAAGATTAGCCACAGCCTGCCGCCTTATTCTCCGCCAAAGGTGAAGCGCACCCCGGCCCGAGCGTTCGCGGTTAGAGCAGGGTATCCCAACACTTCGTTGTAATGGTTGTTCAGCGCGTTGTTCACGTTAACGTATGCCGTCACGTGGTGATTGAGCGCAAACCAGCCGCCGAGGTCCAGCCGCGCATATCCCGCGGCGTAGTAAATCGGCGTGATGTAGCCGAAGAGGAAGTCGGAATCGGGACGCCGCCCCACGGCGGTCAGGCCGAGAAACCCGCCCCAGCGCTGCCGGGTATAGGTTGCGAGCAGCGTGCCCGCTTGCTTGGGACGCCGCAGCAACGGCGCTCCCACACCGTAAATGCGCGGATCGCAACCCGCATCCGGATCGCAAGGCGGCGCCTGCTGAATCTGGGTTGAAGTGTAGGTGTAGGCGGCGGTACCTGAGAGATGATTGAAAAAACGGCCGCTCAACACAACTTCGGCTCCCTGCGCCAGGGCGCGATTGAAGTTCACGTACTGGCTTGTGTTGGTGTCGGAGTTGTAAACGAACTCGATCTGGTCGCGAAACTGGTTGTGGTAGTACACAGCACTGAGCGACACACGATTGCTGAACAGCGACTGCACCACTCCAGCCTCGATCGCCTGGTTCTGTTCCGGCTGCAGGTTGGGATTGGGCAGTGTGGGAAAACTGCCCGTGATGCCAAAGGTCTGCTCGAAGCTGGGCTCTTTGATTCCTTCCGCATAGCCAAAGTGCAGACGCGTGCCGCTGAAAGTTTCGTTACCGCGCCAGGCCAGAAACGTTACTGAAGCCCGCGGGCTGACTTTGCCGCCGAAGTTGCTATTGTTGACATAGCCGATTCCCGCCAGCACCGACAGACGTCGCCAGACGATGGTCTGCTGCGCAAAGAGATAGTTATTGAAGCGCAGACCGTGCGTCGTGCTAATCCCGGCATCCGAATTGTTGTTGATGTAGCCGTTCTCGTCCTGAAAGTTGTAGCCCAGCGTGGTTTGCGCCCACGGTCGGGGTGTGTACACCCCCTGGTAGGCAAAGCCAGCCACGTTGTACTTCGTCAGACTGTTATACGCAGAGTCGAAGGGTCGGTCCGGGTCGTCAACCGGGTTCACGTTGAGGTCTTTGTGGTTGTACTCGAAGCCGCTGAATTGGTGCTGCCAGGCTCCCGGCCCGCTGACCGTGAGATCGCCGCTGGCAAGGAAGTTGTTCTGGTGCGCGTACTGGTTTGGATCAGGCGGAAGCTCGGGATTACCGTTAAACCACCAGTTCGACTGGAGGCCGGTCCAACTGTTGTAGTGACGCGTGCGCAAGCGAAAGGCCACGCGATCTGTAATCTTCACACCAACGTTCCCGCCCTGCAGCGAGTTCGAGTAGGCATCATTAACACCCTGACCCTGTGTGTTGAACTGGTCAGCGAAAACGTTGTAGTCGAAAATTCCCCGCGCTCCTGCTACCGATGCGTAACCATTGGCCGTGGAGAAGTTTCCCCCGTCGGCACCGAATTGAATCTCCGGTGTGCGCGTGCTGCCGGTCGCCGTCCAAAGTTGTACCACGCTGGTCATGGCGTCGGACCCGTACACCGTGCTCTCAGGACCTCGCTCCACCTCGAGCCGGTCGATGTTGTTCATCTGGACTACACCGAAATCGAAGTAGCCGCCGGGATCGTTCACCGGCACCCCGTCCACCAGCACCTTGTTGTAGTTGGATTCACCGCCGCGCACGAATAGGCTGCTGATGTTGCCGCGTCGTCCGGCGGTGCTGACGATAGCTCCCGGAATGTAGAGCAAGGCGTCCGGAGCGGCGATGGGATTGATGGCGGTCAGCTGCTCGCTGGTGAGCACGCCTACCGATGTGCCGGTTTGCTCCGCCGTCGCCGGTGTTGCCGTGGCCGAGACCACCACGGTTTGCGGCGTAGTCGTAAGCTTCAATTGGACGGTGAGCTCGTGCTGGTCGGGAATAGCCACTTGCAGCGACTGCTCGGCGAATCCCGGCGCCAGCACTACAGCACGATATTGCCCGTCAGGCAAATTGGTGAACGTCGCGGTGCCGTCGCCGGCGGTAGTTTGCACTCCGACGCCGCCGTTGCCGCTGACGCGAAAAAGGCTGACCTGCACGCCGGAGACTCGCTCGCCGGACGGGCTCTGCACGGACACTTTGAGATCGGCTGCGAGAACTGCTGTACACGACAGCAGCGTGGCCAGCATGACGCGAACGATGAACATGACACTCCTCCTTTGCACGCGAAAGGGGTTGGTGACAGTTCGCGCCGGTCTCCTGGCTTGCGAGTTGCGATTTGCATCGCGGACAGCGGCGGGGCCTTCCCGTTTGCACAGTGGCCTTGCGCCAGACTCGCTTACAGTTGCGCGGCAGCGCGGGTTTTTCACCCGCTTCCCAGTTCCGCTGACACCAAGGTCCCTACTACGCGCCGGTTTTGCGCGTAATAGGGTGGCGTGCGGAACGCGCGAACGCTAATTGGCAAGGAACAGCCTGGACTACAGGTGCGTCCAGGACAGAGCTTGACTCTACTGTCGCCGGACCCGGCTGTCAATCGCTCCGTGCGGAAAACTGCGACTCGGCGAACGCAGTTATTCGCTCGAGGGCGGTCTGCATTTCGGCGTGATAACGGTCGAGCGCCGCATCATCAGCGTCGGGAGGAACGTGGATGTATTTTGCCACCCGCACATAGGCACGCGAGAACGGCTTGGGAATCACCATTCCGTCCCACGTCTTCAGCACCCACCGCTTCTCAACGGCCACATAGAACGCGGTAATCGGAATTCCGGTAAGGCGCGCCAGCATGACAGGACCCTTCTTGGCGACGTAACGCGGCCCTCGTGGCCCATCAATGGTGAAAGCCACGGCGCCTCCGGCCTTCACCATGGTCTCCATTTCCAGCAGGCCACGCTGACCTCCGCGCGAACTGGAACCGCGCACTGGCACAAAGCCGAAGCGGCGAATCACCCGCGCGATGTATTCCCCATCACGGCTGAGGCTGGTGAGCACCCCGATGCCTTCATTGCGGAACAGCCAGGTCGCCGGCAGCACGCAGCGGTGCCAGAAGGGATAAATGCCTGGCGAGATCGCATGCAGGCCGGGCATCGAGCCTTCCTCGAAGGTAATGGTCATGCGCAGCGTGCGTCCAATGAGTCCAACCACAACCGCTGCGATCCATGAAATCAGGTTAATCTGCAGGCGTTGCAGTAAGGTGAGTTGGGACTCGCGCCGATCGTCGGCTGCAATGGCTGGTTCAGGCACGGGAGAATTCTACCCTGCCATCCTGAGCGTAATCACGAGTGTGTGTCATCCTGAGCGACGAGGGCGTCCACATCGTGGACGCTCGAGGAGTCGAAGGACCCCTATGTCGCGCAAAATGTTTCCTCCCGGATAGGGGTTCTCGACAGGGTTCGGCGCTCCGCGCCTTCACTCCGCTCAGAATGACACTCCGTTTTGTTGCAGCACTGGCCTATTTAATCACCAGCTTAGCGATGGTCTGCAACTGCATGTTCGAGGTGCCCTCATAGATCGCGCCGATCTTCGAGTCGCGGAAGAACTTCTCCACCGGATAGTCCTTGGTGAAACCGTAGCCGCCGTAGATTTCGACGCACAGCGACGCCACGCGCTCGGCCACTTGCGAGCTGAAGAGCTTGGTCATGGCCGCTTCCTTCACGAAGTTCATGCCGGCGTCCTTCATGCGCGCGCAGTTGTAGAGCAACATGCGGGCTGCTTCGATTTCAGTCGCCATCTGCGCAATCTGAAACTGGATGCCCTGAAATTCGGCGATGGACTTGCCGAACTGCTTGCGCTCCTGCGAATACTTCATCGCGCATTCCCAAGCCCCGCGCGCCAGCCCAACCATCTGCGCGCCAATCCCGATGCGCCCTTCGTTCAGCGTCTCGATGGCGATCTTATAACCTTTGCCGACTTCGCCCAGCACGTTGTTCCTGGGCACGCGGCAGTCTTCCATGATCAACTCGCAGGTACTGGAGGCGCGGATGCCGAGCTTGTCTTCTTTCTTGCCGACGGTGAAGCCGGGGAAGGATTTTTCTACGATGAAGGCGGTGATGCCCTTGTATCCCGCCGATGGATCGACCGTTGCCAGCAGGATAAAGACGCCGGCTTCCTTGCCGTTGGTGATCCACAGTTTTTGGCCGTTGAGGACATACTCGTCGCCCTTCAACTCGGCCCGCGTCGTCAGCGCGAACGCGTCGGAACCCGAGCTCGCTTCGCTCAACGCATAGGCGCCGACGGTGTCACTGCACATGCGCGGCAGGTAGCGCTTTCTCTGTTCTTCGGTCGTCCAGCGCAGCAGCGCGTTGTTGACCAGCGTGTTCTGCACATCAACCACGACGCCGGCCGATGGATCGACCGCCGAGAGTTCTTCGACTGCCAGAATGGCTTCGAAGAAGGTGCCGCCTCCACCGCCGTATTGTTCGGGGACTTCAATGCCCATCAGGCCGAGCTGAAAGAACTGATCGATGATCGAGTGCTCGAAGACACCCTTCTCGTCCATCTCCTTCACATGGGGGCGGACCGATTCTTCGGCGAACTGGCGGACGGTGTCGCGAAAAAGAACTTCATCTTCGGTGAGCGAAACCAGAGGAGTGGGCGCGGAGGCGGCGGCTTGTGCGGTAGCTTGTGACATGAGAACAATCCTTCGGGATGGGATAGGAAACCTTTGATTTTAGCACTCGGGAGAAGCCGGAACGCGATAAGAAAACAAGAGTTGTCATTACGAGCGCCCGGGTTTGGCGCAAGGAATCTGCTTTTCAGTAAGCCCGGCAAAAGCAGATCCCTCGCTACGCTCGTGACGACAATTTCAAAAGATGTCACTCCACTATGCGCTAACCGCCTGACTTGCTGCGCCCATGCTGCCGCGAATAAATCCGTTCCACCTCTTCAACGGTGTCGATCTCACTTGGCGGCTTGTCGTCGCGCACGCGAACGATTCGGGGAAAGCGCAACGCGAATCCGCTGTCGTGACGGTTGGAGCGCATAATCGCGTTAAAGGCCACTTCCAGAACGATCTTCGGCTCAACCTCGCGCAGATGTCCGTGATCGCCGACAGTATGTTCGAGAAACCACTGCGTCAGTTCGGCAATCTCCTTGTCAGTCAATCCTGAATACGCCTTGCCGATGTTGACCAGCTCCTCGCCTTTGCGCACCGCGAAGGTGTAATCGCTGAGCACGTGGATGCGCTTGCCGTGCCCGAACTCAGCCGCGGTCACAACCACATCGAGCGTGGCCAGTTCTCGCTTCAGCTTCAGCCACCAGCGGCCGCGCCGTCCCGGCATGTATGGCGACTGGAGGTCCTTGATCATCAGGCCCTCGTTGCCGCGCGCCATGGCTTCTTCGAAGTACTGTTCGAGTTGTTGCGCCGAATCGGCGCGCATAGACGGTGCACGAATGATCCAGCCGGATTCGGCGCCAGCCTCTTCGGTCTCCGGCTCGAACAGCAAGCTGCCCTGAGCATTGACCGCCGGCCGCGGTCGGACTCGCTTGGCGCCAGCGAATACGCGATCGAGTATGTTCACTCGTTCGGTCAGCAATTTGTCGAGGGTGAGCTCGCCGTCCGCATAGATGACATCGAAGACGACATACGCGACCGGAACTTCAGCAATCATTTCCTGGCTGACCTGCTTGCGGCCTAGCCGCTTTTGGATTTCGGAGAACGCCATCGCGTGCCCGCCCTTCGGGTTGTCGCGCCAGGCGACGATCTCGCCGTCGAGGATCACCTTACCGGCAAGTTCGCTCAGGCCTCCGAGCAGTTCGGGGAACGACGCGGTCACTTCGTCGAGCGTGCGCGAGAACAGCCGGGCCTGACCTCCGCCGCAATGGGCCTGAGCACGGATTCCGTCGTACTTGTCTTCGACCTGCGCGTGCTCGAAGTACTGGAATGCCTCCTCGGCATCGGCGGCCGGGCTGGCGAGCATGAAACCAATGGGATGAAACAGGCGCATTCGCGCCTGGTCCAGACGATGCCCCGCCGCCAGTCGCAGCGTGCCGCCGATATCGCCCAGCAGCATGTTGGCGCGCTGCACGCTCGGCAGCGGCTCGCCGTAGGCCTTGGCGATCGCCTCTTCCACCAAGCTCTCCTTGAGCCCGATGCGCAATTCGCCAGTAATGATCTTCAGGATGTACTTGGCTTCGAGCGCCGTTGTTCGCTCCAGCAGCGACTTCAACGCCGCCGACTTCGCCGCAGTCGTACGCGTGTCCGCAATCTCATCGAAGGTCGAACGCACTTCTCGAAGGGTGATTGTGTTCGCGGTTGGCGCAGTTGTAGCGAGCACGTCGGCAGCGGCAGCGCCCAGGTCTCCTCGTTTGCGATATGTGGCGCTGAGCAAGGCCTCGCGTCCGCCGGCTAGTTCCACTGCCAGCTTCCACAGCAGTGCCCCGCCAATCTGAAGCGTGCGCTCATCGAACGCCGGGAAGGCACGTCCGGACAAGAAGACGGCCGAGATGCCCGCGTCAGCAACATCACGTGACAGGAGATAATCCGCCACGATAGCGGTCTTCTCCAGCTTCTTCGTGGTGGCGGCAATACGTTCGCAGGCTTTGGCCAGATGCTGCATAATTCAACAGCCGATTTGGATGCTGCGAGGTGGGTTGAGGCATCGCGTGCGATGTCACAAGGCGGTGTGACATGGCTCCTTGTCGGTCGCGGCCTCGGCGCGTTATCTATGGTGTGAGAGGAGGAGGTTGTTGTGTCTCTGGGTACATAGGAGGCTCGGTGGGCGCAGGGCAGTCCAGCACGGGTGTCGATGAGGACGCCAACGGTCGAAGCCAGCCAATGCCGGTTTGATAAATATGCTACATAGGGAAAGGCGAAGCGAAGCTTGGCTAAGTCCTTGGCAATCAATTATGTACATATAACCCATTGAGAATCAATTATCTGGCGGGATATTCCTGCTAAATAACTGAATCCAAAGGTAGCGGAAAGAGAAAAATAAGAGTTGCACGCAGCAATCAAGGGGTTCGCCGATTGACACTGCTGCCGAAGGTGCTTACTCTAAGACCTGCAGTTTCCGCTCCCTTCCGGACTAGGGAACATCCAATCATCATGCAATTGCGTCGCTATTTGCGGTTTCTGGCAGCGGTCCAACTTCTGCCCGCTCTGGAGAGTGGGGAGGAAACCCTGGTTGGTGGCCAGGCGGTGCTGGAGGGCGTTATGATGCGCTCGCCGCACGCCTGGGGCATCTGCATCCGCCGGCCGGACGGCACGCTGGCAACACACTCGGAACCGCTCGAAAGGTTCTCGGAGCAGCACAAGTGGATGGGATGGCCGATCATCCGCGGCTGCATGACGCTGGGGCACGCGATGGCGCTGGGCTTCCGCGCGCTGCGCTATTCGGCCAATGTCGCCATGGACGGTCTTACCACTGAGGACGAAAAGAAGATTGAGGTCCCGGGCTGGGCGCTGGCGCTCAATGTCGCGCTTTCGCTGGGGTTCTTCATCTTCATGTACAAATTTGTACCGCTGCTTGCGGCAACCAAGCTGAAGAATGTTTATCCCGCGTTCGGCAACCGGTTCGCCTTCAATGCTGTTGACGGTGTGATCCGCATCGCACTTTTCCTGTTGTTCATTTGGGGCATCTCACGGTGGCCCGACATTCGCCGCGTTTTTCAGTATCACGGCGCTGAGCACAAAACAGTCTTCGCTTTCGAGTCTCGCGATCCGCTGACCGTTGGGAACGCGCAGTCTTACTCGACCTTCCATCCGCGCTGCGGCACCAGCTTTCTGATGACGGTGATGCTGATCGCAATGTTTATTTACATGCTGATCCCGGCGACAACATTTTGGGGGCGCTTTGCGTTCCGCATCGCGCTGCTGCCGATTGTCGCTGGAGTGTCGTACGAACTGATTCGCTTCGCCGCCAAGCACGGCTCTTCGCTATTTGCGGTTCTTACCAAACCGGGCTTGTGGCTCCAGCGCATCACCACGCAGCCTCCTGCCGACGACCAGGTCGAGACCGCCATCGCTGCCCTGAACGAGGCGATGGATCTGGAAAAACAGCGTGGCGGCGAATTGGTGATTGCCTAGCGGCCCCCGCCGCTAAGCACTGCTCTTCCAATCTCATTTCTTGCAGCGACAAAGTCCGCTCGCTTGTTCCCGTACAATAATCTTTCCGCTGTTGTGAAAACGGCTTGTGTTGGCACTCATGTTTGAACGTCTAGAACAAACCGAACTGAAGTACGAAGAGCTGAACCGTGCTCTTGCGTCGCCGGACATCGTCTCCGACTCGCAGCGCTACCAGAAGACCGCGAAGGCGCACAGCGACCTGTTGCCGATCGTTGAGAAGTATCGTGAGTACAAGGACCTGACTCGCGGCATCCGGGAAAGCAAGGCCATGCTGGCCGACGAGAGCGATGCCGACATGCTCACCTACGCGCAGGAAGAGTTGACCGAGCTCGAAGAGCGCCTTCAGCGTGTAGAAGAAGAGCTGAAGGTCCTGCTTCTGCCCAAGGATCCCAACGACGAGAAGAACGTGATCCTTGAAATCCGCGCGGGCACCGGAGGCGATGAAGCTACCCTGTTTGCGGCGGAGATCTTCCGCATGTACACCCGTTACGCCGAATCGCAGCACTGGAAGGTAGAAGTGCTCTCGACATCGGAATCGACGGTTGGTGGATTGAAGGAAGTCATCGCCATCATCGAGGGCGAGCATGTGTATTCACGGCTGAAGTACGAGAGCGGTGTGCACCGCGTGCAGCGCGTTCCGGAAACCGAGACCCAGGGCCGCGTCCACACTTCGGCCGTCACCGTCGCCGTGCTGCCCGAAGCCGAGGACGTGGACATCAAGATTGAAGCCAAAGACATCCGCATCGACACCTTCTGCTCCTCGGGCCCGGGCGGACAATCCGTGAACACAACGTACTCGGCGGTCCGCATCACACACTTGCCCACGAATACCGTCGTGAGCTGCCAGGACGAGAAGTCGCAGATCAAGAACCGCGAAAAGGGCATGCGCGTCCTGCGCGCCCGGTTGTACGAGATGGAGCAGCAGAAGCAGCAGGATGCGCTGGCCAAGGAGCGCAAGGCCATGGTGGGGAGCGGCGACCGCAGCGAGAAGATCCGCACCTATAACTTTCCGCAGAACCGTGTGACCGACCACCGCATAGGCTTTACTGCGCACCAGTTGCCCGAGTTCATGGATGGCCGCATCCAGCCCATGATCGACGCGCTCATCACCCACTTCCAGGCCGAGAAACTGAAGCAGGAGTCGGAGGTCATCGCCTGATCTCGTGCAATTGAAGCAAGCGCTCGCGGCGGCGGTGGAACGTCTGGAGGCCGCTGACATAGGCTCTCCGCGCATGAATGCCGAGGTCCTGCTGATGTTTGCCCTCGGTGCCGATCGTGCCTTTTTGTACGCTCATCCCGAGCGTGAACTCGCTTCGGTAGAAGAAGCTCGCTATCACGATGTGGTGGTCCGGCGCGCCACGGGCATGCCCTCGCAGTACATCACCGGCCATCAGGAATTCTGGGGACTGGATTTCCTGGTCTCACCAGCGGTGCTGATTCCTCGCCCCGAGACCGAGCACTTAGTCGAAGCCGTGCTGGACTTAGCGCGCGGTGTGCCGCGTCCCAAGTTGGTGGATGTCGGCACTGGCTCGGGATGCGTTGCCCTCGCGCTGGCCCACGAGTTGGGGGACGCCGAAGTCTATGCTGTAGATCTCTCTGCCGATGCGCTGGAAATCGCTGGCGCCAATGCCGCGCGACTACAGCTTGAGAAGCGAGTGCAATTCCTGCAACGTGATGTTCTGCGGCCTGTGTCGGGCCTGAACCCCGCTGTCGTCCCGAGTTCCCAAAATGTCATCCCGAGGGAGGACTTTAGTCCGAGTCGAGGGACCCCTATTCAAGCAGGAACTGATTTTTGCGATTTCGACTTTGTAGTCAGCAATCCGCCCTACGTAGGGTTCGGCGAAGCCGATAAGGTGCAGCGGTCGGTGTTCGAGTTCGAGCCCAGGATGGCGGTGTTCGCTGGGGAAAATGGCCTCGACGTAATTCACCGTTTGGTCGAGCAAGCCGATCAGGCGTTGAGGCCGGGCGGCTGGCTGGCGATGGAGATTGGATACTCGATGCGCGATGCCGTCGCTATTCTTCTCAGTCCCACAGAGTGGGATGACATCCGCGTAGTACCTGACCTGCAAGGGATTCCACGGGTGGTAGCTGGAAGAAAGCGTTAACTTCAGTGCCGGAAGTGCCGCACTCCGGTGAATACCATCGCCAGCCCCAGCTTGTTGGCCGCGTCAATCACTTCCTGATCGCGCACCGAACCACCCGGCTGGATAATGGCCGTCGCGCCTGCCTTGGCGATCTCTCCGACTCCGTCGGGGAAAGGGAAGAATGCATCGGACGCGGCCACCGAACCTTTGATACCCAGCACGGATTTCATCGCACCGATCTTCGCTGAATCCACGCGGCTCATCTGCCCCGCTCCCACGCCGGTGGTCTGACCATCGCGCGCGTACAGAATGGCGTTCGACTTAACGTGCTTGCAGACTTTCCATGCGAATAGCAGGTCTCGCATCTCCTGCTCGGTCGGCTTGCGCTCGCTCATGACTTTGAGATCAGCCTCCGTCAACGGCCGCACATCGTTGTCCTGCAGCAGTACACCGCCGGAAACATTCCTCAGCACCCACTTCTGCTCCATGGGAACGACTTCCACCAAGCGCAGGTTTTTCTTCGCGGCAAAGATCTCGCGCGCAGCGGCGTCGAATCCCTGCGCGGCAATGGCTTCAACAAACAGCTTCGCCATCTCGCTCGCCGTCTCCCGATCAATTGGACGGTTTACTCCGATTACGCCGCCGAAGGCCGACACCGGATCGCACTCCAGAGCGCGCTTGTAGGCCTCCGCCAAAGTAGCTCCCACCGCGGTTCCGCAGGGATTGGTGTGTTTGATGATGGCGCATACTGGCTCGTCGAATTCCTGGGCCAGATCCCACGCGGCCTGCAAATCGACGATGTTGTTGTAGCTGAGCTCTTTGCCCTGAAGCTGCTCCCCGTTGGCAATTCCTTTGCTCGAGCCATCTGAGTACAACGCCGCCTTTTGGTGGGGATTCTCGCCGTAGCGAAGATCGAAAGCCTTCTGAAATGTGAGCCGCAGCGTTTGTGGAAAGCCTTCATTCTTCCCGGGCTCGAACTTTCGGGTATCGCCATCGGGAGCACCAATTTCTTCGAGCGTTGACGCAATTGCGGAGTCATACGCGGCGGTGGTTGCAAAAGCCTTTTGCGCCAGCCGCCATTTGGTCTTCAACGACAGTTCGCCACCGGATGACTCCATCTCTTTCGCAATCGCTTCATAGTCCGACGGCGAGGTGACAATGGCGACATCTTGAAAGTTTTTCGCCGCTGAACGCACCATTGACGGCCCACCGATATCGATGTTCTCGATGATGTCCTCGAACTCAACGGCAGGTTTTGCGGCTGTTTTCTCGAAGGCGTACAAGTTCACTACCACCATATCAATCGGCTGAATGCCGTGCTCGCTAACCGCGGCGCGGTGCTTTTCGTTGCTGCGGATGTGCAGAATCCCGCCATGCACTTTGGGGTGAAGGGTCTTGACGCGGCCATCGAGCATCTCGGGAAATCCGGTGAGGTCTGAGATGTCTCGCACCATAATGCCCGCATCGCGCAGCAGCTTGGCTGTGCCTCCGGTGGAGACCAGTTCCACGCCCATTGCGGACAGCTTACGCGCGAACTCCACCAGCCCGGCCTTATCTGTGACACTTAGAATTACCCGTTGAATCCGGCTCATCGATGCCTCTTTATGAAAATATCGCTTGCCAAAGCAGCGGAATGAATCTGCGGTAGAAAGCGGAATATAGCACAGCGCGCGTCTGGAGTCGGTGACGAACGTACTCTCCAACAGACGCAAAAAAAAATCCGCAGCGAAACGCTGCGGCCGTACCCATCCAAGAACTGCGCTTACTTGCCGGCGTTGGCGGCCATCTTCTTCACCATAGCGACTACCAGTTTTCGGTCACTTTCGCTCAAGTTTGGCGAGTAGCGGCGAATCTGGGTGAGGAAACGCACTTCGTCTTCTCCCAGATGAGGCGTGGGCTCGCCTCCGTTTTCACCGGCTCCGCCGAAAAATTGTGCCAGAGGTAATTCCATCGCGGTAGCAATCTTCGCCAGCGTATCGAGCGAAGGGATGGTGTGCCCGTTCTCTACGCGCGACAAATAACAGCGCAACAGACCGGTGCGCTTTTCGATGTCGCCCTGTGACATGCCTTTTTGCAAACGGTAGTTGCGTATGGTTTCGCCGATATTCATGGGGAGTTTGCATCCTGAGGAGAGGTGGCCATGGGGTTGACTGCATAGTAATCATAGCGTCGTGCTGTGGCAAGGGAAATTTTGTGCACCGTTCGCGATGCTTGTGGAATTCTGCTAGGAATGTACAACCGCGAGTTACTTTGCAGTTACTAAAGTCGATTAACAAAATGGCCGAGAAGTGTTGGGGGACAGAAAAACCCACCGATTTCAGGAGACTAAGGGGAGCAATCTCAACCGGTTGAATCAATCAGCGGAGCTGTCGTTCGTGTTGGCTTTAACACTAACTCCATATAGAGCAGGCCTTCAACCCGCCGACCAGGGTCAGGCAGAACTTCCCGGAAGCCGAGCCTGCGGTACATCGCAAGAGCTGCCGCCATGGTCGGAGGATGGGTATCCAGCCGAACCCGCGTATAGCGCAAAGCGTAGGCCTGCTGCAGCACCCGCTCCACAAGGTCCTTGCCGACGCTTCCGCCGCGGAACGTCGCACGCAGATAGAGACGCTTTATCTCGCATGCTCCTTCCAGCGGAAAAGGACGCAAACCCACGCAGCCAACTGGCTGTCCCGCTACCGTTGCCAGGAGCAGCGCGCCCTTAGGCGGTGTGTAAACCCCGGGCAGGGCTGAAAGTTCAGACTCAAACAATCGCGGACGGTATTGCTCTGCCAGCTCGGCGTGATATTCGCGAAACAGACTACGGACCTGCTCGACCTGCTCCTCGCTCAGCGCTTCGACAATCTCGCTCACATTCCACCGGCAACAGACATCGCGACTTCCAGTCAGCCCATCAGGATGCCACCGTTAACCTTCAGGACTTCACCCGTGATGTATCCTGCTTCCTCCGAGGCGAGAAACTTCACCGCGTGCGCCACCTCGAGGTCCGTACCCGAGCGCCCCAGCGGAACGTTTCTCGTCATGGCCTCTCTCAATTCCGATGACAAAACGGCGGTCATGGCAGTCTCGATAAATCCAGGCGCAACCGCATTCACCGTGATGTTACGTGAGCCTACCTCGCGCGCCACCGCCATGGTCAAGCCGATCAGTCCGGCCTTCGACGATGAGTAGTTCGCCTGTCCAGCCTGCCCGATCTGCCCAAAAATGCTGGTGACGTTGATGATACGGCCCCATCGCTGCTTCAGCATCGAGCCAATCACAGCCTGGATCAGCACGAACGGTCCGGTGAGATTGGTGTTGATTACTTCGTCCCACTCCGCGCGCTTCATGCGTATCACCAATTGATCACGGGTAACGCCGGCGTTGTTCACGAGAATGTCAACCTTACCGAACTGAGCGATCACTGCCTTGACTCCTGCCTTAATCTCTTCTTCGTTGCCCACGTCCATTTTGAACACAGCCGCGTCTCCGCTCTTGCCGTTGATCTCGCCGGCGAGCTGCTCCAGCTTCTCCTGGTTGCGGGCGCAGAGCGCGACCTTGGCCCCCGCCTCCGCAAGCACCAGCGCACATGCACGCCCAATCCCTTGCGACGCTCCGGTTACCAGCGCGACCCGGCCTTCCACTCCTGCCATGAAACCTCCTGCATGTAAGTAAAGCTGGATTATAAACATCGCGGGTTGGATTACCCGTTCGCCACGGATCTGCACAGAGATAATCGGCAATCAGGTTTTCTATACCAGCCGCTCTGGTGCCCAGAACAAAACCTTCAATTCCCGCGCGAAATGAACGATCTCGGGTTGAGGTGGGAGCGCGATTCCCGCTGGTCGTGCCATGGAATTCTCCGCAAGCTCTACCGTCGCCTGTTGCAATTCCCACGGGAGATGGTGGATTTCGCCGCGGTAGAGGCGCTTGCGGTTGAAGGTATACAGGCAATAGCGCTCAGTGAGGAAGTGCTCAAGCGAGCCGGCGTGCGTCTGGAACGTCGGCGAACTCGGCCCGTAGGAGCAGCGAAGTTCAGCCGGCTTCGGTCCATGCCGCCGCGTGGAAACGTATTCGATCCTGGGACCGCCTCGACCCTTGAGCTTCATGGCAGCCTGCCAATACGGCAGCCGATAGAACACGCGCGCACCCCACACTGCCGACAAATTACTGGCATCCAAACTGAAGAAATACACTCCCGGCATGCCGTTACGTGTGACGTACGTGCGTACGTTAACTTCGGCGAAATGCGAAAACCACGGCAGTGATGGAACTCCCGGCGGCCGCAGATGATTGATCCAGAATGGAGTAACCGAGATCCACGCGCAGTGCTGGTAGGTGTCGAGGGTAAGTACGTCCGGGACGAGGGGACGAATTACTTGCGGAGGCAACGCATAGTGAAGAAACAGCAGGTCATTCCACCGCTGGGTCATAATCCACGGCGCCATGGGAGCAGGCCACGGACGGTGCGCGGTGGCAAACAGAATCGAATCGGCGCCCACCCACCGAATCTGGCTTTCGTTCATTTCGCCGTTGTTCTCAGTTTTCGTAGAGGCGCGCACGTTATGGAGCTGCCGTTGCTGCGAGCACAAATCCTTCGATGCAAATTCTAGCTTCTACGAACCATTGTGTGCTGTGACGGATAACCACCCGCGCAAGAGTTTTGACGTTTCCCACAGGCGGCGGTTGCCCATGGATTCCATACCGCATATCATTCAGCGCAATGTCATCCACCAACAAACCAGACGCCGGAGCCGCAGCGGCCCGTTCCGGCCACGAGCCCAGCACCGACGTCTACGCCGTTCATGGCGCCGATCCTGAGGTCCAGGCCTACGGCATGGCCAAGTACTCCCGTTCTGCGCTGACGATGCGCCAGTCTCTGGCCGAGATCAGCGAGCAGAAAGCGGAGAAGTTCCTTAACACCTTCTATTTTCAGTACGGCCACCGCAGCATCGCGGATTTAGCACATATCGCGTTTGCCATCGAGCGCCTGTCAATTCTCGCCGCCACCATCGTCGTCGATGAACCTCGCTGGGATGGACAGGAACGCTCCACCCGCTACCAGGACTTCCAGAAGAGCGGATACTTCGTTCCCGACTTTGGGGATGATGTTGCTGCCCGCGCACTCTATCGGGAGACAGTTGACCTCTTATTCGCCGAATACCGTCACCTCTCCGACGAGATGTTCGTCTATCTTCGCGACCGCACGCCCCAGCCTCCGGAGATGAAGCCTGAGGCGTACGAGCGTACTTTGCGCGCGCGCGCCTTCGACCTGTCGCGCTACTTGCTGCCGCTGGCGACCAACACCTCGCTCGGTCAGATCGTCAGCGCCCGCACGCTGGAGTCACAGGTATCACGGTTGCTCTCGGACACTCACGCCGAGGTCCGCAGGTTGGGCGAACTGCTGAAGCAGGCAGCACGCCAGCCTTCCTACAATGTCGGCCATGCCGCTGCCCGCGAGCTAGTGCAGGAAATCCAGAGCGAATGCCCATCGTTAGGCGAACGCGCTGCCGAGTTTCTGCTGCGCGATGTTCGAGTAGCGCCGACCTTAATGAAGTATGCCGAGTCCAGTCCGTACGAGATCGAGACCCGTCGCGAGTTGATGGCTGCCGCCGCGGAACTGCTCGACGGAATCGCGATTCAGTCGGCTCCCTTAGTCGATCTGCTGGACGACGACCCGTTGGAAGTCGAACTGGCAGCTACTCTGCTGTACCAACATTCCCATCATCCCTACCGGCAGATTCGCGAGGTTGTGGAGGCTCTGCCCGAATCGCAGAGTCTCGAAATCATTGATATCGGCCTGCGTCATCGCGGCCGTCATGACGAGGTTTCGCGCGCCTTCTGCGCCGGACAACAGTTCCGCTTCGACATCCTGATGGACATCGGCGGCTTCCGCGACATGCATCGCCACCGCCGCTGCGCGCAAATCGTGCAGGACTACACTACCGCCCATGGATACGACATGCCACAGGAGATCGATGCTGCCGGGCTGACAAACCGTTACGACTCGGTGATGAAACGCGCGCGTGAGACCGTCGCCCAACTTGCCGCGCATGACGGGAACGATGCCGAAGAACAATCGCAGTACGCGATGCCGCTGGCCTTCCGCAAACGCACGCTTTTCAAGATGGATTTGTCGGAGGCAATCTACATCAGCGAGCTGCGCACTGGCGTAGCCGGACATTTTTCTTATCGCAACGTGGCATACGCCATGTATGAGGCCGTAGCCCAACGCTATCCCGCCCTCGCGAAGTATTTCCGCGTAACTGACGTCCGCGAACCGGTGGATTTACTGAAACGCTGACCCACCGTCGGACGGAGAACAAAAGTACTCTCCGCCCCAAGTGCCTGACCTTGCAAAGATGGTTCTCTATCGGCCGATTTCGGTATAGCATGTTGGCTGCCAAGGTATTGCAGTCAAATGTGGAGGAGACCCCATGAGTCCTGTCCCGGTGCGAGAGAAAGATGCTAAGGAAAAGGCGCTACCCAAGGCCCATCCTGTGGAACATGCAGTTGCCGAAACCGCCGAGGCGAGCGGCGCCAGCGTGGAAAAAATACGCGACATCCTTTTCGGTTCTCAGATCAAGAACTATGAGTCGCGCTTTAGCCGGCTGGAAGATGCGCTGGCGCGGGAGACCGCCGAAATCAAGGACACCATGCGGCGGCGGCTGGACTCGCTGGAAGCCTTCTTCAAGAGCGAGACCGAGTCCCTGGCAGCGCGCCTGAAAACCGAGCGGGACGAGCGCGAAGAGGTATTGAACAACATCTCGCGCGAATTGAAGGCCTCATCGGCACAGCTCTCCAAGAAGATACTTGACCTCGATAACAAGGCCGCCCTGGACCGCAGTGCGGCGCGCCAGGAATTGATGGCCGAATCGCGCAAGCTGCTCGACGAAATTCGCCAGCGCAATGATTCGCTCAGCGCTCTGCTTGAGACCCGGGTGCAGGAGTTGCGCAACGCCAAAACCGACCGCTCTGCGCTGGCCGCCCTCTTTGTCGAAATGGCGGTGCGGCTGAAGGACGAAAGCGACAACGGCAAGGGCAAACCCAAGCCGATCCGGAGTGCTACCGAGGCGTGAGCATCCTATGGGGTCAACGCCCGCTGACCTGAAACGCGAGTCTGAATACGATCCCGACCGTGACGAACTGGCCGAACTTCGCGCCTTGTTGCTCGGCCAGCAGATTGTCGAGCTGCAAGCCTTGCAGAAGCGGCTCGACGATCCCAACCTGCGGGCCGAAGAGACCAGCCAGATCATCAGCAGGGCTATCGCTCTGTCGGTCAAGCGCGACGGTGGAATGCAGCGCTCGCTGTATCCTGTCGTCGAACAGGCATTGAAGATCTCGGTTGCCAAGAACCCCGCAATTCTCGCGACCTCTCTGGCTCCCCTGATTGGCGACGCAGTTCGCAAGGCGGTTGCCGCCTCGCTCCGCAATCTCACCGAATCCATCAACTTCACGCTGGAGCGCAGCCTCTCTTGGGAAAGCCTTATGTGGAGGTTCGAGGCCAAGCGCACGGGCAAGTCATTCGGCGAGATCGTTTTGCTGCGCAATCTCCGCTACAAGGTGCAGCAGGTGGTCCTGATTCATCGTGAGACCGGTTCAGTGCTGCAGTACGTCAAAGCGCCCGGGGAAGGCATAAAGGAAGCTGAGCTGATGTCCGCCATGCTGACCGCGATTGGGGACTTCATGACCGACTCGTTCGACGCCAAGCGGTCGCAAGAATTTGAGGAGGCCAAGACCAATGACTTCTTCCTCTGGATTCATCACGGTCCCCAGGCGTCGCTGGCGGCCACCATCCTGGGCGTACCTCCGCCTGAGCTCAAGAACGTCTTCGCCCGCGAGAACGAACTGATCCACCAGCAGTTCGCCGTGGCCCTGGCGACCTTCAGCGGAGACGCCGGCATCTTCGACGGTGCGCGGCCCCATCTGCAGAATTGCCTACTTGGCCAAAGCGAGCAGCCGAAAGTGTCCCGGCGCTGGCTGGTTCCAGTCGCCGCGTTACTGATCGCGCTTCTCATCTGGGGATTTTTCACCTATCGCCGCGAGCTGCGCTGGAACCATTACATCGCGCGCATGCAGAGCGAGCCGGGCGTGGTTCTCACCGGCTGGCGTAAAGCTGCGGGACACTATGAGATCACCGGCCTGCGCGACCCTCTGGCGGCCGATCCGGTGGCTCTGGCCTCCGGCTTCGGCATCGACCCGGCACGAGTGGCGGGACGCTTCAAGCCTTACGAGTCGCTGGACCCGCCCTTCACGCTGCATCGTGAATTCGATGCCGAGCAACGCGCCGTCGAACAGACCATTATCCTGTTCCCGGTGAACTCCAGCGCCTTGCAGCCGGATCAATCGATCCGCCTGGATTCGCTGGAGGAGAATTTGGACAGGCTGCAACAGGCCGCCGTAGCGCTGCGACGGAAAGTCCACGTCACTATTTTCGGCCGGGCCGACCAGACGGGCGCCGAGAGCAAGAACACCGCGCTGAGCAAGGAGCGCGCGGAGCGCGTATTCGACGCGCTGCGCCAGCGCGGCATTCCGCCTAGCCTGCTTTCCGTCGTGGGACTAGGTAACAGTGATCCCATCCGCCACGGGTCGGAGGCGTATCAGTTGGAAGTGAACCGCAGCATTACGTTGAAGGTGGAATCGCAGCCACATGGAGACAGGCCATGATCCAGAAGAAAATCTGCATGCTGGGTTCTTTCGGAGTGGGCAAAACAAGCCTGGTCGCACGTTTCGTGCAGGGCATTTACACCGGCAAGTACCTCAGTACCGTCGGTGTGAAGATTGACAAGAAAGAAATCAAGGTCGGCGACCAGGACGTTCTTCTGCTCCTCTGGGACCTCGCCGGCGAAGACTCCCGCTCGCAAGTGCAGGTCTCCTACCTTCGCGGCGCGGCGGGATATTTCCTGGTAGTGGACGGCACCTTCGCCCAATCGCTGGTCACCGCCAAGAGCATTCGCGAGCGGGCCATCGAGGCCGTCGGCGAAATCCCCTTCATGCTGATCGTCAATAAGTCCGACCTCTGGAACCGCTGGGAGATCACCATGCCCGAACTGGAGAAGCTGGAAGCCGAAGGATGGAAAGTCCAGGTCACCAGCGCGAAAACCGGCGAAGGCGTGGAGAAGATGTTCATGACCATGACCGAGCAGATCCTGAAGAACAATCCGCAGGGCGAGGATGACGATACCACCTCGTGAACGGGCTCTTTTCGCTTGGATTTCATGAGTTTTCCGAGCACGGTGGCCTGTTAGCCCAATGCCACTTTGGCAACGATCGCCGCGTTTTCATTTCCTATGCTCACAGGGAAGGAGGAGCTCTGGCCTGCTCTGGGCACGGATGGTGACGGCCATCACATTGCAGCCACCATGCTGTGCTTTTCCACTGCTGGTAAACTGTTGATACTACTCACGCGGAGGGATGTGTGAGCGGTTGAAACAGGCGGTCTTGAAAACCGCTATACCTGAAAGGGTATCGGGGGTTCGAATCCCTCTCCCTCCGCCAGCCAAAATACTGCGGTACCAATCGACTGCACGTTCTTCAGTGGCCGCGCCTGCGCAGTTGGCTGACAGGCCTAGTGTCCCAGTTGGCGTCCGTTAGGGTCGTGAGTCTAGTCGCACGCGAGGACTGAATGCTCCATCGGCGCATCAGTCAGTCGGCAGCCGACGCAATGAAGCGCGGCGAGGGCAGACACGAACCGAAGTGGTACAGCGCTCGACCCGAAGCTGCCTGCGGATGACACGCGGGATTTTGGCCGCACTTGAAATACTCTTCGTCCTTGCTCACACATGTACTTGAGGGCTTGGCCGTTACTTCATTTTGGCGTATTAAATAGCGTACTGCAGAAGCGCACCCGCCATGAACTAATTGCACCCGTCCGCGACCTTCTTCAATTTGGAAACCGTCAACGTGGGCGGCTGCTGGGACAAGACGTTGTTTCGGGATGTAGCGGGCGGCGGTTCAGAAATGGTTCCCGTGACCTGCACCATCCTGGCGTTGTAGCGCTTGAACAAATCGGTATCGCCCTCGAGCAGGTAAAGGGTATCGTTGGAAGCGCCTAACGTGTAATGACCGTCGTAACCGGTGAGGCAGCCCACCACGGTTTTCGGCGCGCCACTCCGCGGGGCCGACTGCTTCGAGGACGCGACGTCCTGGCTTTGCGCCAATGCGGTCAACGCAGCACACAGAGCCAACATCGCGAGACTTAGGCAGGCTTTTCCAGACTTGTTCATCACTTGATTCCTCTCCTAGTTCGACGTCCCGAAGGATTCTACAGGGTCCCGCCAGCAGCGCTTCCAAAATGCTTCGTCGGATAAGTGTCCGGCTCGCCACTGCTGTAGGTTAGGCAAGGTAGCAGCGGCCATACCGCCATCCTCCGAATCAAAGATGACTACCACCCCGGCTATTTCGTTGCCCGCGGCAGGGGGGCCGGCGTCAGCTTTGCGAAATACGGACTTGGCAAGACGCCATTTTGGTTCTGGACCGAATTTATTCGTGCCTAATGGCTGTACCCAGATGATTTTTACTTGTCGGCCGTCCAACGGCTCCCATTTGCCGGGAAATGTCCCCACCTCTTCCTTTGTTTGCCGGACCAGGTCTTTGTCGCGCTGATCGCCCGTCATGGCTGCAACGCTGATTGCGGTTGCGCCAGGCAGGTCCACGAAATCCCGCCGTATCCACCCTCGGGAAAGACCGGAGATCTGAACGTGGACCCAGCCTTCCATCGCGTCCAGTACCTGGAACTCATCTTCGGCGTCAGCCTGAAACAGCACCTCTGACCCCTCTGACGGCTGGGCCACTACCGGTGTGTTGGCGCGCTTAACCACAGCGAGATCGGACGGGCGAGATTGGTTGTGGAGTATCTGCTCCAGGTTCTCGGCCTCCTGGGTGAGGGCCTGGGCTCGCTTACTTGTGACTGGATCAGTGACTTTGCTTGAAACTGGCTTTGTTGCCGAAGGCGCAGTGTTCAAGCGTTGCGTATTGAAGAGGCCTGCATTTGCGGCGCTCGTCGATGGACTGTCCGGAAAGGCGTTGACCGCTGTACCCTTCGAGGAAGGCGCCGACGCTTTGGCCGCCGCGTTGGGATTCAGCTTGTCGTCAACCGCGTCAAGCAAGTCGGACTCCAGCCGGCCACTTGACTTCAGCAACCGGTAGCCCGAGTTTGCGGGCGACGTGCCCGTGTACCAGGCGGTAATCTTGGCGTTCACCCGCACCACGGTCTCGGTGGGACTGATCGACTTCACTTGTGCCTCGTACTGGTAATAGCCTCGCTTATAGCTATCGAGCGGATGGCCGCCGCCATCGGCAAACCCTTCGAGAACCGGAAGCTTTCCACCGGAGGAAGACGGGATCTCATGCAGCGCCTTCTGCACATCCGCTTTGGAAGCGTGGAACGTTCGCTCCGTCGGCGGGCTCTGCGCCCAACTGGTACAGGTCGTCAGCAGCAACCAGCAGCAGAACGTCGCGAAGAGGCACAGGTCGCCACGCGGGGCATGTTTTGCCGTGGCACTCACGGCAGCGGCTCCAACTGGCCGTGATAGACCCACCCGTGATGCCCGGCTTCGGTTTCGACTCCATACCAGTAAGGCGTGAGCACGACAATCAGAACCTCGGTCTGCGGTGGCAACGTCTCAAGAGTTGCCGAACTCCGGAACGGCGCTGCTTTCAGCGCCGCTCCTGGATCTTTCACCCGCAACTCCACCTGATGCCGCAAGGCCTCGATGTGCTTCTCCAGCTCTGGCACGCTCAAATCTGATGCAGATGAGTCATCGGTCGGTCCTGCCGCCTTCGGTGCCGGCTGTTGAGGTAGAAGCGGCGACGGCGACTGTACGCTCTGGTGTGCAGTCGCCGCGCTGGCCTCGAAGGCTTGCCTCCGGCTTTCCTGAATGTTTTTCAAACGCTGCTGGATTGCGGTATGTTCACTCGATTCGACATTGCCGAGGGATGGATGCCTGACGTTGCGAGCATCGACAAACACAGCGTCAATTTGGACCGTGGCAGCGTCAGGTCCGGCCTCCTGCACTACGTATCGAACCGTGATGGTTCCGATGTCGTCGCTGTCCTTGAAAAATCGCGGAGCCAGAACGTTGCTGGCAATCTTGTAGAAGACCTTTCCCTGCCCCTTCCAGTCTCCGAAAACGTGGGCCGAGTTGGCACTGTGGGCCCCGTAAAGGATTCTCTCCTTTTCGTAGGAGTAGGTCCCGTGGATGATTTGATCCTGCGTGACCTCTTGCACCGCTTTCAGCACGTCGCCTTCGGGCGCCTCCAGCCGCGCCATTAGCGTGTGACCTTGCTCGCCTCGCTCTTTCGGTACGGGACATGGTGCGGCGGAAACGGTCGCCAGCAGGATAAATGACAGGAAAAAGATTATCCCTTTCAAGCACTTACCGTTGACGGCAGCTGCGTTTGTGCCCATTGGGATCGACGCTTGGATGAACCGCGCATCCGAGCATTGGTATCTCCAACGGCGTTCACTTGTCAAGCGCGTAATGTCCACTTGGTTCAGGTTCGTCCGCAAAGGTTGTCACGAAGATGTGTCTGCGATGTGAAAAATTTGTCAAAAAACTTGTTGCAATCTGTTGCAAGACGGGTTAGTATCCCCCAACAGTTT
>Ga0074046_10000347_pt1 | contig 41420 bp, 34 predicted proteins | sample BogForMeECP23OM3_FD_94441 | JGI IMG/M metagenome (GOLD analysis project Ga0074046, IMG submission 94441) | Bog forest soil microbial communities from Calvert Island, British Columbia, Canada - Bog Forest MetaG ECP23OM3 | ecosystem: Environmental > Terrestrial > Soil > Wetlands ... | reverse complement strand
CTGCCGCAGCTCGATCCGGTTCAGGCTGCCGTCGGCGAACACCACCACGGTGACCGGCACGCCCAGGGCCGAGGCGATCCGCATCTCGGTCGCGGCCATCGCGAACCCGCCGTCGCCGACCAGGGCGATCACCGGCCGGTCGGGCCGGGTGAGCTTGGCCGCGATCGCCGCGGGCACGCCGAACCCCATGGCCGAAAGCCCGTTGGTGATCAGCACCGAGCGCGGCTCGGCGGCCTGCCATGCCTGCCCCGCCATGATCTTGTGTGAGCCGACGTCGGTGGTCACGATCGTGCCGGCCGGGGCCGCTTCCCTGGCGATCGTCACCACGTCGGAGGGGTTGAGCCGACCCTCGGCCCGCCCCGCCAGCCACGCCGCGCGCAGCCGGGCCCGGTGCGCCGCAACCTCGGTCTCGGCCCACCGCGGTTCACCCGACCACTGCGCCGCGATCCAGCCGAGGATGGCCGCGACGTGGCCGACGAGCTCGTACGCGCTGGCGTAGACCTGATCGGTGTTCGGGGTGGTGTCCAGGTGCAGGACCGGGGTGGCGACCGACCACGGGCTGATCAGCTCCACCGGGTCGAAGCCCGCGGCCAGGATCAGGTCGGCGCCGGCCAGCAGGTCCCAGACGACCCGGTGGCCCGCCATGTCGAGCACGCCGGCGAAGTACGGGTGATCCTCGGGGAACACCCCCTTGGCCATCGGCGAGACCACTACCGGCAGGCCCGCCAGCTCGGCGAGGCGGAGCAGTTCCGGGCCCGCGGCGCAGCGGAGCGCGGCGATGCCCGCCAGGATCACCGGGCGGCGCGCCGCGCGCAGCGCCCGCAGGGGGTCACCGTCGCCGTACACGTCGACCGATCCCGCCGCGACCAGCGGGGGCAGGCTGACGGCTGGTGTCTGGTTCCCGGCGGTCACCGGGCCGGCGGGAACGGTCCAGGCATCGGCGGTCACGGTGAGGTGGACGGCGCCGGGGCGCTCGGCGACGGCCGTGCGCAGCGCCTTGCGGATGACGATGTCCGCCGAGGCCGGGTCCAGGCGCAGCGCCAGCTTGCTGACCGGGGCGAACAACCGGTCATGATCGATCACCTGGTGGGTGAAGAACTGCTCGCGGGAACTCTCGATCTGGCCGGAGACCGCCAGCACCGGCACCCGGTCCAGGGTCGCCGCGGCCACGCCGTTCAGCACCGCCGTCGACCCCGGCCCCAGGGTGGACAGGCAGGTCCCGGGCAGGCCGGTCACCATCGCCGCCGCCTCGGCCATGAAGGCGGCCGTGCCCTCCCGCACCGCGGACACCACCTCGATGCCCTGCTGGCGGGCCGCCTCCATGAAGTCGATGACGGACTCGCCGGGATAGCCGAAAACGTGCCGCACGCCTGCCGCGTGCAGGTAGCCGGCCAGTAGGGCGGCCGTGGAAGCGTGGCCCGTAGAACCAGGTGCCGTAGAACCAGGTGCCGCAGAACCTTGTGCCGCCGCGGGCGCGGGCTGCTGTCTCATTGCCCCATTGTCCACGCACCTTCGCGGGGCAGCCACCAGGTTCGTTCGGCACCAGGAAGGAGAGACCGGGCGGCGGCGGATCAGCCGGCTACGGCGGCCGGCCGGAGCGGGACCGCGGCTCACCGCGGCTCAATGCAGAGTTAATCTCGCGCGTTTACCATGAAACTGCGGCCATGGGCTCACGGCGCAGGGTCGGCAAGGGGGATTTATGTCGGATTTTCACGCCGCCTATCCGGACTACGTCACCACGTCCCGGCTCGACGAGCTGCGCGCCACCGAATACTCCTACCTCGACGCGGGCGGTCATACGTACCTCGACTACACCGGAGCCGGGCTGGCGGCCGATGCGCAGCTGCGCGCGCAGGCCGAGCGGCTGCGGGGCGGCTGTTTCGGCAACCCGCACTCGGTCAACCCGACCTCGAGCGCGTCCACCCGGCTGATCGAACAGGCCCGGGAGGCGGTGCTCAGCTACTTCCACGCCGGCGCCGGCGAGTACGCGGTCATCTTCACCCCGAACGCCACCGGCGCGTGCCGCCTGGTCGGCGAGTCGTATCAGTTCCGCCCCATGTCCCGCCTCGTGCTCACCGCCGATAACCATAATTCCGTGAACGGCATCCGGGAGTTCGCCCGCGCCCGCGGCGCCGTGACCAGGTACGTCGGACTTTCTCCGGACGATCTGCGGGCCGACGGCAAGGACGTGGCCGCGGCCCTCGGGCCCGGCGGCGCCGCCAGCCACGGGCGAGGCTTGTTCGCCTATCCGGCACAGAGCAACTTCAGCGGCGTTCGGCATCCGCTGGCGTGGGTGGATCACGCCCAGGCCGCGGGCTACGACGTGCTGCTCGACGCGGCGGCCTTCGCGCCGACCAGCCGGCTCGACCTCGCCGCGGTCAGGCCCGAGTTCGTGACGGTGAGCTTCTACAAGATGTTCGGCTACCCGACCGGGGTCGGCTGCCTGCTGGCCCGGCGGGACGCGCTCGCCCGGCTGCGGCGGCCGTGGTTCTCCGGCGGCACGCTCGTGGGCGCGAGCGTGCAGGGCGGCTGGCACCGGATGGCCGACGACGAGAGCGCGTTCGAGGACGGCACCCTCAACTTCCTCGCCATTCCCGACGTCACGACCGGCCTGGCCTGGGTCAGCGACATCGGCATCGACCTGATCCACCGCCGGGTCGGCTACCTGACCAGCTGGCTGCTCGAAGGCTTGGCAGGCCTGAAGCACGGCAGCGGCGCGCCGATGGTACGCGTGTACGGGCCGGGGCCCGGCGAGTGGCGGGGCGGGATCGTGACGTTCAACTTCCTCGATCCCCGCGGCGTGGTGGTGGACGAGCGCATCGTGGCGCGGGACACCAGCGCGGCGGGCATCTCGCTACGGACCGGCTGTTTCTGTAACCCGGGCGCGGGCGAGCGGGCGTTCGGGCTGACCGAGCAGGACGTGGGCGGCGCGTGGTGGCACGGGGGTCCGCGGCACGACCTGCGGACGATCGATGACTACCTGGAGCAGGCCGGGCTGCCCAGCGGCGGCGCCGTCCGCGTGTCGCTGGGGCTGGCCTCCAACCTCGGCGACGTCGAGCGCTTCCTCGACTTCGCCGAGCGGACCTACCGGGACGCCGAGCCCGTCCGTGACGGGCTGCCGCCGCGGCTGCGCTGCTGACCTCGGACCCTGTTTCGCCGTCGGCGGGCGTGTCGCCGTATGGTTTGCCGCTTGCGGTGAGATCATCGCTGGGATATGGGTGCGTTGCTTGCCGGACTGCTGCTCGGGATCGTTATCGGGGCAGCGATCGGATTCCTGTTCGCCCGCGGTCGGCTCGCCGCCGCCGCCGCGGACCTGTCTGGGCGGGCCGGCGCCGCGGACGAACGGGCCCGGGCCGCCGACGAGCGGGCCCGGATGATCGAGCGCAGCGCGGCCGAACGGGCCGCGCTCGTCGAGCGTCAGCTCGCGGAGCGGTTCCAGGCGCTGTCGACGCAGGCGCTGGACGCCAGCACCACGCGGTTCCTCGAGGTCGCCGAGGGCCGGCTGCAGGCGGCCAACGCCAACGCGTCCAGCGAACTGGAGATCCGCCGCGCGGCGGTCGAGCACCTCGTCGGGCCGCTGCGGGAAACCCTGGCCCGGGTCGAGGAGCAGCTGCGCGAGTCCGACGCGGCCCGGACCCGGTCGCACGCCGCGCTGGCCGAGCAGGTCGCCATCGCGCGGCAGAGCTCGGAACAGCTGCGCGTCCAGACCCAGGCGCTGGTCACCGCGCTGCGGCGGCCGGAGGCCCGGGGTCGCTGGGGTGAGCTGCAGCTGCGCCGGGTGGTCGAGCTGGCCGGGATGAGCGCCCGCTGCGACTTCGACGAGCAGGTCGCCGTGGCCACGCCGGACGGCACGCTGCGCCCGGACATGGTGGTGCGGCTGGCCGGCGGCAAGAACATCGTGGTGGACTCCAAGGTCTCGCTCGCCGCATACCTGGAGGCCGCCGAGGCCGACGCCGACGACGTGCGCGCGGCGCGGATGGACGCGCACGCCCGGCATGTTCGGGAGCATGTGGATCGGCTGGCGGGGAAGGCGTACTGGGCGGCGCTGAGTTCGGCCCCGGAGTTCGTGATCTTGTTCATCCCGGGCGAGGCCTTCCTGGCCCCGGCGCTGGAGCGGGACCCCGGGCTGCTGGAGTACGCGCTCAGCCGCAAGGTGCATATCGCCACTCCCACCACGCTGGTCACGATGCTGCGCACCGCGCAGTACGCCTGGCAGCAGGCCGCGCTGGCCGAGAACGCCCGCGCCGTCTTCGACCTCGGCCGCGTGCTCTACGAGCGGATCGCGGGCCTCGGACGGCACGTGGACCGCCTGGGCCGCGCGCTGACCACGGCGGTGTCTACCTACAACCAGGCCGTCGGCTCGCTGGAGAGTCGGGTGCTGCCCACCGCCCGGCGGCTGAACGAGCTGGGCGTCGTCGACGGGGAGCTCACCGCGCCGACGCTGGTGGAGGAGACGACCAGGGCGCTGTCCGCCCCCGAGCTCGTCGCCGGCGAGCCGGCCGACCTCGGCCCGGATGCCGACCTCGGCCCGGATGCCGACCTCGGCCCGGATGAGCTCAGCCTGGTGCGTGCCGCTCGATGACGCAGACCCAGGCCCCGGGCCAGAAAGCTCGGACGCGAGGACCATCGCGCCCGCGGCTCCCGAGATCCATCAAGCTGACCGGGCGCGGCGCGGTGGTCGCGCTGTTCGCGGCCTGTTTCCTCAGCCTGCTGTTCACGGCCTGGACCGGCTGGAGCGCATTCGCCGACGTGATGTTCGTCATGACCTGCGGCGTGGTGACGTGCTACACGCGGTTCAGCGGACTGCGCGCGGTGGTGGTGTGCCCGCCGCTGGCCTTCTTCGCCGGGACCGTGCTGACCCAAGTGCTCACCGCGCCCGACAGCTTCTCGGCCGCGGAGGGAATCCTGGTCACGCTGGGCAGTTCGGCGCTCTGGCTGTTTACTGGCACGGCCCTGGTCGCCGCGATCGCGCTCGGCCGTGGTTACCGGCCCAAAGTGCCCGCCGTGCCGCTGCTCAGCGACCTGCACGAAGCGCTGAGAGACGTCCGGCCGCGGGCTGACCGGTGGTCCCGGCGGCGTTAGCCGTCCCGGCGCGGCCCGGCGGAGCCCGCGGTTTCCGCGGTTCCAGCGGTACGGAGCTCGCGCGGGAGCGCGAACGTCATGTGCTCCTCCACCGCCTCGACTTCCTCCACGGTGCCGAACCCGTGGCCGGCCAGCTTGTCCAGCACCGCGGTCACCAGTTCCTCCGGCACCGAAGCCCCGCTGGTCACGCCGACCGTCGTCACGCCGTCCAGCCAGCGCTCATCGATCTCGTCGGCGCTATCGACCAGGTAAGCGGCCGCGGCGCCGTAGTCCCTGGCCACCTCGACCAGCCGCACGGAGTTCGAGGAGTTCGGCGAGCCCACCACGAGCACCAGGTCGGCCTGGGCCGCGATGACCTTGACGGCGGCCTGCCGGTTCTGCGTGGCGTAGCAAATGTCGTCGCTCGGCGGGTCGAGCAGCGCCGGGAAACGCTCGCGCAGGGCGTTGACGGTATCGACGGTCTCGTCCACCGACAGCGTCGTCTGCGACAGCCAGACCACCTTCGACGGGTCCCTGACCTCGACGCCGGCGGCTCCCTCCGCACCGTCCACCAGGCGGACCCGGGACGGGGCCTCTCCGGCCGTCCCCACCACCTCTTCGTGTCCCGGGTGGCCAACGAGCAAGATGTCGTAGTCCTTGGCCGCGAACCGCCGCGCCTCGTTGTGCACCTTGGTCACCAGCGGGCAGGTCGCGTCGATGGCGTGCAGGCCGCGACGTTCGGCGTCGAGGCGGACCTCGGGGGCGATGCCGTGCGCGGAGAAGACCACGACCGCGCCGGGGGGCACCTCGTCGACCTCCGCCACGAAGATCGCGCCGCGCTTTTCCAGCGTGCTGACGACATGCGTGTTGTGTACGATCTGCCTGCGTACGTACACCGGGGGCCCGAACCTGTCCAGTGCCATCTCGACCGCTTGCACAGCCCGGTCAACCCCGGCGCAGTAACCGCGAGGCTTAGCGAGCAGGACCCGTCGCTGGCTTGAAGACATAGCTCCATGGTAGGTGAGTATGTCCCGGAACAAGGCAAGCGTACCGCCGGCCACGGTGCGGGTGTTGCGACACGCAGGCCGGAGGCGCGAAGATAACCCGTCAGGGAGGCGCGCTGACTAACAGCGACGCACCGGCGCCGGGAGATGCTGGGAAGCCTGCCTGGGCGCCACGTGTGGTATCCCGTCCTCAAGGAGAGTGTGACATGCGCGTTCCGCAGGTCAGCGAACGCATAAAGGAAGCCCCGGCCCAGGCTCTGCGCGGCGTCTTCGCCGGCATCGGCCAGCTCCTGCTGATAACCGACAAGCTCAGGAACAAGGCCCCCGCGGACCAGGACGTCTCGCGGGCGAGGAAGCCCGAAGCCTCGGAGAAGGCCCCCGTCACTAGCGCGGCTGGCCAGCGCGGCCCGACTGCGACGGCCCCCGCCGAGGCGGTCGCGGCCGAACCAGTCACATCCGCTCCGGCCCCGGCTGACGCGGTCACGGCGGCTGAGGCGGTCACGGCGGCTGAGGCGATCGCCGCAGAGGCCGCCACCGCTAAGCCTGCCGCCGCCAAGCCGGCCACGGGCAGGCGGACTCCCGCCAAGCCGACGACCGCCAAGCCCGCCGCCAGGCCAGCGACGGCCAAGCCGGCGACGGGCAGGCGCACCGCGGCCAAGCCGTCTCCGGCCGGGTCCGCCGCCGCGGAGCCGCCGAAGCCGCCCAAGCGGCAGAGTCCCAGGGACTTCGATAAGACCGGCAACGTTCGGCTGCTCGGCGACGAGGACGGCGGCTCCGCCCTGAGCGCCCCCGAGCCGGCCGCCGTTCCCGAGCCGGTCGTCGCGGCCGAGCCCACGGGCGGGCCGGGGGCCGAGCCCACGGGCGGGCCGGCGGGCGGGCCGGCGGATTCCGGGGCGCCGCTGCCCAACTACGACGAGCTGTCCGTGGCGTCGCTGCGCGCGCGGCTGCGCAACCTCGACGTCGCACAGGTCAGGCAGCTCGCAGACTACGAGCGAGCGCACGCCGCCCGCGCCGACGTGCTGGCCATGTTCGAACGCCGGATCGCCAAGCTGGAGACCGAAGCTTAGTGGCGCTCGACACATCGGCCGATTCTCCCGTGCCCGTCCGGACGGTGCTGCAGCTGGTCGGCGGGTGGATCGGCCGGCTCGGCCGGGTCTGGGTCGAGGGGCAGATCGCCGAGCTCGCCGTGCGCGGCGGCGCGGTGTTCCTGACCCTGCGCGACCCGATCGCGGCGGTGTCGGTGCGGGTCATCTGCTCCCGGCAGGTCTTCGACGCCGCCGAGCCGGTGCCCGCCGACGGGGCCAAGGTGGTCATCTTGGCCCGGCCGGATTTCAACGCCAACCGGAGCTCGTTCGCCCTCACCGCGCTGGAGATCCGCGCCGTGGGCGTGGGCGAGTTGCTCGCCCGGCTGGAGAGGCTGCGCCGCCAGCTCGCCTCGGAAGGTCTTTTTTCGGCCGAACGGAAGCGGGTTCTGCCTTTCCTGCCCGGTGTCATCGGCCTGATATGCGGACGCGATTCCGCGGCTCAGCGGGACGTCCAGCAGAACGCCGGGCGGCGCTGGCCGGCCGTCCGGTTCCGCGTGGAGCAGACGGCGGTGCAGGGACCGTACGCGGCGGCGGAGGTCATCGACGCGCTGCGGAGCCTCGACGAGGACCCCGACGTGGACGTGATCGTGATTGCCCGGGGTGGCGGCTCGCTGGAGGACCTGCTTCCGTTCTCCGATGAGGCGCTGATCCGGGCGGTGGCGGCGTGCCGGACGCCGGTGGTCAGCGCAATCGGGCACGAGCAGGACACGCCCCTGCTCGACTACGTGGCCGACATGCGCGCGTCCACGCCGACCGACGCGGCCAAGCGGGTGGTCCCCGACGTCGCCGAGCAGCTCGCGCTCATCGCTCAGCTGCGCGACCGGGCTCGGCGGTGCGTGACCGGCTGGCTGGACCGGGAGACGGCGTGGCTGGAGGCGATCAGGTCCAGGCCCGCGCTGGCCGACCCGGTCCGGGAGATCGAGCGCCAGGCCGAGCGGGTGGACGCGCTGCTGCAGCGGGCCAGGATGTCGCTGGACGGGAGCCTGGCCCGGGCCAGCGACGACGTGGCCCACACCCGGGCCCGCCTGCTCGCCCTGTCACCCGCGTCCACGCTGCGCCGCGGCTACGCGATCGTGCAGCACCAGGGCGACGGCGTGGTCCGCGCCGCCGCCGAGGTAAAGCCGGGCGAGACGCTCACGGTCCGGTTCGCGTCCGATCAGCTCACCGTGCGGGCAAGCGAGGACACTGATGACGGATAGGGTTGGATCGTGACAGACGGCGGCGCGGACGCGGTCCCCAAAGAGGCTCTTTCCTACGAGCAGGCCAGGGACAAGCTGGCCGCGGTCGTCAAACGCCTCGAGGCCGGCGGCCTGACCCTCGAGCAGTCGCTTGAGCTGTGGGAACGCGGCGAAAGGCTGGCAGGAGTGTGCGGTGAGTGGCTGGACGGCGCGCGGGCCAGGCTCGCCGCCGCCACGGCCAAGCGCGACGCATCCGATCAGGCCGAGGCGGAGGACGCTGCGCCTTTCTGAAGCTGGCCCGTTCTGACCTGGTTCACCGCTGAGACCGGTGAGTTTGCTCACCTTTTTGCTGGGCATCGGATCAACAGGCAACAGCAAGGTGGGCGCGATGAACCCGGTCGAGCGGGCGATCAGGAAAGTAGACGCCACGCAGCAGCGGTACACGCCCTTGGCGTTCGTCTTCGGGGTGATAAAGAAGTACGGGGACGACAACGGCGGCGTCCTGCTCTCCAACCTGGCGTATTCCGCGTTCGTCTCCCTCTTCCCGCTGCTCCTGGTGCTGGTGACGATCCTGGGCTACGTCGCCTCGGTCGACCCGTCCATCCGTACCAAGGTGCTGACCGCGGTGGCCGGCCAGGTCCCGCTGATCGGCCACACGCTCACCGAGAACGTGCACCAGCTCCAGCGCGCGAGCCTCACCGGGCTGATCGTGGGCCTGCTCCTCCTGATCTGGGGCGCGACCGGCCTGGCGCAGGCCGGCCTGTTCACGATGGAGCAAGTGTGGAACCTGCCCGGACCCGCGAGGCCCGGCTACGTGCAGCGGCTCGGGCGGGCGGGGCTGTTCCTCTGCCTGCTCGGTGGCGGCGTGATCGTCACCACCGGGCTGGCCAGCCTCAGCACCTACCTGCCGAACGGGCTCGCGTTCAAGGTCCCGCTCGAGGTGGTGACGGCAGCCTTCAGCGCGGGCATGTATCTTGGCGCTTTCCGCGCGCTGACCCCGAAGGGCGTGCCGACCCGCAACCTGTTGCCCGGAGCCATCACCGGCGGCATCGGCTGGACGGTACTTCAGGTCCTTGGCACCTATCTCGTCCATCACTTCCTGCACAGCGATTCCGTCTACGGCGTGTTCGCCACCGTGCTCGGCTTGCTGGCCTGGGTCTACCTGGCCACCGAGATCACCGTGTACAGCGCCGAGGTCAACGTGGTGCTGGCCCGGCGGCTGTGGCCGCGGTCCATCGTCCAGCCGCCGCTCACCGAGGCCGACCGGACCAGCATGGCGCTGCAGGCCCTGCAGAACCAGCGGCGCCCCGAGCAGGACGTCAAGGTGACGTTCAACGACCGCGATCCCGATGCGGAGGCACCGGCGGGAACGCCGCAGACGCCAGATGAGGTTACCCCGCCCGGGGATCCTCGGGTTCCTGAGCAGCGCGGCGCGGCCGACCCCAGCTCATCCAGCGACCGAACGTAGTGAGGCGGCCAGCTGGCGCAGTTCGGCCCAGGTCGCGTTGCCGGTGACCACGACGGTGAACCCCGCCGGGCCGGTGACGTACATCGACCGCTGCCCCCGGGAGGGGGTCGCGCTGAGGCTCCAGGTCCGCCCGTCCAGACGGGCCGGCGCGAGCAGCGTCCCGTCGTTGGTCATCCGCCTGACGAACGCGCCGGCGCTCGCGTTGGTCTCCTCGAGCGAGGCCAGCGCGCCATCGGGGGTCATGTAGCCGAGCTGCCAGGTGACCGTGCCGGCGCCGTTGGCGCCGCCCACGGCCAGGCCGGAGCTGACCGGCTGCCAGGATGCCGGCAGGCCGGCCGGGGCCACCGCCGGGTAGGGCGCCAGCCGGGCCAGCTTGGCCTCATCGCCGCGATAGCTGATGGTGACGGGCTCGGCGGCGTGCGGCGCCGGGATCGCCACCACGATGACCGCGGCGGCCAGCAGGCAGCCCAGCGCGGAAACCCCGCGGCGCAGCACCCTGTCCACAACAGCCCAGGCTAGCCCGGCTCGCGGGGTGGACCTCGCGGGGTGGACACGGAGGGCTCCGGTGTCACTGCATAAGATCAAACAGCGCCCTCAACACGGGGGCCAGCGGAAGGAACCCAACGATGACCGCAGATCAGCAAGCCCACGAGCCGGCCAGCCAGGCCCCCGACCGCAACCTGGCCCTCGAACTGGCCCGGGTGACCGAGGCCGCGGCGATGGCCGCCGCCAGGTGGGTGGGCCGAGGCGACAAGATCGGGGCCGACGGGGCCGCCGTGAACGCGATGCGGATGCTGGTCAACACGGTGTCGATGCGCGGCGTGGTGGTCATCGGCGAAGGCGAGAAGGATCACGCGCCGATGCTGTACAACGGCGAGGAGGTCGGCGACGGTACCGGCGCGGCCTGCGACGTCGCGGTCGACCCGATCGACGGCACGCGGCTGTGCGCCAACGGCATGCCGAACGCGATCTCGGTCCTGGCGGTGGCGAATCGCGGCTCGATGTACGACCCGTCCGCCGTGTTCTACATGTCCAAGCTGGCCACCGGCCCCGAGGCGGCCGGCATGGTGGACATCGACGCACCGCCCGCCGCCAACATCAACGCGGTGGCCAAGGGCAAGGGCTGCTCGCCACAGGACGTCACCGTGGTCATCCTGGACCGTCCCCGGCACGCCGGGTTGATCTCCGAAGTCCGTGCCTCGGGGGCCCGGATCCACCTGATCACCGACGGAGACGTGGCCGGCGCCATCATGGCCGCCCGCGAGGGCACCGGGATCGACCTGATGCTCGGGATCGGGGGGACGCCGGAAGGCATTATCGCCGCGTGCGCACTGAAGTGCCTCGGCGGGGTCATCCTGGGCAAGCTTGCGCCCAGGGACGAGGCCGAACGACGCCGCGCGCTCGACGCGGGCCATGACCTGAACCGTGTCCTCACCACTGATGACCTGGTCACCTCCGATGACGTGTTCTTCGCGGCCACCGGGATCACCGACGGGGAACTGGTCGACGGCGTCCGGTACCTCCGCGGCTACGCGACAACTCATTCCCTGGTCATGCGTTCCCGCTCCGGAACGATCCGGAGCATCAAGAGCGAGCACCAGCTGTGGAAGCTCCGCGCCTACTCCTCGGTGAGCTACGGCTGACTCCTCGGTGAGCTACGGCTGAGCCCCGTCAGTCCCGGCTGAACAGGCGGAAACGACGGCCCTTCCGCGGCGTGCGGACGTCCAGCTCGCCGCCGAGGACCAGCGCCCTCACCTCGATCACCGGCGAGCCGGGCCCAGGCGGCGGCGGTGTGCTCCCGCGCTTCCTGCCGAGGACCATGTGCCCGCTCACGATCACCGACACTCCGTCGGGCACGATCAGCCGCAGCCGCCCGCCGAACACCGTCGCGTAGAGCTGCACCCGGCTGGTCTGAAGGATGGCCTGCGTGAAATCGACTTCAACCTCGCCGAACATGGCGGTCACGGTCAGGTTCTCCGGCACCACCCAGCGGCCGTCCCGGCGGGCCGGCCCCAAGATCCCGGCGATCACCCGGCCGCTGTCCAGCCGCACTGGCTGAGCGGACGCCACGGCCAGATCCGCTGTCAGCTCCGCGAGCTCCCCCAGCGTCCGCGCCGAGAAGGCGCGCTGAACCCGCTCGGAATGCTCCTCCGCGGTGAGCCGCCCGTCGCTCATCGCCTCGCCGAGCATAGCCAGCACTCGGTCCCGGTCAGCATCGGACGCACGCAAATCGCGAGGCGAGGACCGTGGGCTCATGACCTGAAAATACCTCGTCCCGCCCGGCTGGGCATGTTCGGCGTCGGCTGTACGAGCCACGGTTGAACGTGCTACCCATGGGTGCATGACAGACGGAGCAACCGAAACGGTGATGGAGCGGACAGACCAGGAAGGGATTCATCTGGTCCGCTTCCTGTACGCCGACCACGGCGGGATCATCCGCGGAAAGGCCGCGGGCACCGCGCGGCTGCGGGAACGGATGGCCAGCGGCATCGGCCACACGGTGGCGATGATGGCGATGTCCATGCTGGACCAGCTGCAGCCGGTGGCCGGGATGGGCCCGGTCGGCGAGGTCCGGATCGTGCCTGACCCGGATACGTTCGTCACGCTTCCCTACGCGCCGGGAGCCGGCGCGATGCTCGCGGACCTGGTCAAGCCGGATGGGTCGCCGTGGGAGGCATGCCCGCGGACGTTCCTCAAGCAGGCCATCGTCGAGCTGGCGGGCGAGGGCTACGCGATGCAGGCTGCGTTCGAGCCCGAGTTCACCGTCGGCCATCGCGAATCCTCACCCGCGGCGCCCTCCATCCCGGACCGGCTCATCCCGATTGACGACAGCCTGTGCTACTCCGCCACCGGCTTCCATCAGGGTCATGACTTCGCCATGGAACTCGTCGCGGCGATGGAGGCACAGGGCCTCGAGGTCGAGCACTACTACCCCGAACTCGGCCACGGCCAGCACGAACTCTCCATCCGGCACGCCGACGCGCTGCGCGCCGCCGACAACCACGTGCTGTACCGGGAGACGGTCCGCGGCGTGGCGTTCCGGCGCGGACTGTGGGCGAGCCTGGCACCCAAGCCGATACCCGACCAGGCCGGCAACGGCACCCACCTGCACGCCTCGCTCACCGACCTGCTGCCCGACGGCGCTCCGGGCGGGCACAACGCGTTCGCCGATCCCGCCGACCGCGACGGCCTGTCCCAGGTCGGCTACCACTTCATCGGCGGCCTGCTGGCCCACCTGCCCGCCCTGGTGGCGTTGAGCTGCGCCAGCGTGAACAGCTACCGCCGGCTCGCGCCGCAGATGTGGGCCAGCGCGTACACCTGCTACGGGATGGACAACCGCGAAGCGGCGATCAGGATCTGTTCCCCGCTGCACGGCGATCCAGGCAGTTCGGTCAACCTGGAGCTGAAGCCGTCCGACTCCAGCGCCAATCCGTACCTGGCTCTCGGCGCGTTCATCTACGCCGGCCTGGACGGCATCCGCGGCAAGTTCGACCCGGGCGAGGCCGTCGACGTCGACCCGGCCACCCTCAGCGACAGTGAGCGGGCCGCGGGCGGCACCCACCGCCTGCCCGCCTCGCTCAACGCCGCCCTGGACGCGCTGGCCGCCGACGAGATGCTGATGGACCTGCTCGGGCCGCTGCGCAGCACCGCCTACCTGGCGGTGAAACGCTCAGAAGCCGCCCACTTCGCCCAGTCCACCGACCCCTACTACGAGTGCTTCCACCACTTCACCAAGCTCTAGGCAGTGGGCGCGCTGAACGGCGGGCCCGTCTGCCATCGTCCCGCTGACCTGCATAGCAGGCGTTGACCAACGTCGGCCAACGACTCTTCGCCCACTCGACGGCTATGAAGCGCTCATCATCGCTCTCGACGGCAGCCGCCAATGGACGAGGCATTTCCCGTTTGCCCACGCGAGCCGACACCGCCCCGCTAGGCCGCGCCACGTTGCGGAGTAGGGACATTGGGCCCTACCGGGCGAAGGCCGCGGTTTCGTATCCGTAAGGCGAAGCAGGCCCGCGGTCGGCGCGATCAGCCCGGGCGACACCCGACGAGGGGATCTGCGCATGAAGCGGACCACTGAACCGGCTGATCGGCCTTTGGCCGCTATGACCAGCGCCGTTGTGAACGGGAAGTCCTGTGAGTTGAGCGGTCCGCCGGGCCGGAGCCTGCTGGCGTTCCTGCGTGCTGACCTCGGCCTGACCGGTACGAAACCAGGGTGCGGTGAGGGAGAGTGCGGCGCCTGCACGGTGCTCGTCGACGGCGCGGCGATGCTGGCCTGCCGGACCACTCTGGGCGAGGTGGCGGGCCGGTCGGTCACGACGATCGAGGGGCTGGCGTCGGGCAGGCGCCTGCACCCTATCCAGCAGGCGCTGGCGGAGGAGCGAGCATCCCAGTGCGGGTCCTGCACGCCCGGCATGGCGCTGCGGGCAGCAGCCCTGCTGGCGGAGGGCGATGATCCCGGCGCTGACTGGATCGCTGCCGCGCTGGGGCGGAACGTGTGCCGGTGCGGGTGCTACCCGCGGCTGGTGCGCGCGGTGCACCGGGCGGCCGCTGCGCTCCGCGACCCCGGACGGCCCGAACCGGGACCCGGTTCGGCGCCTGCCGCGCCGCCGCTCGGCCGGCCGCGGCGGCGCCGCCGCTCACCCAGCCGACCGCCTGGCACTTCGCCGGCCACCCGGGCCACGCCGCGTCCCGGCTGGACGCGGTGACCGGCGACCGCCGGTTCGTCTCGGACCTGGAGCTGCCCGGCATGCTGCACGGTGCCGTGCTGCGCCCGCCTGTGCCCGGGTCGGTGCTGCGGGCCGCCCGGTCAAGGTGCACTGGAGCCGGGCGGAGGAGTTCCAGTGGGGGTATCTGCGTCCGATGGCCGTGATCGACATCCGGGCCGGCCTCGACGCCGGCGGCTCGATTACCGCCTGGGACTTCCTCGATATCAACGCCGGCGCGCAGGGCATCAGCTTTCCCTACGCATCTGCCGCCCATCGGCTGCGCTATCAGCCGGCCGCATCCCTGCTGGCGCAGGGCCCGTACCGGGGGCTGGCCGCGACCGCGAACACCTTCGCCCGCGAATCCTGCATCGACGAGCTGGCCTCGGCGGTCGGCGCCGATCCGCTGCGGTTCCGCCTGGACCGCCTGGCCGACGAGCGGCTTGCCGCGGTGGTGCGGGCCGCCGCAACGCGGTTCGGCTGGGGAACCGGCGCCGACGGCGGCGCGGCCGGCAGGCACCGGGGATGGGGCATCGCGGCCGGGCTGGAGAAAGGCGGGCGGGTCGCGACCTGCGCAGAAGTCGGCGCAGAAGCAGGCGGTGGTCTGCGCGTGACTAGGATCGTGACCGCATACGAATGCGGCGCCGTAGTAAATCCTGACACCGTGCGCGGCCAGATCGAAGGCGGCACGATCATGGCCCTCGGCGGCGCGCTGTTCGAGCAGGTCGACTTGGACCATGGCCGGATGGCCAGCCCATCGCTGGCCGCGTACCGGGTGCCCCGGTTCAGCGATGTCCCCGCCATCGACGTCGTACTGGTCGACCGCCCGGACATCCCCTCCGCCGGGGCCGGTGAGACACCGCTGATCGCGGTCGCGCCCGCGGTAGCCAACGCCATCTTCGCCGCCACTGGGCAGCGCCTGGGGTCCCTCCCCCTCATCCCGGGCGGCTCACGCCGTGCGGGCTGACCGCCCTGCCACGTGAAAGGACAGCCAGAAATGATCATCGACGTACATGCCCACTACTACCCCGCGCGGTACCTGGACCTGATCGGACGGCCGGACCTGCCGCCCCGCGCCGCGGCGGAGCTGGCGCGGCAGAGCATCGGTGAACGCCTCGACCTGCTCGACCGGGCGGGCATCGATACCCAGATCCTGTCGGTCTCCCAGGCACAGCCCTACCTGCCCGGTTCCCGTGCTGCCGCGGCGGCCGCCGCCCTGGCCAACGACCTGTACGCCGATCTGTGCCACGCGCACCCGGGACGCTTCTACAGTTTCGCCGCCTTGCCGCTGCCGCACGTCGGCGAATCGCTGGCGGAGATCGCCCGCGCCGCTGACCTCCCGGCGGTGGCCGGCTTCACCATCGGCTGCAGCGTGGCCGACCGCCAGCTCGACGACCCCGTGCTCGAGCCGGTGTTCGCGGAGCTTGACCGGCGCGGATCGGTGGTCTTCCTGCACCCCGTCGGCCAGGACGACACTCCCTGGCTGGCCGGGCACAACCTGGCCTGGCTGGCCGGGGCGCCCATCGAGGACACCGCGGCGGCGCTGCGCCTGATCCTGGCCGGCGTGACGGACCGCTACCCCCGCATCCGCTTCATCGTCCCCCACCTGGGCGGAACGATCCCGTTCGTGCTGGCCAGGGTGACTCGCAAGAGCACCAGCGAGATCGCCGACGGCCTGCGCAGCATGTACTACGACACCGTCTCCGGCTCACCCGACGCCCTCACCTGCGCCTGCCACGCCTTCGGTGCCGACCGCCTGCTGTTCGGCACCGACTACCCCTACTGCAGCGACCAGGAATTCCGCCACCACCTCGGCTATCTCAGCGAGAGCGGGCTGAACGCGGACGAACTCCGGCAGGTCAGAGGCGGCACCGCAGCAGCCCTGCTCCTGCCCGGCCACCTCGCGACGGGCAAGCAGGAATCCCCGGCCGCCCACGCATGAAAGCGCCATGGGGCGTTCGGCGGAACTCCAGAACCTCTGAACCCGGCGGGCCAAACCCTCAGCGGACTGCCCGCGTGGACGAGACCCTGGTGCCGCGCTGGGTGCCCTACTTGTTCGCCGTGCTCAGCCTCGCGCTGGTACCCGGCATCGCGCGCGTGTTCGCCTCCGCGGCGCCGCTGCACCTGGTCACTCACTGGCGGCTGGCCTGGGGCGGTTTCGACATGGCTCTCGCCGCGCTGCTGGCGACCACCGGGCTGGCGCTTTTCCGCCGCTCCGCCCTAGCCGAGGTACTGGCGGCGATGACCGCGACCTTGCTGTGCTGCGACGCGTGGGTGGACGTGCTGAGTTCCGTCGGCCAGGGCACGGGTGCGACCGTGATTGCAATCGGCGAGGCGGCCCTCGTGGAACTGCCGCTGGCCGCCCTGTTCGCATGGGTGGCCGTGCGCTTCGCCTGGGCGGTCGCCGAGGCCCGGCCGTCGCTGCAGCGGGCAGGCTTCCGGATCTGCCATCGCCGCCTGATGCCCCCGCCCGGGGATTACCCGGCCCTGCTGGATGCGGAGGCTGCCGGGAGCCAGCCCAGGTGGCGGCAGTGGACACCCCGCGGGCACGCCGAGCAGCCGGGCCTGCTGCTGCCGTGGTGGCTGCCAGCCGCCTGCCTGGGGCTTGTCCTGGTACTCATTCCCTGGACCGCCTGGCTGTTCGTGACCCTGCCGCAAACCGAGCTTGCCGCCCACTGGGGGCTGGCCCGGGCCGGCCTTGACCTCGCGCTGGCAATCGTCCTCGCGGCCAGCGCGGTTGCCCTGCTCCGCCGCTGGCCGGTCGCTGAGGTGCTGGTCGCGGTCGCCGCCGCCCTGCTGCTGAGGGACGCCTGGTTCAACGTCCTCACCGCCAAGCGGGGGCATTCAGCAGTCGCGCTGGGGATTGCCGCCGGACTGGAGTTGCCGATGGCAGGCCTGTGCCTCTGGGTTGCCGTCCTCTACGCACGAGCGGTCGAGGTCGCCTGGCCATACGTGCGCTCACTGCGCATGGTGGCTGCCCGCACGCAGGCCCGAGGCCAGCCAAGAGTGAGATGGTAGCGTCCGCCCGCAATCGGTGGCCAAGGTCCCCGGTCCTCGGGACATTTCGCCGTTGGCCCCCGAGTTCCGGCGGCAGCATCGTTACAGCGTGAACGTTCCAGGCGAAACGATTATCCGGGCGGCGGCTCAAGGCAATGCGACGCCAGGCCGAGCGAAGATGCAGAACGAGATCGTCGAGCTGCTCAGGGACGTGGTGCGGGGTTTCCGCCGCCAGCATGTGGAACTGGCTGTCGGCGAGCAGTTCCCGTTTCCCGTGTACGGCCTGTCCCTCGCCGCCGTGCGGGAGATCTCCGAGCACCCCGGTATCACCGTCAACGAACTGGCCCGGCTGACCGGGCTGCCGAAGAGCCGGGTCTCGGTCTTGATGGCCCGCCTCGCGGCCCAGCGGATCGTCCGCAAGGACAGCGATGAGCATGACAACCGCCTGGTCCGGCTGCGCATCACCCCGGAGGGGCGCCAGTGCGTTGCTGACTGGACGGTCGCGAGCCAGCGGGCCATCGGCGTCCTCCTGCAGCCGCTCGGCGACGACGAACTCGACATCATCGCGCGGGGCCTCACCGCCTTGCAGCGTGCGTTCCGGCGGGCCCAGGAGCAGGGCACGGCCGGCCACACGGGAAGCCCGCCGCCATGCTGACCCGGCTCCTGCGCAGCTTCCTGCGCCCCTACGTCCGCCAGGTCGCCATCGTGGTGACTCTGCTGGTGGCGCAGACCATAGGGAACCTGTACCTGCCCAACCTCAACGCCGACATCATCAACAACGGCGTCGAAAAGGGGGACATCCACTACATCTTTACGACCGGCGGGATCATGCTGGCCATCGCCCTGGTGGTGGGCGTCCTTGCGATCGTGGCGGTGTACTGGGCGTCACGGGTGGCGATGGGGACCGGCGCGGACATGCGGGCCGCGGTGTTCACCCGGGTTCAGTCCTTCTCCACCCGGGAGGTAAACCGCTTCGGGACGCCGTCCCTGATCACGCGTAATACCAATGACATCCAGCAGATCCAGCTGTTCCTGCAGATGGGGCTCACGCTCATGGTCATCGCCCCGATCATGTGCGTAGGCGGAATGATCATGGCCGTCAAGGAGGGCGCGGTGCTGTCGGTCCTGCTGGTGGTGGCCGTGCCGGTGATGGCGGTGGTCATCGGGGCCATGCTGATCACGGTGGTGCCGCAGTTCCGGGTCATGCAGGTCAAGATCGACCGGATCAACCAGGTGCTGCGCGAGCAGATCACCGGGGTCCGGGTGATCCGCGCATTCGTCCGCACCAGGTCCGAGGCCCAGCGGTTCGGCGCGGCGAACGCTGACCTCACCGCCACGGCGCTGCGGGTGAACCGCGTCTTCGCGCTGGCCATGCCGGCGCTGATGGCGATCCTGAACCTGTCCAGCGTCGCGGTGCTGTGGTTCGGCGGCCGCCTGGTCAGCGAGGGATCGATGCCGATCGGGAACCTCACCGCGTTCCTGACCTACATCCTGCAGATCCTCATGTCCGTGATGATGGCCGTGATGATGGTGATCCTGGCCCCGCGCGCGGTGGCCAGCGCGGAGCGCGTCGAGCAGGTCCTGGACACGGCGCCCTCGATCGCCGACCCGCCGAAGCCGGTCACTCCGGTGCGGGCGACCGGCCTGGTGCAGTTCACGCACGTCACCTTCGGGTACCCGGGCAGCGAGCAGCCAGTGCTGCACGACCTGTCGTTCACCCTCCTGCCCGGTAAGACCAGCGCGATCATCGGCGGGACCGGAAGCGGCAAGACGACCCTGCTCAACCTCATCCCGCGGTTCGTAGATACCACCCACGGCAGCGTGCTGGTCAACGGCGTGGACGTCCGGGACCAGGAACGGGAAGAGCTGTGGGCCGGGATCGGGCTGGTCCCGCAGGCGGCTTTCCTGTTCAGCGGCACCGTCGCCAGCAACCTGCGGTTCGGCAGGCCGCAGGCCACCGAGGCCGAACTGTGGCATGCCCTGGAGATCGCCCAGGCCCGCGATTTCGTCGCGGCCATGCCCGGCCAGCTCGACGCCCCGATCGACCAGGGCGGCACCAACGTCTCCGGCGGGCAGCGGCAGCGGCTGTCGATCGCCAGGGCGCTGGTGAAACAGCCCCGCCTGTACCTGTTTGACGACTGCTTCTCGGCCCTGGACGCCGCGACCGACGCCCGGCTGCGGCTGGCCCTCAGGACAGGGACCCGCGGCGCCACGGTCGTGATCGTCGCCCAGCGGGTAAGCACGATCATGCACGCCGACCAGATCATCGTGCTCGATGACGGCCGTGTCGCCGGGATGGGCACCCACCGGGAGCTGATGGAGGGCTGCGCCCCCTACCGGGAAATCGTCGTGTCCCAGCTCGGTGAGGAGGTGGCGGCATGATGGGGCGGCCGGGGGGCGGCATGATCCGGGCGGCCGGGATCGGCCGGCCAGGCCTGGGCCAGCCGCCGGAGCGGAGCAAGGACCTGCGCGGAACGGTGCGGCGGCTACTCGCCCGGCTGCGCCCCGAGCGGGTCCGGCTGGTGATCGTCCTGGTCTTCGGCGTGACCTCGGTCGCGCTCCTGGTGACCGGCCCGAAGATCCTCGGCGCCGCGACCAACGTCCTGTTCGACGGCGTGGTGGGCAAGCAGCTCCCCGCTGGTATCACCAAGGAGCAGGCCGTCGCGCTGCTGCGCGCGCACGGCCAGGGCCAGCTCGCCGACATGATCTCCGGCATGAACATCACCCCCGGTGCCGGTGTCGACATCACGCAGCTCGGCCGGGTCCTGGGCCTGGCGGCCCTGGTGTACCTGCTCGGGGCGGCCTTCGGCTGGGGCCAGGGATTCATCATGGCCGGCATCACCCAGCGCACCATGTACGGGCTGCGCCGCGAGGTCGAGGAGAAGCTGGCCCGGCTGCCGCTGCGGTACTTCGACAGCCACCCGCACGGCGACATCCTCAGCCGGGTGACCAACGACATCGACAACCTCAGTACCACGCTGCAGCAGGGATTCAACCAGCTGCTCACCTCGGTGCTCACGATCATCGGGGTCATGGCCATGATGTTCTGGATCTCACCGCTGCTCGCGGCGGTATCGGTGATCACGATCCCGCTGGCACTCGTCGTCACCTTCCTCATCGCGCGGCACTCCCAGGTCCAGTTCGCCGATCAGTGGGACCGGACCGGCACCCTGAACGGGCTGGTCGAGGAGACCCACACCGGCCACGCGCTGGTGCAGGTCTTCGGCCGGCGCAGGGCCGCCATCGATGAGTTCACCCGCCAGAACCAGCAGCTCTATCAGGCGAGCTTCCGGGCCCAGTTCCTGTCCGGGGTCATCCAGCCGTCGATGCAGTTCCTCGCCAACCTCAACTACGTGGTCATCGCCGTGCTCGGCGGTTACTGGGTCGCCTCGGGCCGGATGTCCCTCGGCGACGTCACCGCGTTCATCCAGTACTCCCGCCAGTTCACCATGCCGATCACGCAGATCGCCAGCCAGATGAACATGCTGCAATCCGGGCTGGCCTCCGCCGAGCGGGTGTTCGAGTTCCTGGACGCGCCGGAAGAAGCTGCCGACCGCGCTCCCGCCGCCGGAGGCCCCGGCGCGGCCCGGCCGTCGCAGGTCGCGGGGCGGGTAACGCTGGGGCACGTGTTCTTCCGCTACCAGCCGGACAAGCCCCTGATCGAGGACTTCACCCTGGAGGTGGCACCCGGCCAGACGATCGCGATCGTCGGGCCGACCGGCGCCGGCAAGACCACCGTGGTTAACCTGCTCATGCGCTTTTACGAGATCGACGCCGGGACCATCACCCTCGACGGCACCGACTACCGCGACCTCACCCGCGACCAGGTACGCCGCTGCTTCGGCATGGTGCTGCAGGACACCTGGCTGTTCGCGGGCACCATCAGGGACAACATCGGATACGGGAAACAGGACGCGACCAGCGAGGAGATCACCGCCGCGGCCAGGGCCGCGCACGCCGATCGCTTCATCCGGACCCTGCCCGACGGCTACGACACGCTGCTCGACGAGGACGCCTCCAACCTGTCCGCCGGGCAGAAGCAGCTGCTGACGATCGCGCGGGCGTTCCTGGCCAGCCCGCCCATCCTCATCCTCGACGAGGCGACCAGCAACGTCGACACCCGCACCGAGATCCTCATCCAGGAGGCCATGTCCCGGCTGCGGCAGGGAAGGACCAGCTTCGTCATCGCCCACCGGCTGTCTACCATCCGCAACGCGGACACGATCATCGTGATGGACGCCGGGCACATCGCCGAGCAGGGCAACCACGCCGACCTGCTCCGCCGCCACGGCATCTACTACACCCTCTACAACAGCCAGTTCACCGAGGACCTCGCCGAGGCAAGCTGATGACGCGCCGGGGTGAGGCTCTCGGGAGCGGCACGGCGGGACGGGGGCAGCACGAGCGCATGCTCAGGTCGTGAGAGCGCGGCAACGGAAGAAAAGTACGGCGGCGGCGCCGCAGCTTAGCCGAACGCGGACGGGGGCACCGCGTGCTTAGCGTGCATCGCGCGGACGGGGGCACCGCACGGCGCGGCGCCGCCGCATACCGTCAGAATACAAGCTTTACCCGTACATGTACAAGTCGTCACGAGCAGCGCACAGTGTTTGTTTCTGCCGAACATGACCCCAAACACCATCGGATCCGGCCGGTTTTACCCCTGAGACCTTCGGAATCAGTGGGTAGCCGGGGATCCGCCCGGGCCCGGGTGCCCGGCGGCCGACGGCCGCCGGCGCCGGGGTCCAAACCCGGTCCGGGGCTCGAGCCGGACCGGCCTAAGCTGAACACCGGGGGCGGCCCGCCAGACCAGCAGGCCGCCCAGGCCAGCAAGCACCAAGGAGGGCGAGACGAGTGCCCGAGTTCACCTACTCAGACCTGCTGCCACTGGGCCCAGACGGCACCAGTTACCGGCGGCTGACCAGTGACGGGGTGACGAACCATCGGTCGTTCGGCCGTAATTTCCTCCAGATCGAGCCGCAGCTGCTCACGGACCTGACCGCCGCGGCCATGCACGACATCGCCCACCTGCTGCGGCCCGCCCACCTCAGCCAGCTGCGGTCCATCCTGGACGACCCGGAGGCGAGCCCGAACGACCGGTACGTGGCCCGCGACCTGCTCAAGAACGCGTGCATCGCGGCCGGGGGCGTGCTGCCCATGTGCCAGGACACCGGCACCGCCATCGTGATGGGCAAGCGCGGCCAGCACGTGCTCACCGACGGGCGGGACGAGGAGCACATCTCGCGCGGCGTCTATGACGCCTACACCACGCTGAACCTGCGATACTCCCAGCTCGCGCCGCTGACCATGTGGGACGAGAAGAACACCGGCAGCAACCTGCCGGCCCAGGTGGAGATCTACGCCACCGACGGCGGAGAGTACAAGTTCTTGTTCATGGCCAAGGGCGGCGGGTCGGCCAACAAGTCGTTCCTGTACCAGGAGACCAAGGCCGTACTGAACCCGGCCCGGATGCTCGCGTTCCTTGAGGAGAAGATCCGCATCCTCGGCACCGCCGCGTGCCCGCCGTACCACCTGGCCATCGTCGTCGGCGGGACCAGCGCCGAGTTCGCGCTGAAGACCGCCAAGTACGCGTCGGCCAAGTACCTGGACACGCTGCCGTCAGCCGGCTCGGCGGCCGGGCACGGGTTCCGCGACCGTGAGCTGGAGCAGCAGGTGCTCGGCATCACCCGGCGGATCGGCATCGGCGCGCAGTTCGGCGGCAAGTACTTCTGCCACGACGTGCGGGTGGTCCGGCTGCCCAGGCACGGAGCGTCGTGCCCGGTCGCGATCGCGGTGTCGTGCTCGGCCGACCGGCAGGCGCTGGGCAAGATCACCGCCGACGGGGTGTTCCTCGAGCAGCTCGAGACCGACCCGGCGCAGTACCTGCCGGATATCGAGGCGGGCCAAGGCGAAGGCGACGTGGTCGCCATCGACCTGAACCGGCCGATGGCCGAGATCCGCGCCGAGCTGACCAGGTACCCGGTGCGCACCCGGGTGTCGCTGACCGGGCCTTTGGTGGTGGCGCGGGACATCGCACACGCCAAGATCGCCGAACGCTTGGACGCGGCCGAGCCCATGCCGACCTACCTGCGCGATCACCCGGTCTACTACGCGGGGCCCGCCAAGACGCCGCCAGGGTACGCGTCCGGGTCCTTCGGGCCGACGACGGCAGGCCGGATGGACTCCTACGTCGACCGGTTCCAGGCGGCGGGCGGTTCGCTGGTCATGCTGGCCAAGGGGAACCGTTCGGCCGCCGTGACCCAAGCCTGCAAGCAGCACGGCGGGTTCTACCTCGGCTCGATCGGCGGCGCGGCGGCTCGGCTGGCCCAGGACTGCATCACCCGGGTCGAGGTGCTCGAGTACCCCGAGCTCGGCATGGAAGCCGTCTGGAAGATCGAGGTCCGCGACTTCCCCGCCTTCATCGTGGTCGACGACAAGGGCAACGACTTCTTCGCCGACCCGTCCGGCCCGGTGCTCAGCATCGGAGCTCATCCGTGACCGGTACGCGCACCGAGCATGACTCGATGGGCGAGGTGGAGGTGCCGGCCGAGGCGCTGTGGGGGGCGCAGACCCAGCGGGCGGTGCAGAACTTCCCGGTCTCCGGCGAGCGAATCGGCCGGGACATGATCGGCGCGCTCGCGTCGATCAAAGGCGACGCCGCCATCGTCAACGGCAGGCTCGGCGTGCTCGACGCGCCGATGGCCCAGGCGATTCATGACGCCGCCGCGGAGGTCGCGCTCGGCGGGTATGACGACCAGTTTCCCATCGACGTCTTCCAGACCGGGTCCGGCACGTCCAGCAACATGAACGCCAACGAGGTCATCGCGGCGCTGGCGTCACGCCGACTGGGACGGCCGGTGCACCCAAACGACCACGTCAACGCCTCGCAGTCGTCCAACGATGTGTTCCCGTCCGCGATCCATCTCGCCGCCACCTGGCTGTTCGTGAGATTTGTCATACCGGCCCTGGACCATGTTGCTTCGGCGTTCGAGGCCAAGGCCGCGGAGTTCGCCTCCGTTGTCAAAGTCGGGCGAACCCACCTGATGGACGCGGTGCCGGTGACCCTCGGCCAGGAGTTCGGCGGGTACGCGGCGGCGGTCCGTCATTGTGCCGAACGGGTGGCGGATTGCCTGCCCAGGCTCGGGGAGCTGCCGCTCGGCGGGACGGCCACCGGAACGGGCCTCAACGCGCCGCCCGGATTCGCCGCGGCGGTCATCGCGAAGCTGGGCGACGACATGCAGCTGCCGCTGACCGAGGCGCGGAACCATTTCGAGGCCGCGGGCGGCCGGGACGCGCTGGTCGAAGCCAGCGGCGTGCTGCGGGTGATCGCCGTGAGCCTGTACAAGATCTGCAACGACCTGCGCTGGATGGGATCCGGGCCGCAGGCCGGCCTGGGCGAGATATCCCTCCCCGACCTGCAGCCGGGCTCCTCGATCATGCCGGGCAAGGTGAACCCGGTCATCTGCGAGGCGGTCTGCCAGGTGTGCACGCAGGTGATCGGGAACGACGCGGCGGTGGCGTTCGGCGGCGCGGCGGGGAACTTCGAGCTGAACGTGATGATGCCGGTGATCGGGCGCAACCTGCTCGCGTCGGCCCGGCTGCTAGCGGCGGTCGTGCCGCTGCTCGCCGACCGGTGTGTTTCCGGGATCACCGCGCACGCGGATCGCATGCGGCGGCTGGCTGAGTCTTCGCCGGTCATCGTCACCGCGCTGAACCGTTATATCGGCTACGAGGCGGCTGCCCAGGTCGCGCACGAGGCGCTTGAGACGGGCGAGACGATCCGCTCGACCGTGATCTCCCGCGGATACGTGTCACGTGGCGAGATCACCGAGGCGCAGCTCGACGCCGCTCTCGACCTGCTCGCCATGACCGGCCAACAATCTCGTCAATCTTAATCGATGCTTAGCCGTCCCCCAGAGACCTTTCAGGTATCACCGTGTATGGTCCGGCTATGCACCCATTGGCGGACACCGGGCGTGTGATCGCCGGGCGTTACCGTCTGCAAGTCCCCATCGGCCGCGGTGCCATGGGCGTCGTATGGCGTGCGCGCGATCAGCTTCTCGACCGCGACGTCGCGGTCAAGGAAGTCCAGATCGCCGAGACCCTCACCGACGCGGAGCGGGCCAACGCGTACCAGCGGACGCTGCGCGAGGCCAAGACCGCCGCCCGGCTCAACCACCCCGCAGTGGTCACCGTCTACGACGTGTGCGAGGACGAGGGCCGTCCGTGGATCGTCATGCAACTGGTGCACGCCCAGTCCCTGGACCAGGTGCTCGCGGCCTCGGGCCCGCTGTCGCCGCGGCGGGCCGCCGAGATGGCCCGGCAGCTGCTCTCCGCGCTGAGCGTGGCGCACGCCGCCGGGGTGATGCACCGGGACGTCAAGCCGAGCAACGTCCTGCTCGGCAGGGACGACCGGGCCGTGCTGACCGACTTCGGCATCGCCACCTTCCAGGGCGACCCCAAGCTGACCCAGACCGGCATGGTGATGGGCTCGCCCGGGTTCACCGCGCCCGAGCGGATCCGCGGCGAGGACGCGTCGCCCGCCTCTGACCTGTGGTCGCTCGGCGCGACCCTCTTCGCGGCGGTGGAGGGGCACGGCCCCTTCGAGAAGCGCGGCGGGGCGATCACCACCATGTCCGCCATCATCAACGAGGACGCGCCCGAGGCGCCCACGGCGGGCGCGCTCGGCCCGGTGATCGCCGCGCTGCTGCGCCGCGAACCCGTGGACCGGCCAGACGCGAGCGCGGCGGCGCGGATGATCACTGACGTGCTGCCGCTGCTGCGGGACCGGACGCCGGCCTCGCCGACCGGATATGCGGCCACCGCGCTGTCGGCTTCGTCCCGTCCGGAGCCGCCTGAACCCGACTGGGCCCAGCCCGGACCGGCCCAGCCCGGACCGGCCCAGCCCGGATCGGCCCAGCCCGGATCGGTACCGCCGCGGCTGCCTGAGCCGAGCGAGACCTCGGTGGACTACGCCTCGGCCGAGCAGACGATCGCGAAGGAGCCGCCGGCCTGGCCGGCGGCCAGCACGGACCCGCTGGCGGGCGGCCTGGCATCGGCCGCGCAGACCGCCCCGACCGCGCCACAGCCGATTCAGGGCGACCCGCCGCGTTACCCGCCGCCGGGCAGCAGCTGGGGGCAGGGCGCGGGCGCCGGGTACCCGCCGGCGGCCTCGGCCGGGTCCGCGGCCCGGCCGGAGGGACCGCCGCCCGATTTCTCGTCCTGGTACGACCCGTCGCCCCGGTCCGGGGCGGCCCCCCAGCCGAGTTCCGGTTCGGCCTGGTCTGGGTCCGCATCGCAGGCGCCCCAGCCCGGCTCCGGCTCGGCGTACCGGTCCTCGCCCGGTTACGGTGCCGCGGCGTGGTCAGGCTCGGCGTCCCAGCAGCCTGCGGGCACGGCGCCCTGGTCCGGCGCCGGGTACGAGCCGCCCCGGCGCCAGCGGTCGGGGCTGGGGTGGAAGATCGCCATCGCGGTGCTGGCGATAATCGGCGCCGGAGCGGGCGCCGCCACCGTCGTGCTGCTCCACCAGAATCATTCCGGCTCGTCGGGCACCCTCCCGCCCTCGACGCTGCCGATCACCTCCGCGATCAACATGCCGGCCACCGGGCCGCTGCCCAGCGGGTTCACGACGATCTCCCAGCCGGCCGCGGCCAACGAGACCGCGGGCTTCAGCCTGGCCGCGCCGACCAGCTGGAGGGAGTCGACGAGCGGCTACCAGACGTACCGGAGGGATCCGGCGCAGGCGAACACGAACATCCTCATCGATCTGACGCCGCACACCTACCCGAACGACATGCTGAGAGAAGCACGGTATATCGAGTCGAAGTCGATTTCCCACTTTCCCGGCTACCAGCGGGTCGGCCTGGCGGCGACCGAAATCCGCGGCACGCAGGGCGCCTACTGGAAATTCACCTGGACGGACGGTGGAGTCCAACAGGAGGCCATCGACCTGCTGTTCGTGTTGCAGACATCCGCAGGTCCGCAGTCCTACGCCCTGTACATGACCGCGCCGGAGAAGGCCTTCGCCCAGACACGGCCGATCTTTGACGAAGAGGTGGAGACCTTCGCCACGGTGCCCAGCTAGTGGGCCCAGCTAGCACTAGCGGAGATCGCATCGGGCCGCCACGCAGGTGAATCAGCCGCCATTATCTGACGCCGGGTAGTAGTACCGTGACGAGACGTCAGAGGGTCCGCGATCAGTAATAGCCGTTGGCTTCCTCGAAAGCCCACGCGCTACATGGATTCCCGTAGATGGCCTTGATGTAGCCAAGGCCCCACCTGATCTGAGTGGCCGGGTCGGTCTGCCAGTCCGCCCCGGCGCTCGCCATCTTGCTGCCCGGCAGCGCCTGCGGGATGCCGTACGCGCCGCTCGCGTTCTCCGCGTCGTACCGCCAGCCGCTCTCCCGGTTCCAGATGTCCTGCAGGCAGCCGAAGTAGGTCGACGGGTCGAAGCCGAAGCTGGCCATCATGTTGTAGGCGATGGACTGGGCGGTGTTCGGGTCGGGCGGCGTGGATGTGACGTAGATGATGCCGCCGCCACCCGAACCGGCGCCGGTGCCGGTGCCGGTGCCGGGGTTGGCCGCGGCGACCTCGGCGGGCGAGGCCAGCTTCGGCTTGGCCACCACGGTCAGCGTGCGCGCCGCAGTGGTCATCGCGATCAACTGCGCGCGCTCGGCTTCGAGCGCGGCCATGGTGTGGCTGCCGGGCACGATCTCAATGGCCTGAACGGCGCTGAAAGCACTCGATCCCGGAGCGAAAACCTTGACGCCGACCGCCACCGCGATGACCGCTACCGTAGCGATAACGGCGGCCGGAAAGACAATGCCGAAACGTCGGATCAGACCCCGCTTGCGCCGACTGCTGCGAGCCCCCGTCCGGTGTCTCGACAAGGCAATCCTTTCGTCCGGCCGTGCCCGCGAGATGCTAGCCGCTACCTGGCGTGAAATCCCGGCTTTCCGGCAGCGGGCCTGCGCGGTAATCAGGGGCGCGCTGCCGACCCGCTGCACCTGACCTAGTGCGCCGCATGGCCCGCCTCGCGCAAGTACCGCTGGCCGTCAACAATGCCAGAAAGACTCCCGATACGCGCGGGACTTCGGCAAGAAATCGGGAGCAGGCATGCCCGACGGGAGCAGGCATGCCCGACAAGTCGGCCGTGGTCGGCATGGCAGCCGGAAAATGTCGGTGGCCGCCGCTAACCTCCTGACATGGGCGTCGAGCTGAGCGATATGGATCCGGGTTCCCTTGAGGACATGATCGGGACCGACTGCTACGAGGCCGCGCTCGGGTACGTGCGGCGTAAGGCCGTCGTCCAGCAGATGTGGATCGCCGGGCAGAACGCCCTGTTCGGCGTCGTGCACGGCAGGTACGGCGAGTTCTACACGCCGACGGTCTTCTTCTCGCGCCAGGGACCTGTGCTCGAGGTCCGGGGCGCCCAGTGCAGCTGCGACGCCCGGTACGCCTGCGAGCATGCCGCGGCGCTGCTCGTTTCTGCCGTCGAGGGCGGGGCTGCCCCGGCGGGGATGCCGGCCATCCCGCGCCAGGCCCCGCGGCCGCCCTCCTGGGACACCTCGCTCGAGTCGCTGCTGGCCGGCGGGCACGACGCCGGACGGCATGGTGAGACGGTGCTGGCCATCGAGCTGACCCTGGTGGCTGACCAGCCCCCGGGACAACCCCAGCGCCCGCTAGGGCCCCGGTCGGTCCCCGCACCCGGGTCCCAGCCGGCGTCGGCCCGGCTGCCGGTGCGGCTGATGGCCCGCCTGGTCCAGCCCGGCAAGAACGGCGGCTGGATCGGCGGCTCGGTGAGCTGGGGCAAGCTCGACAGCTACGGCTACTTCGGTGGCTACCCGGCCACGCAGGTCCGGTTGCTGCGGGAGATGCTCGCCCTGTACCGGACTCGGGTCAACCAGCCCTATTACTACTCTTCCCCCGGCAACGAGCGGTCGATCGAGCTGTCCGCGTTCGAGTCGGGCCGGCTTTGGCCGCTGCTCGACGAGGCCGGACAAGTCGGCCTGCAGCTGGTTTACGGACATAAGCTCGGCGCGGTGGAGCGGTACCGCGAGGCGCGGCTCTGCCTGGATGTCACCCAAGCGGAGGCCGACGGGGAACTGACCATCGCCCCGGTGATCCGCGTCGACGGCCCTGACTCAGAAGGCACTGACGCCGAAGGCGCTGTCCCGGTCCGGTTCATCGGCACCGAAGGGCACGGCGTCGTCTACCTTGACCGGGCCGAGGCACAGCGAAGCGCCGACCCCGGCAGCTGGCGTTTCCGGCTGGCCCGGTTCGGCCAGGCGGTTCCCGCGCAGCTGCAGGAGATGACGCTGGCCGACCAGCGGCTCACGGTGCCCGCCGCCGGGTACACCCAGTTCCGCGACCGGTTCTACCCGCGGCTCCGGCAGATGGCCACGGTGATCTCCTCGGACGGTTCCTTCACCCCGCCGGTGATCTCGGACCCGACCCTGGTGCTGCGCGCGTCGTATGGCGACGGCCACGACGTCCAGGTCGACTGGGAGTGGGCCTATCAGGTCGGCGACTCGCACTTGCGTGCTGAGCTGCATCAAGCACCCGGCGACAGCGGGTACCGGGACGTGGCGGCGGAGCAGGCGATGCTGGACAGTCTCCGGCTCGGCGGGCTGCCCGGGAACCCGGGCCTGGTGCCGAGCTTCCGGCTCGCCGGCCTGGATACCATGCGCTTCACCACCGAACTGCTGCCGCTGCTGACCGGCCAGCCAGGGGTGGCGGTCGAGGTCACTGGGGAGCCCGCGGACTACCGTGAGGCCGGCGATTCGCTGCGCATCGGCGTATCCACTGGCGAGGTAGCAGGCGAGGTCGACTGGTTCGACCTCGGGGTCACGATCACGGTCGAGGGCCGCGAGGTCCCGTTCACCGACCTGTTCACCGCGCTCAGCCGCGGCGAGTCGCACCTGCTGCTCTCCGACGGCGCCTACTTCAGCCTGGACAAGCCCGAACTCCGGCAGCTCGCCAGCTTGATCGAGGAAGCACGGGCCCTGCAGGACGTGGCCGGCGGCCCGCTGCGGATCAGCCGGTTCCAGGCCGGGCTGTGGGAAGAGCTGGCCGCGCTCGGCGTGGTCGGCCGCCAGGCCCGGGCATGGCAGCAGCAGGTGCAGGGTCTGCTCGAGGCCAGCGAGGCCGGCGGGATCTCGGGATCCGGGCGGCCGCAGCCGCCGGACACCCTGCGCGCCCGGCTGCGTCCTTACCAGCTGGACGGGTTCGGTTGGCTGGCGTTCCTGTGGCAGCACCGTCTCGGCGGCATCCTCGCCGACGACATGGGGCTCGGCAAGACGCTCGAGGCGCTGGCGCTGATCTGCCACGCCCGGCAGGCCGAGCCGGCCAGCGCTCCGTTCCTGGTCGTCGCGCCGACCAGCGTCGTGCCGAATTGGGCGGCCGAGTCCGCCCGGTTCACTCCCGGCCTGAAGGTCGTGACGATCACCGACACGCTGGCCCGCAGCGGCGCCGACCTGGCCAAGGTCATCGCAGGCGCCGACGTGGTGGTCACCTCATACACGCTGCTCCGGCTGGACTTCGGCGCCCACCTGGCGGCGGAATGGTCCGGCCTGATCTTGGACGAGGCCCAGTACACGAAAAACCACCAGTCGAAGATCCACCAGTGCGCGCGGCGGCTGCGCGCCCCGTTCAAGGTCGCCATCACCGGCACGCCGATGGAGAACAACCTGATGGAGCTGTGGTCGCTGCTGTCGATCACGGCGCCGGGACTGTTCCCGAACCCGGCACGTTTCCGCGACTACTACGCCCGGCCGATCGAACGGCAGGGCGACGCCGAGCTGCTCGCCCAGCTGCGGCGGCGGATCAGGCCGCTGGTCAAGCGGCGCACCAAGGAGCAGGTGGCCGCCGACCTGCCGGAAAAGCAGGAGCAGGTGCTCGAGGTGGAACTGCACCCGCGGCACCGCAAGCTCTACCAGACCTACCTGCAGCGTGAGCGGCAGAAGGTTCTCGGGCTGATCGACGACATCAACGCCAACCGGTTTACTATCCTGACGTCGCTGACCCGGTTGCGCCAGCTGAGCCTGCACGCCGCGCTGGTTGACAGCGCGCAGGCGGACCTGCCCTGCAGCAAGATCGACACGCTGCTGGATCAGATCCAGGATGTGGCCGCGGGCGGGCACCGTGCTCTCGTCTTCAGCCAGTTCACCGGGTTCCTCGCCCACGTCCGCGCGCGGCTCGACGCGGCCGGGGTCCGGTACTGCTACCTGGACGGCAAGACACGGGACCGGGCCGCGGTGCTGCGGCGGTTCAAGGACGGCACGGACCCAGTGTTCCTGATCAGCCTCAAGGCCGGCGGGTTCGGGCTGAACCTGACCGAAGCCGACTACTGCTTCCTGCTCGACCCGTGGTGGAACCCGGCCACCGAGACGCAGGCGATCGACCGGACCCACCGGATCGGGCAGACCCGGAACGTCATGGTGTACCGCCTCATCGCCAAGGACACGATCGAGGAGAAAGTCATGGCGTTGAAGGCGCGGAAGGCCGAGCTCTTCGCCAACGTCATCGACGACGGCAACGAGTTCGGCGGGAGCCTGGACGCCGACGACATCCGCGGGCTGTTCGCCTAGCGGACCGCCGCCTTCGCCTCATCAGGATGGCGGCGTGGAGGCCCCGGCCCGGGATACGATGTGACGATGATGGCCCGCATCCCCCATGTCACCCGACTCGGCGTGCTCGGGGGCTACCGGCTGCGCCTGACATTTGATGACGGACTCACTGGCGACGTGGACCTGTCAAACCTGCTCAATGCCGGACCTGTCTTTCAACCGATGCGCGATCCCCAGTTCTTTGCCCAGGCATACGTGGACCCCAAGACGCGGACCGTCGCCTGGCCGGGTGGCATCGACCTGGATCCTGAAGGGCTCCACGAGGAAGCTGGCAGGCACCCCGTCAAGGTCGGCCCCCGCGGTTCATCGCGTCTGGCATCGTAGGCCTGTTACCGCCCCCTGGCTCTGCGGACGAGGGTGCCCCAGCTTAGTCGGCCACTGTTGACAGGGATCAGCGGCTGACCATTGAGCACCCCTCGTCATCAGACGGCACAGGCTCGTACATGTCCCTCGTAGCAGCAGGCAGGCAGTTGTGCCGTGGCCCATAGCACCCGGAACCGTAGACAAAGCCAGGCGGAGATCACCAGTCGAGCGCCTCGACCAGGTTCTTGTATTCGAACAGTTCGGTCTTGTCGAACCACAGGTTCACCTCGTACTCCGCTTCTTCCCGGTTGCCCGAGGCGTGCACGAGGTTGGCGACCGCCTTGCCGGTGATGCTGGCGACGGCCTTGGACTGGTGCGCGAAGTCACCGCGGATCGATCCGGGCTGGGCCTCGTTCGGGTACGTGGTGCCGACGAGCTTGCGCACGGTGGCTACCGCGTCCTCGCCCTCGAGCACGAACGCGATGACCGGTCCCCGTTGCATGAACGTCGCGGTCGCATCGTAGACGGCCGAACTCGTCCGCTCCTCTAGGTCGAAGTAATGCTTGCGGGCGAAGTCGGCGTCAATCTCGCGCATTTTCATGCCGATGATTTTCAGCGACGCGTCTTCGAACCGCTGGATGATACGTCCGGCCAGGCCGCGGATAACGGCATCCGGCTTCAGCACGACAAGCGTGCGCTCCCGCAACTGCTGAGAGTCGGCCACGGTGGTCCTTTCCCCTTTTGTGAATGGACACAGGCTAGCGGCCCGCGCTCACGGCCGGCATACGACCTGGCCGCAGTGACGTCACGCTCTGGTACCAGAACACCACCAGCGGGCCCAGGTATCACCGACCTCAGCCCCGGCTCGGCCGTGACCGGCTCAGCCGTGACCGGCTCGGCCGTCGGCGGCTCAGCGGAGGCGGCGGCCAGGTCGAGGCCGGCGCCCTTCGTTTGACATGCTCCCTGACGAGGCTGACACTGAGCCGTGGCCCGGCGATACTCCATGGTGATCGCGGCCGTCGGCGCAGTCGGCGCTCTCGCGCTGCTCCCGGTCATCTCGGCGCAGGGAACCGCCCGGTCACCCTCGGCCTCGCCGCACCTGGTGTCCACGCGCCACCTTCCCGGGCAGGAGCCCGGGGCTCGGCCGCCCGGCGTGTCCCTGACTGGCTGTGAGAATGAGCTTGACCGCGCTCGGCGCGGTGACATCCGTCCCGCGCCCCGTCTCGCCGTCGTCGGCGCCTCGTTCACCGCCGGGGTCGGGTCTGGCCGCCTGGACAAGTCCTGGGCCGTGCTGCTGGCCCGGCTGCTGCACTGGGACGCGGTCGTCTACGGGGACCCCGGGGCGGGTTACGTGCGGCCAGGCGTCGGCCATAAGGGGCCGGTCGCCGACGAGATCGCGCGGGTTGACCTGCGCGCGCTGGCGCCGGCGCTGGTCATCGTGCAAGCCGGCCACGACGACATCGGGACCGCGCCCCGGCTGGAGCGGCAGCGGGTAGAGCAGGCGGTCGCCCTGATCCGGGCCGAGGCGCCGCGGGCGCGAATCGCGCTGCTCACCGTCTTCGCCGGGCCTGCCCGCTCACCGGCGGCGTATCGGACGGACCGAGCGATCGTGACGGCCGCCACCGCCGCGGACCGCAACGTGATCATCATGGATCCGCTGGCCGCAGGGTGGACCTTCTCCCGCGCGCGCGACGGCCTGCACCCGACGGCGGCCGGCAGCGCATGGATCGCCCGCGAGGTGGCGGCGATCCTGCGCAGGCACGGGGTGCTGGCCGCGCCGGCGCGCGCCCAGGGCACCACCATCTGCGACTCCGGGATACCCGCCTCGGCGCCGCCCGGTCACCGCGCCGATCTGGCCAGGGCCACATCCCGGGTCTGAGCTGGCCGGGCCGGCAGGCGGAACCGGATCAGGGTTCCCCGGCCGGGCGGAGACTCGGCCCGGACCGTGCCGCCGTGGCTTTCGGCCACCTGACGGACGATGCAGAGCCCGAGGCCCGAGCCGGGCACGCCCCGGGCCGACGGCGCCCGGTAGAAGCGGTCGAAGACATGAGGCAGGTCGCCGGGCGCGATACCGGGTCCGTGGTCGCGCACGGTGAGCTCGCCGCCCGCCAGGCGCACCTGCACGCCCGGCGGGCCGAACTTGGCCGCGTTATCCAGCAGGTTGCGGACAGCGGTCTGCAGCCGCCCGGCGTTGCCGAACACGACACACGGCTCGAGCTCGGCCACGAAGCTGATCTGCGGCCAGTCCCGCCGGGCGCCGTCCAGGCTGGCGGCGACCACCTCGTCGAACCTGACGTCCCCGAACTCGCTGGCGGCTGACTCGCCCCGGGCCAGTTCGGTGACGTTGGCGACCAGCCGGCCGAGCTCGGCGACCTGGGCCACGACCCGGTCGAGCACCTCCTGGCGCTCGGCCGCGGACAGGCCGGGATCGGCCGCCAGCAGCTCGGCGTTGACGCGCAAGCTGGTCAGCGGCGTACGCAGCTCGTGGCTGGCGTCGCTGACCAGCTGCCGCTGGGCGGCCAGTGACTGCTGCAGCGCGTCCAGCATCGTGTTGAACGAGGTGGCCAGCCGCCCGAGCTCGTCGGCGCGATCCACGTCGACCCGCCGACCCGGGTCCCCCGTCGCCGTCACCTGCTCGGCGACCGCGGCCAGCCGGGCTACCGGCGCGAGCCCGGCTCGCGCCACTCCCCCGCCGGCCAGCGCGGCCAGCGCGACCCCGATGACGCTCAGCAGAGCTAGGGTCGCCCCGACGCTGGCCACCTCCAGGTCCACCGTGTCCAGCGGCACGGCCAGCTGCAGAGCCAGGCCCGGCGCGAGCGGTGTGGTGAGGACCATGGCGCGGACCCCGGCCAGCGTGGCCTCGGTGTAAGTAGGGCCGCGCTGCCCGGCGGCGACCTGCGCCGCGGTGACGCTCCGCGCCAGCAGGCCGGTGTCGCCCGCGGGCGCCCAGACTGCACCCTGAGCGGTCACGACCTGGGCATACGGGCTGGACGCGCCGAACCGGTCCGAGTGCGGCGGCACCCATCCGGCGGGAACGTGGCCGTGGTAATGGCGGGCCAGCCGCAGCACCGCGGCGGCCTGCGCACCCAGCTCGTTCCGCACCTGATTCTGCAGGTCGGCGCGGACCACGAGGAAGGCCACGGCGGTGATCACCAGCGTGACCGCGGCCACCGCTGCCGCCACGGCCAGGGTGAAACGAGTCCGCAGCATCAGCGAGCCGTGCAGGCGCCTGCGCGTCGCGGTCACGGAGCGGCCCGGATGACGTAGCCGACGCCGCGCACGTTGTGCACCAGCCGCGGGCGGCCCCCCGCCTCGAGCTTGCGCCGCAGGAAGCCCACGAAGACCTGAAGGGCATTCGACGCGGGAGCCTCGCCGAAACCCCACACCCGCTCGAGGATCAGGTCGTAGCTGAGCACCTGCTCGGCGTTGCGCAGCAGCAGCTCCAGGAGGTCGAACTCGATCTTGGTCAGCTCGATCACCTGGCCGGCCCGGGTCACCCTCCTGGCCGTCACGTCGAGGGTCAGGTCGGCATAGCCGAGCACGTCACGACGCGACTGGGAGCGCCGCAGCAGGGCCCGGACCCGGGCCAGCAGCTCCCGCAGGGCGAACGGCTTGACCAGGTAGTCATCGGCTCCCGCCTCCAGCCCGGCGACCCGGTCCTCGACGGCGTCCCTGGCGGTGAGCACGAGAACCGGCGTGGCGTTCCCCCGCTCGCGCAGCCGCCGGCACGCGTCGAACCCGTCCACGATGGGCATCAGGACGTCCAGCACGATCAGGTCGACCGGCGCGCGCGCCACCTGGTCCAGCGCGTCGGCGCCGTGCACGGCCGTGGTGACCGCGTAGCCGGCGCAGCGCAAGGCGCGCTCAAGCGGATCTCGTACGTCAGGATCGTCGTCCACGACCAGCAGCCGCCCGCCGGCTGGTGCGCCAGCCGGGGGGAAGGCTGGCCGATCGGAGCTCATGCCTGTGATCGAATCAGCCCAGACTGAGAAGTTCCTGCAAGGTTCCCGCAGGTAGGCCGATTTTTCACTGGTCTTTCACAATCGGACCGCACGCTGCCTGTCATGCTCCGCAGCACGCTGAACCGCGACACCACCTCCGACGCCGACCCGGGAAAAGCCACGCGGCACAGGACTCACGACGGTGATCGACGGCGGGCCGACATGCTAGCCACTTTCGAGTGAGAGAAACTGATGCGAACCACTTGCGACGTCTTCCACCTCGCCATTCCCGTGCATGATCTGGATGCCGCACAGCATTTCTACGTGGGCATGCTCGGCTGCAAGCTCGCCCGCCGTTACCCAGACCGGATAACGCTGGATTTCTTCGGCGACCAACTGGTCTGCCACCTCACCGAGACCGGGCCGCCGATTCAGGAACCGGCCAGCCTCTACCCGCGGCACTTCGGCGTCACGTTCCGGGCTGCGGCGGACTTCGAAGCCCTGCATAATTGTGCGGTCATCCGCAAGATCCCGTTCTTCCATGACATCTCGACACGGTTCGAGGGCATGGCCGAGGAACACCGCACCTTCGTGCTGCTCGACCCGTCCGGCAATCTCCTGGAGTTCAAGCACTACCGTGATCCGCGGATGATGTACTGATGGCGGGCCGCCGGCTCGACCAGGTAGACGCCATGCGCCCGATCAAGCAGGCGGGCGTCATCAGCACGCACTCGGTCCTGTACTTCGCGCCCGCGGCGGCCAGCGTGGGCTCGGGCGCCGCGCTCCTGCTGCTGCACGTGTCGCGCGAGGGATTCTTCTTCATCTCCGCGTGCATGCTGACGTATGCCTACACCGACCTGCGCCCGGCCGGGCTGCGCCGGTTCTACGGGCGCCGGTTCGGTTCCGTCGTTATTCCCTACCTGTGCTGGACGGTCATCTACTTCCTCTACCTGCTGCCGACCGCGCACTACGCCAGCGTGCCCGCGGCGCTCAAGCACCTGGCCGCCATGGCTTACACCGGGTACTACCAGCTGTACTTCCTGCTCGTGATCATGCAGTTCTACCTGGTCTTCCCGCTCGTACTGATGCTGCTGCGGCGGACCAGGGGGCACCACGGGCGCCTCATCGCCGCCGCCGTGCTGGCCCAGGTGACGATCGCGATCTTGATGCACTGGCAGCTCCTGCCGCCGCTGATGGCCCGGTACGGCCAGCAGGACGCCCTGAGCTACCTGCTCTACCTGACCGGCGGCGGCGTCGTCGCCCTTCATCTGGAGGAGGTACACCGATGGGTGTGCGGGCACGCGCGGCTGATCGTTGCGTTGACCCTGATCGCGGCGCTCGCCGCCGAGGCCGTGTACTTCCTGGCGCAGGCCGGGGTGACCACCGTGCTGGGATCGGGCAGCGACCCGTTCCAGCCCAGCGTCATCCCGTTCAACGTCGGCGCGATCGCCTGCGGGTACCTGGCCGGCGTCGCCCTGGTCCGGCCCCGGCGGTCCCGGCGGACGCGGGCCATGGTGCGTTCGGGCTCAGACAACGCCTACGGCGTCTACCTGTCCCAGATGCTGTTCATCACCGCGCTGGCCTGGCTCGGCTGGGAGCGGCTCAGCTCGGCGGTGCCCTGGCCGCTGCTCTGCCTGCTGACCGTGGTGATCGTCTACCTGTGCTGCGTCGCGCTGACCGCCCTGCTGGCCCGGACGCGCCTGGCGGTCCCGCTCACCGGGCGCAAACAACAGCCCTGGCCGACCCTGATACCGCGGCACAGGTCCGGAGACCAGATATATCCCGAACGGGCCCAGCCGGAGCAGACTCTCACGGATCAGCCGCCCACCGGCCAGGCCGCCCTGGCGGGTCAGACCAGCTACCAGAACTGAGTGTGACCGTGATAGCGGAATGGATCGAACAAGCCGCGGCCTGCCGAGGCGGTGCGCCCTACCTTGAGGCAGCGTACCTGGAGGACGGCGCGGGACCAGGAACGCTGACCTACACCGGGCTGCAGCGCTCCACTCGGGCCTGGGCCCGGCGCCTGGACCGCGCCGGGCTGCCACCCGGAGCACGAGTGGCCGTCCGCGTGCCGGACCCGCTCGGGTACGCCGCCGCGCTGGTCGGCATCCTCGGAGCCGGCCGGGTGGTGATCCCGCTGGACCCCGGCGCCCCGGCCGCCGAGGTAGCCCGGGTGCTCGCGGTCGCCCGGCCGCAGGCGGCAGTCAGTGACTCCGGCCGCGACCTGCCGCCCGGTCTGCCCGTGCTCAGACCGCCGGCCGGGCCAACCGACACGGGGCGCCCTCCGGCCCCGCACGACCCGCCCGCCGCGACCGGGGGGATCTTCCTGTGCACGAGCGGAACCACCGGGACGCCCAAGGGAATCTTGCTCCGCGAGGATCAACTGTCCCACGTCGCCGCCGCCGTGGCCAGCCATCACCGGCTGACGCCGGCCGACCGAGGCTACTGCTGCCTCCCGCTGTTCCACGTCAACGCCGAGGTAGTCGGATTGCTGGCCACCCTGGCCGCCCAGGCCTGCCTGGTGCTTGACCGCAAGTTCAGCCGCCGGGGGTTCTGGGAGATGATCGCGGAGCGGCGGATCACGTGGATCAACGCCGTTCCCGCCATCATCGCCGTGCTGGCCATGGACCCGCCCGCGACACCGCCGCTCGCGACACGGGCGCCCGGGCCCGTCCGTTTCGTCCGTTCGGCCTCCGCCCCGCTGCCGCTGTCGGCGCTGCGGCGGTTCGAGCAGGCGTTCGGCGTCCCCGTCGTCGAGACCTACGGCATGACGGAGGCGGCCAGCATGATCACCGCCAATCCGATAGGCGGACCGCGCAAGGCGGGCTCGGCCGGCCGGCCGGCCGGCACCGAGGTCCGGGTGGCCGCGCCGGCCGGATCCCGGTACGTGCCCTGCCCGGCCGGCGTGGTGGGCCGGGTGCAGATCCGGGGCCGGGGCGTTATCCGTCAGTACGCGGCAGGCGGCCCGGCGGGAGCCGTCGACCCCGAGGGCTGGCTTGATACCGGCGACCTCGGCCATCTCGACCAGGACGGCTACCTGTTCCTGGCGGGCCGGTCCGATGACGTGATCAACCGGGGCGGCGAGAAGATCTACCCGAGGGAAATCGAGGAGTTCCTGCTCGCCCAGCCCGGCGTCCGGTCCGCCGCGGTGGTCGCGGCCCACGACGAGGTACTAGGGGAGCGGCCCGTCGCGTACGTGGTCCCGGCCGGGCCATGGCGGCGAGGCGAACTGGAGGACGCGTTGCGCGAGGCGTGCGAGGCAGCATTGCCCCGGCCCCGGCGGCCGAGCGCGTTCTACCTGGTCCAGGAGTTGCCGCTGGAGCCTACCGGTAAGATCGCACGCCACCGGCTACGGGAACAGGCCGCTGCGCCCGGCCGTGTTGCCTAATTTCCCCGGCGTTCACGCTGGACCTAGCGAGCTGGTATCTGCCGCCACGAGCCTCATGGCGGCCCGCTGGCGACGCTGGGCTCGGTGACCCCCAGCTCGGCAAGCAGCCGGGACCGCAGCGCGATGAAGCCAGGATGGCCCCGGTCGCGAGGCCGGCCGAGGCTGACCGGCAGGTTCAGCGTGAGCCTCCCGTCGACGAGGACCAGCGCCCGGCCGGCGAGCAGGATGGCCTCGTCGACGTCGTGGGTGACCAGCAGGACCGCTGGATGGTGGCGCGCGCACAGATCCTGCAGCAGGGCGTGCATGCGGGTCCGGGTCAGCGCGTCCAGGGCGCCGAACGGCTCGTCGAGCAGCATCAGCTGCGGCTCACGCACCAGGGCCCGGGCCAGGGCCACCCGCTGCGCCTCGCCGCCGGACAGGGTGACCGGCCAGGCCCGGGCCTGGCCGGCCAGCCGGCCAGCCCCACCTCGGCGAGCGCATCGAGGCTCTGCTGCCTGAGCGCACCGCGGCCATCCGGGCCGGGCCGCAGCCCGAGCGCCACGTTGGGCAGCACCCGCTGCCAGGGGATCAGCCTGGGCTCCTGGAAGACCACGGCCCGCCGCTGCGGGACCAGCACGTCGCCACTGTAGTCCGGGTCGAGCCCGCCGAGGATGCGCAGCAGCGTGCTCTTACCGGTGCCGCTACGGCCGAGCAGGGCGACGAACTCGTCCGGCGCGGCCGCCGCGAAAGGCGGCACGATGGTCAGGAGACCTTGACGTCCGCGTGCGAGAGGAAGGGCTTGCCCTCGACGATCTCCGAGGTGAACCCGGTCGGCCCGACCGGCCGGTCGCCGATCAGCGTCACCCGGTGCAGGACCCGCTCTACGTTGAGATGACCGAGGTCGGTCGGGCCGAGGTGCGCGGTGGCCCGGTTGTCCCAGAACGCGACGCTGCCCGGCTCCCATCCGAACCGCACGGTGTAATCGGGGCGGGCGATCTGCTCGTAGAACAGGTCGAGGATGCGGCGGCTTTCCACTGCGGACACCCCGAGGATGTGGTCGGTGAATCCAGGATTGACGAACAGGGCTTTCTCCCCCGGTTCCGGGTGGACCCGGACCACGGGATGATTGGACACGAGCAGGTTGGCGTTAACCCGCTGGGCCAGCGGCCCATCCTCGGCTGCGGGCTGGTACCCGGCCAGGAAGCGGTGCTGTGCGGTGAGCCCGTCCGCGAGGCGCCGCAGCGGCTCGGACAGCCCCTGGCACGCCGCCACCAGGTTGGTCCACGTGGTGTCGCCACCGAACTCCGGCACGGTCTCCGCGCGCAGGATCGAGGCCGCGGGCGGACGCCGATCGTGGTGACCTGGTCCTGGAGTTGTGCTGACATTTTCCTGCCTTCCGATCAGTAACTCGACTTTCGTCGTTATGCGGCGAGGTCTTCCCAGGCCAGGCGGAGGACGCTGATTTCTTCGGGGGTCGGCTGGTCAGGGCGAGATGCCTTAAATCTGGCGGCGATGATGACGCGGCGGAGCTTGGCGCCCATGTCGGCGGTGGACGGCTGGGCTTTGCTGGCGTACCAGGGGGCGCGGGCCCGGTGTTCGGCCACGTCGGCGGGGTCGTGGCCGGCGGTGGCGTACCAGCAGGTGGCGATGGCCTGGCAGGCGAGCTGGAACGGGATGGTGCGCTCG